>MDSX01054015.1_pt1 | contig 11833 bp, 1 predicted proteins | sample 811141 | NCBI WGS metagenome assembly MDSX01 (sample SAMN05326642, study PRJNA326480) | marine metagenome | isolation source: seawater | place: Atlantic Ocean: South East | collected 2010
GTAATAAGAAAGGTGAGAAACGATCACGCACGCGGCTGCGCGTTCCCCCCTTGCTGCGGGATGGACGCCATCGGGCCGATTCTCTTGATTGGATTGGATCTTCGCGGAGCAGATTTAGGCACATTCCCGGTCACTTTCTGGTACCCGTGCGACCTCGAGGAGGTCGAATGAGCGTGCGGAGCGCTCGCAAACATGATGGTGCTCTCTCTGAGTGTGTGCGTCGCGGCCAACGGGTTTCTACTACTTGTTGGATGGGGAATATACCAATACGAATAATGAAGAATATATAAGGAGGAGTCAAAACTTCTTTTGGCTAAGACTTCAACGTGGCGCGATTTAGATAGGTTTAAGGTTTGCTCATTGCTTAATAATCAATGTCTTAGTATTACACGTGAGTGCGGTGTTTTCATTCGTCCGCGATTGGAACGGCACCGAAGGAAACTAAACAGCGCTTAACCTCCTCGTGGTTCCTGTGGTGCGCGATGTCCATGGCGTCGCATTCGAGCATGACGGAAAGTTGCGCGACGTCGGCGCCTTTTCGGCACAAAGTTTCGCAACATTTCAAGGAGGCAAACTCGGAACAGAGCATTAACGCGGTGTATCCGGTTTTCGTCGACTCTTTGTTTGCTTGGACGTTTAAATCAGTTAAAAGGATGTCCGCGCTAATGAAATCGTCGTTTTCAACGACGACGTCGAGGGATGTTTTGCCAAAGGCGTTTTCGTAAGACGCATCAGCGCCGTAGCGGAGAAGCACTTTGGCCTTCTTTCGCAATTCATTGATGGATTCATCGTCGCCTTGATCAGGTTGATTTTCCACGAATAAAGTGGTCAATGCAGTCTGTCCATTGAAAGCTTCACAGTTTGGGTCGAACGCGAAGGTTTTCTCGTTGCGCCTCAATACATCCAGCACGCATTCAAAGGCGTTTTTAGTCATTTTGTTCGTGCCCATAGCGGCGGCGATAATCGGATGAACACCATAGGAGTTGTTGAGTAAGATCTTGCCCCGATCATCGATGGCAAAGATATCGTCGCTCGATTTTTGAGCGGCATGTTCCAATAATACTTTCAAAGCGCCGACAGATCCGTTTCGACACGCGGCGAGAATCGCTGTGTCGCCTTTGGAGTTTTCGAGATGGACGGACGCGTTTAATTGTTCCAGAATGATTCTAACGGCATCGTCGCTGTTATTTTCAACGGCTGCAATTAACGGCGTAAAGCCAGAAATCGTTGATTCACGGTTGGCGTTGAATTTAGAAACCATGGCGAGTTCGCAAATGACATCTGGTCTGTTCAATCTTGCCAAGAGCGTGCACGCGGTTTCGCCTGATTCCACCGCCTCAAAATCTGCCGCTGCGCCTCTGTTCACGAGACATTCTAACGCATGTCTGCGACTGGCCGCACCTTTATCGCGCGTGGCAACATACATTAACGGCGACAATTGTAACTGTTCCGAAGTTTGAAAGGTATGCGTGTTAAAACCGCTTTCGCAGTTCGCAGCGTTCAAATTTGCTTTAAAGTCTTGGCACAAGAGGCGCAAAATGTCGTCGCGATCGATCAATGCAGCCATGGCACACGCGTTTGCACCTTCGTGCGCTTTCGAGCACACATTCACGTTCGCACCAACCTCCGCTAACGTCTTCACCGCGTCGATTTTACCGAGAAATGTCGCTTCAACGATTGGAATTGTCACACTGTCGCCGTCGAGATTGCACTCATGCTTCGCCAAAACTTTGATGGATTTATTCGCTCCCGATCGAACAGCGTGTAAAATTGCCTTCACACGTTCGTTCGATCCGTCGTCGTCTTCGAGGACGAGTGAAACGCTCGCGTCTCGAACGGATTTCACGTCCAGCAAGCCTTCGACAGTTTCGGAATCATCCTTCGCGATGGCATCGAAAAAATTGCGCAAAGCCGTGACATCTGAGACGTTGTTTTTCGTCGTTGCGGATGTCTTCTCTCTCTTTTGCCCGTTACCGCCGCCTTCGCGATAGTACTTGGATAACGCATCTCTTACGACGAGATTCTTTCTCAATTGCGCCCAGGAAAACGCGTGGTACCCGTTCGAAGCGCCAGTGCCTTCGAACACTTTCGTCGGATCGCATTGGCCTTCGTCAACCAAGTAATCGATAATTGCGCTCACGTCTTTCTCGTCCATGCCTTCAAAATCGTTTGGACGATCAGCTATGAGCATCAACGGGGTCCATCCGGCTTCAGTTCTGGACATCGACCCATTTATTTTACCGTCCCTAATCAGAACCGTAATTGTTGCGAGCAACTTATCAGTCGGACATGCTGCGCAAGCGTCGCAGAGCGGATCGACTTTGCCATTTTCATTCGGAGCGAACGAGGCGTTTGCGCCGGCATCAAGAATCAAAGCTCCCGCAACCTCGTTGTGGCCTAAAGCCGCAGCCAGGCAAAGCGCTGTGTTCCCAGATGCCACATCAGTTAAATTCAAATCGATGTTCATAAATTCGGTGTCTTTGAATTTCGAAACCGTCGAGACAGCTCGAGCGTAATTTCGTCTAGCACACATGCCAAACATAGTTTCACCTGCAGACGTAAACGGATACTTGTTCACGTCTACTTTCCCATCGCGCAAGATTTTCAAAATTTTATCTTCATCGTCGGTTTCGAACGCGACGGAAACAGCGGAATTACCGGTGGAAGTTTCCAAAGTTGCGCTCGCATTGAGGTTGTTAAGCAACACGTCTGTAACCTTTTGCCATTTTTCTGATTTTAAAGCTATCGTCAACGCCGTCTCGTGCGCAGAAGTTTCGTTATCGACCGAGGCGCCACATTTTTTTACCAAATGTATCAACGCAGTCGCGTTGTCCATGGCAGCACAATACGTCAGCGCCGTGTGCTTGTTGATTCGAGACTCGGCATCGACTTTTGCACCAGCCGTAATGAGGTGCGACATGGCGTCGTTTCTGTTCAGATACGCGGCAAGTTGTAAAGGCGTCGAGCCGTCTTGGTCAGAAGATTCAACGTTGAGAATGTTTTGGCCGAGAGATGCGAGCGCGATGAAAATCTTCGCGTTGGATTTTGATCGAACCGCCGAGTGTACCGCGGTGTCTCCAATTTTCTCAACTTGAGAAGTCTTCTCTTCTTCCAGCGTTACGTCTAAGCTGGCGTCCGCACCCAACTGTAAAAGCTTTTCAACCGCCGGTGCGGCCATGTCGCCACATCCACAGGCTCTGATCAACGCAGTGCGACCGGTACGCTCGTCGTTCACGTCGACGTTGGCGTATTTAACTAGGCATTCGACGCCGAGCGCATCACCGCATTTAGCAGCAATCATTAACGGTGTTTCGAGAGTCACTTTATCGATGGCGTTCGGATCTACAGTTGAAGTCGCGAGAAGCATGTTTACGATTTTTCTCATTTCGTTGGCTTTCTCTGTTGGAGAGTTCGAAGAGCACAGCGCTTCCAAGGGTGACAGACGAGTGACGGAGCTTTTCTGACTCGCATCTGCTCCTAAACTGAGTAACATTTCGACCATGGGAACGTCAACGTTTCTACTCGCCACGAGCAACGCCGTTTCGCCACTGACTTCCGTTTCTGTGTTCGGGTCAGCCTTGGTTTTTATCAAGATGTAGTTCGCGGCGTCGACATCACCAATACGAACGGCTCGTATCAAAGGCGTATCGTGACTGACCCTATCGCCAGCGTGTGCGTCAGCACCGAGCTCGACAAGTAAAGCACCGGCAGCATCTGCGGAGGCTTCAATCGACGCTGAAAACGCGGAGATACCAAACATATTCTCTCGATTGACACTAGCACCAACATCGACAAGTTTGCGGATGATATCGTCGTTATTATTCATTGCGGCAACAATGAGTGCTGTTTTACCGGTTTCGGTTTCGAAGTCGACGTCCGCTCGAGCGTCATTCACGAGGATTTCGATTATTTGCAGAGCATTCCCGATGTCACCACCGACGACGTTTGTGATAGACGTCTTATCGATTCTATCACACGCCGCAATCAACGCCGTTCTATGTGAAGTTTTTGTCGAAGAGTAGTTTACGTCAATGCCAGAAAGTTTAATCAAAGCTTTCGCGCCATCCACCAAACCGCGACGGCAGCAATACATCAACGCCGTCTCCTTCGTCATTGTTGAAACATAATTGACATTGCCGCTCGGTTCGTTTGCACTCGCGGTGTAGACGAGAATGTTTGGCGCACACCAATCGCAATTATTCGCAAAAGCAATATCCAGCGCCGTTTCGCCGCTCCCGCAAACACTCGTCGCAACACCACCCAAGGCGACCAAGACGTCGAACGCTCGCGACCGTTTCGTAATCGTCCCAGCCATCGCAAGCGCCGTCCGTTTTGTACTCTTTGGTTCGTATGAAATCGTTGCTCCACACGCGATGGCAACTTTTGCGACATCTTTTCCTTTCTGCGCGGCGCAAAATAATGGCGTCTCACCGTTACCGAGAGGATCTGAGTCCCAAAAGTCTGCGCCAGATGGTAGTACTTTCATTACTTCGATTGAACCCATCAAACAGGCTTGTAAAACTGGAACCTTATTTGACCTTGACGACTTCAACGGTTTAGCGCCGAGACTTAACAACATTTCGACACACTTCGGTTTATTCGCCGTGGCCGCGCCGGCGAGTGGCGTCACACCCAAGGAAGAATCAAACTCGACGTCTGCGCCGGCAACTTTCACGAGTGCTTCCAATGTTTTCGCGTCATCTCTCGCGATGGCGTACAAAATGGCCGTTCGCCCATCTTGAGTTTCTCTGTCGACGAGCGCCCCATTGGAAACTAACGCGGAAAACACGGATACTTTACCCCGAAAGGCGCAATGCGTAAACACCGTGTGTTTTGATGAGACTGTTTCTCGATTGACATCCGCGAAGCACTTCTTTATCAATGTCTCCACAATCTCAACGTGACCATATTCTGCAGCCATCATTAATGGCGTCCTCGCGTCCCGGGTACTCTCACTGTTCGAATTGGCACCATATTTTAAGCACAAAGCGAGCACAGCTTCTTTGTTACCAACTTTACACGCCTCGTGCAAGGCTGCAAATCCTCGACTCGTTTCAAAATCGACTATGGATGCGTCGAAGTCACACAAAGCCTCCAAACAGCGAATCCGAGACGGCTTTTTCGCGGCTTCGACGAGAGGCGTATACCCATCGGCGCTTTCGACATTGATAGGGACACCGGCAAGTAGCATGTGCTTCACTGCGTCGTTATCCTCATCGATGACTGCCCGAATGAGCGGCGTAGTCTTGTCACTCAAGCCCCGTGATGGATCAACGTTGTGAGAGGATATCAAACGCTGAATGACATCCTTGTGACCTAAACGACCGGCTAAAACAATAGCTGTATCACCTTTGGTCTTTCCGTTTTTAACCTCATAATTTGCATTAGCATTTCCGATGGACATCAACGCGGAGACATGCTCAGCACGCGACGCTGAAACCGCAGCCATGAGCGCCGTTTCGCCCGCCATTGTCTCGTAATTGATGTCAGCTCCAGCCGCTAAAAGCTGCTCGATTTGAAACACGGAACCTCTCTTGGCGGCTAATATCAATGGTGTCAACACTTCTGCTGTGCTTTTGCGAGTCTCGTAGTTCACATCGACACCTTCAGCAATCAACAAATCCACTGCGTCGTCGCAGCCATACTGAAGTGCATCCAACAACAGCGTCGATCCTTTGGATGTCTCGATGTTTATGTCAGCCCCATGATCTAAAAGAAGCGCGAGAACTCGAGGATTATTCGAGAAACAGCGCGCGGCAAACATTGGTAGCGTTACACCATTCTTATTTTCGTGATTCACGTTCACCTTATCGATGGCATTGGTGAGAAGAAATTTCAAGACGTTCTCGCCGTTGACATCATCTTGATATGATTCCTCTGTGGCCTTTTGGATCCTCCTACCAAGCTTTTCAATCACCGAAGACATAGCTGTGACGCCTGTTCGTGTTTCCTGATTCGCTTTTGCACCGTTGCGTAAGCACAAGGCGACGCGATCGGCAATACCAGATAAACTGGCTGCGATGAGAGCTGTGCGACCATCTCGTGTTTCGTGCGCGATGTTTTCGCCAAGGCGTAGAAGCACCGGAACCGCTTCCGTGCAGCAAGGTGAGTTAAATGCATGTATTAAAGGCGTGGCACCGGTAATGACGGATTCTTCATCTCTCGCAGAACCGAGCGAATGGTAAACGAGTTCTAACATTTCGCTGTTGTCGGGCGCGAATGATGCCGTAAGCGCGTTTTTACCTAAGCGGGTCTCAAAACGAGGGTTCGCTCCTCTCTTCAACAACGCGAAGTAAACGCCTTTATTACGTTTTTCACACGCTAACATCAACGGTGATACACCTGCCGAATTTTCATAATTTATACTGGCGCCCAACTTAGAGAGGTGGTAAATTGCCGCGACGTTGTCCGTCAATGCTGCGCACATCAAGGGAGTGTAATTGCCATATCTGGAAGAGAAGTCGCTCGAAAGCTCACCATCCACCTTGGCACCAACAACAACAAGCGCTTCAATGCAGGCGTTTCGACGGTGCATCAAAGAGGCAAAATGTAGCGCTTTGACGAATTCCGGTGCATTTCGCGTCGTTTCGTAATCTACGCAATCGAGAGAAGTATTTCCGTCGCCGTGTTTACTTTGCTTCGAGGAAAGCGATGCAAGTAACCGAATCATTTCGGGACGATCCGCGGAGACCGCGGCAATCAACGCCGTCTTGCCTGAATTTGATTCGTACTCGATTCGCGCCTTGCCTTCTAAGCACAAACTCGAAACGACTTTCTCGTGACCATTTTCAATTGCAAGTGTCAACGCCGTGTCCCCTTTCTTAGTCTCGTGTAAAACCTCGTTCACCTCTTCAAGCTTCTCGATCAGGGCGTTCACACAATCTAGACGACCATGAGTAGCCGCCAGAGTCAAAGCAGTATCACCATTAACGTTCATCAGCTTCGTTTTTGCAGAATGTGGCTGACGTAATAAGAGCCCTAAGCATTCGAGCTCACCGGCTTTTGCCGCGTGCATCAAAGCCGTATCGTGCGTGATTGGATTTATCGCATTCACGTCAGCGCCTAACGAAAGTAATAATTTTGTTGCATCTCTCTTACCAAAACTTGCAGCAACATCCAACGGACGGTCACCGGTCATTTTTGACGGCACGTCAATGTCAACTTTAAAATCTTTGTGTAAGCACAAGATTGACGATCTCGAATCGCACTTCGCTGCGACTGACATGGCGTGATGTCCGAGACGATTTTCTTTCAACGGATCTGCACCGAGCTTTAATAACCTCGCGCATGATTCATACAAATCATTTTCTAGGCATGACATTAACGGTGTTAATGTGAATTTGTTTTCATAATCGACGTCCGCACCTAATGCTTTGACGAGGATGTCTAGGTTTTCGAAATTCTTCTCGCGACTTGCAAAGAGCACGGCAGTGTCGCCTTCTATTGTTTCAAAATTAAGCTTCGCGCCCAGAAATACTAGTCTGCGCAGAGTCAACTCTCTTATTCTGTGTTTCGTACTTCCAGATGCGCTCATGAGCGCAGTTTGCGGTATTTTTGACATATCTGGCGACATCGCAAAGTTTGCCTCGAGATCGATTTGAGCGTTTTCTTGGACAAGTAACTCGCAAGTTGCGGCACACAAGTCATCGTCTTCGATCTCGATTGCCGCAGAAATCAATGGTGTGCGCCCATATTTCGCGTCTTCGTTATTTACGGATGCACCCAAGGTAATCAATCGTTTAATAGCATCGTGTGATGCGGACGCCGCAGCAACCGTGAGTGCCGTGAACCCTCGAGCCTTCGTCTCGTAATTAGGATCGGCGCCGTAAGCGACGAGTGATTTGCAGCACTCCGGCAAATTCAACTCCGCCGCCGTGAGAAGAGCCGTGAACCCAGTGGAGGGAGCCTCGAAGTTTGGATCAGCGCCACACTCAATCAATTCGACAATACAATCAAATGCGCTCACTTTCACGCAAGCCTGAAGCGGCGTTTGCTTCGATACATTCGCATCTTCGAGATCTGGGTCAGCCCCGAGATCAATCAAGGTTCTGACAACATCAGGATCGTTAATAGAGCAGGCTACGATGAGTGCGGAAAGACCTTCTGATTTAGTCATAAAATCCACATCTGCACCCGAGCATTCGACGAGTCGCCTACACATCTCCGAGTTGCCGCTTTTGGTGGCGCATATTAAAGCCGTTTCTTTAAACATCTTAGACTCAAAGTTTACGTCAGCCTCATATGCCTTGGCAAGAACATCGACGCACTCAAATCTTCCCGTCGATGCGGCTAAGTGTAAGGGCACAATGCCAGTGGACGTTTCTCTGTTCACGTCGCACTTTTTCTTTGCGCTCACCAAGATTTCCAAAATGGTTGTGCGTCCGAAACGAACGGCTAGTGTCAAAGCAGTTTCTCCCGTGCGGAACTCAAAATTTACATTCACGTTAGCATCGACCAGAGTTTGGACTACGGATACGTTATCGTTTTGAATTGCAATAGCAAGTGCATTCAAACCAGTCTTTGAATCGACGTGCTCGATATCTGCGCCTCGTTGAATCAATAAGGAAACGAACTCATTTCTCCCAACTTCCGCGGCGCTAAATAAAGGTGTCGATTCAGTACCATTGCATCGAAGGTCAGCTGTACAGCCATTTGATAAAAGAGACTCAAGAACATCGACTGTGGTATCGTGTGAGCTACAGCAAGCGAAAAGCGCGGTGTATCCGCGATGGTTGAAGCGGTCGAAAACAGCGCCTTCACGTCGAAGAAGCTTGATGCAGTCGACGTTATTGTTTAAAGTAGCCGCAATCAACGCAGTCTCACCGTTTCGAACGGACTCATAATCGACGACACACACTCTTCGAGCATCTATTCTTTCGCTAGATAAATCTTCGTCGTCAGAAGGTACCAGGAGTTCTTCAGCAATCGCAACATTCCCGAGACGAGAGGCGATGATCAAAGCTGTGTCTCCGGCGGAAGTTTCATAGTTCACATCTTCACCGCATTTTCTCAAACGTTTGATTGCTTCGATATTTTCATTCATTGCTGCTTTAACTAACGCGGTATATCGCGCAGATGTTTCGTAATTCTCTTTCAGAGACGTCGCCAAGAACGCAATCGCTTCCAGTTGATTATTATCGACTGCCTCAACTAGCGCAGTTCTACCAATCGTAGGCTCAACGGATGAATTCGCACCGTTATCAAGAAGGAACTTGAGCGATTTCATGGCGCCAACTTTTGCCGCAGCTGTCAGCGCGCAGTGGCGATTGCTGGAACCAAATCCAGAGACGTAATCAATCGCGCAGTTCACTTCCAACAACACAGAGATAGCCTCGGGATTGTCGTATTCCGCGGCGTGGATAAGTGCGGTTTTTCCGTTCGATTCTCCAACATAGTTTACATTTGCGCCAACTTGACTTAAAGCGTGCACGGAGGAAAACGCGCCAGATACAGCCGCTGCACCTAGTGCTGTCATTCCTAACTTGAACGATTCCAAGTCTACGTTCGCGCCGCGTTCGACGAGTGACCTAATAGCAGCTGTACGACCGTTCCTCGCAGCCACAATGAGCGCAGTTTCGCCTGACAGTTCACACTCGTAATTGAGCGCTGCTCCACGATCGCAAAGTAAGTGAATAGCATCCACTCGTCCCTTTTCACTCGCCGCGCACAGCGGTGTCACGCCAGCGGAAGATTCCTTGTTGACGATTGCACCGAGGTCCAAAAGACACGCCATCGCGCGTAAATCACCCGATGCTGATGCAATGCACAAAGGCGTGAGTTTTTGCGAGTTTTCAACTTCAATTTCGTGGCCAGCGCGCGCGAGGAGTTTTAGAATCTCAATTTCACCCTTCTCCAACGCCACGGAAAGCGCGTTTCTGCCAATTGTCGCTTCGGCGTAAAGCTTCGCCCCTTTATCGATTAAAAATCTTGCGGCATCGACCGATCCGAATTCAGCCGCGCGCATGAGCGCAGTAAACTCATGCTTTTTAGACACTTTGTCAACCATTGCGCCTTTGTTGACCAGTCTTTCGCATTTTTTCACGTCATTTTCTTTTGCTGCCATCATTAAAAATGTCTCGCCTTTGGCGTTCTCAAAGTTGATGTTCGCGCCTCGCTCGAGCAAAATTGTACACGTTTCCTCGCGCTCAGCGTGAATACCAAGCAACAACGCGGTTTCACCAAACCTATTTTCATAATCTACTGTTGCTCCAGACTCTAAAGCAGTTTTGACGGCATCGACGTTTCCTTCTCGCGAAGCGACGTTTAAGGGCGTGCGCCCGTCCCTGGTCTCAAAGTTCATCGTCGCGCCAAGCTGATTGAGCTTGCGTAGGAGATCGGAATCGTTCACCGTAGCCGCGACGATTTGAACGGCATCATCGGTAGATGTCTCCGCGTCCAACCTTGCTCCGAAAGATTTAAGCACTTCAATAGATTCAATTTGTTTCGCAAGGGATGCAACAATTAGAGCCGAGCCAAGCGGTGTTTCCTTATTCACCGCCGCGCCGCGAGCGATGAGCGTTTTCAAAGCAGAAATATTTCCTAATCGAGCTGCCTCTTGAAGAAGAGATAAACCTGCCGCATCAATCTCTTCAATATCTGCTCCGCAGTTTAAACACGCCGAAATGGAAACGTTATCGTCCGCTTTGACGGCGGCTCTTAAAGGCGATTCAAACGCAGTAGGTATCATGTTAATTTCACATTTCTTCGAAATGAGATAATTTACGAGGGAATGTCGTTTTCGGCGAATAGCCGCAACGAGAGGCACGATACCGTTCGCCCCGAAACCATCCACTTTCGCGCCGGACTCCACTAAACCTTGCACAATCTCTTCGTGCCCACTAAAGCACGCAGAAACAAGCGCGGTTTGCTCTTGAATCGGGCACTCGACCTCACTATCGACTGTGTTAGGGAACGCGAGCATTGTACGACACGGCTCCGCCGCCAACTCGTCGCCAGACGCGATTCGACAAAGAATCGTCGCGTGCAAGCTTTTCTTCGCCATAGTTTGCGTGGCCAGTAACGCAGAAATGGCAGTTAAGTTTCCATTTCTTGCAGCGAGGTAAATGGCTATGTCACCATCGAGCGTTTCGCGTTCGTAATCGCACCCGAGATCGAGCAACTTCTTCACTACGTTATTCGGATCATCCACCATGGCCGCTAAAGTTAAAGCAGATTGCGAGGCGTCACATTCCATTCCCTGTGATGTTCTTCTTCCATTTTTTCGAGGTACTACTTTATCTTTTTCTGTCTTTGGATGTTCGCACAAACCTTCGCACGCGGTGAGATTCCCGAATTCTACTGCCCTCATGAGCGGCGTGAACCCGAGGCTATCGATCGTATTCGGGTCGGCGCCTAAACTGATAAGGGTATCTATTGTCGTTTTATCTTTGCAATATTTTGCTGCTTCGTGAATGGCGCTGAATGCGTGTGGTAACGGTGTTTCTAGATCTATCTTAGCGCCTGCCGAGAGGAGAACGCCAAAAGTCGTTTTCGGGTCTACGCGAAGGGTTTTATCGCCAGTACGCCAGACACACGGAAATGGTCCAGCTCTTGCCTCGTCCGCATATCGAGCCACTAAGGTTAACGCCGATCGACCATTTCGATCCACCAGATTCGGATTAGCATTGAAAGGTGTCGTGCATATCGCTTTGACACCTTCGCCTTTACCGGCTAAAGCGAGAATGGACAGAACTGTCAAACCGTCACGATTTTGTGAGTCGATGTTCAATTTTCCCCGTGTTTTCGACTTTTGTTTCAACAAAAAGTTTGCAATGTCGTACTTGCCACTCATAAAAGCCACGGATAACGGCGTGCGACCATCGCTGGTCTCAAA
>MDSX01009064.1_pt1 | contig 11826 bp, 9 predicted proteins | sample 811141 | NCBI WGS metagenome assembly MDSX01 (sample SAMN05326642, study PRJNA326480) | marine metagenome | isolation source: seawater | place: Atlantic Ocean: South East | collected 2010
AGCGAATGTGGAGACGAATAGTTTGAGCAAGGAGAAAAGTGATGATGATGATGATGATGATTATAGCAAGTTCACGCGAACAATCGTGTGCACGATAGAATCTTCTATGTATAGACCGTGTGATGCGTATGCAAAAGCGAGTAAAGGGACTGTGCGTTTAGACGTATTATCTCTCTCGGTAACCGCAGAGGCAGAGAGTCGATCGGCATTTGATGAAAGTTCGTTACAAAACCAAAGTGGGACGTATCGAAAGCAGAAAGATAGCGAGGACTCTTTAGAAGGTGGAATAGCAAGATTAAAGATTGGTCAACGTTCAGATCCGTCTAGGATAAACGCTACTTCCTCGCGAAGTAATAAAAGAGATCAAAAAGGTGGAGGAGCAGGTGGTAAAGTAGAGATGGTCGTGGACAAGAAGTTTATACTCATTCCGAGAGGGTTCATAAAAGATTTACCCGAGGAGCATAAATCGAGAAGAGAACGATTTAAAGAGCTCGATACGATAGAAGAAGGATGGCACGTTGAATTAAGAACGAAAGAAAACTCGTCTATTGTCGAAGCGGTGTTCTTCTCTCCGAACAACGAGGCTTTCAAATCGTATGCGGAAGCGCGACGCAAAGCGCTTGGAATAAGTTGAAGATTTTAAGGATGTGTATAATAGTAGTTTTTAAAACAAAAGCAGCGGCTACTACATAATAATATCGTTAGTCTTCCATAACGACTTCTTCTTCTTCTTCTTCTTCGTTGTCTTCGTCGTCGAAACCGATATCTTTCGCCTTCATCAATTTCTCTTCTCTCATCTCTTCCAATCCAACCTCTTCTTTTTGCTCTCCCTTGTCAAGGTCCAAGTCATCAAACTTCGGCGTCGGTTCTCCAGTCATTTCGATCCATTTTCGGTCCTCCCACTCGTCGTCTACGCACAGTCTACCAATGTTATATAAGAAGTCCAAGGTATCTTCGGGAGGATCCGGACATTCTCCGAAATCGTACGGAAATCGAGGGTCGTACACCTCCACCGAAGACTGCATCATCCTTTTCCTTTCCTTTGGGTCAAAGTTTATCAATTCGACGATTTTCTCATGGTCCCACTCGCTCTCGTCTACCGTTTGCTTATTTTTCAAGCGAATATCCCCATCTTGAGACAAATACCGAAACTTTCCAATCTGCTCTTCTTTCTCTTTCATCGCTTGCGCTCTTTCTTTCTTCACGCGTTCTTTATACAACCGCGCCCTCTCCTCGAACGCATCATATTTGTCTGGAGGTTTCTGAAACGACACAAACTCTGGTTCCGGTTCGTACTCCTCCTCTGGCTTCGTAAAATCCCAACACGGCCAGTTCGCTTTCTTCCCCATGACTTCTTTCATGTGTTCTTCCCATGGGGTGGTATCGTCGTCGTCATCTTCCTCTACTCTGAATTCGTATTGCGACCACGGCGAGTGAAAACCGTTCACGTCTTCGATAGTTTGCGCCTCAATTTCTCGTTGCGTTTTCTTCCGAGGCGCACCACTCCTCCTGCTCGAAAAATTCACCGGTAAAGGGTTCGTTGATGACGAGGGAGGCGATGAACTCGTCGCGTGCGCGGAACCGTCGCGATCGAACGAGTCTATGAACGTCCTGTCGTCCATCTCTTCGACGTTCTCTCCGCCGTCGCGGTCGTCTTCGGCGGCGGCCAGGGCAAAAGAAAACGTCCTCCGTCTCCTCCCCACCCCGTTATTGTGTCTCTCGATTGTGTGACGACGACGACAGCGGTTCGTCGCGAACGAAGACGCGCGCGTCGTCGCGCGCGATGCGTGCACGCTTCTCGCAAGCATATGTATATATCTCTATCTCTCGAAGACACCGCCGCGCGCGCACAAATAAATGAATGCGCTTTTTTGTGTTTCCTCTAAAAAAGAAAAAAGGGACGACGACGACGACGATGGACGACGACGACCTTTTTGACGACCAAAAAAACGCTCGTGTCGAGAGAGCGCTTCTTCTTCTTTCTTTATACTTTTTTTTCGCGACCACACGAGAGGAAGACACCGAGGCCACCATGAGAGTTGCCGCTGCGACAACCACGGGAAGGTTTTTATGCGCGTTACGCTCTCCTTCTCAAAATCGCGCGGTAGGGACCACTTTGAGTGGAAGGAGAGGTTGGCATTCTGTCGTCGAGGAATTGAATGCGAGGCGGAGGAGAGTGAGAGCGTCGTCATCGTCGTCGTCGTCGAGGACGACGACGCATGAATCGGGAGACGAAGAGGAGACGACAAGGAGAACATACATTAAGTCAGGACCGAAGCAAAGACTGGACGAATTAACCTTACAAACCAATCCAGAGTTGAGCAGAAACGTCGTCCAAAGCTGGATTCAACAAGGGAAAGTCTTGGTCGATGGACAGAAAATAACGAAACCGGGGACCAAACTGAAACCGAGCGTGAAGATTGAAGTCTTAGCCGAGGAACCGAAATTCGTCTGTCGAGGAGGGTTGAAGTTAGAGAAAGCGTTGCAATTTTTTGACGTGGACGTTCGAGATAAGATCTGTCTAGACTCCGGTTTGAGCACAGGCGGGTTTACCGACTGTTTGTTGCAACAAGGGGCAAAGAAAGTGTATGGCGTGGACGTCGGGTACGGCCAAGTGCATGAGAAAATAAGAACAGACGAACGAGTGGTAGTTATGGAACGACAAAATTTGCGGTATTTAGAGTCTTTGCCGGATTTAGTGGAAGTGGTGACTTTGGATTTGAGTTTTATCTCGGTGTTGAAAGTTTTACCGAGCGTAGCAAAAGTATCGAAACCAAATGGCGATTTGATTGTTTTGATTAAACCACAATTTGAAGCGCGACGGGAACAAATTGGGAGTAAAGGAGTTGTTAGAGATACAAAAGTGCACGAAGAGGTGATTCAAAACGTCATTGAAGGGGCGAAAACGTTAGGGTACGAGTATATTAACCACACTGTATCGCCGATTAAAGGGGCAAAAGAAGGCAACACAGAGTTTTTGGGACACTTTCGCTACGTATAATAAAACCGGTCAGTAGTAGAGGTAACAGTAGTAGTAGTAGTAGTAGTAGTAGTAGTAGTAGTAGTGGAATTGATACGATAATGCGTCGTTTGATTAATAAATATGTAATAATACACTGTCTTTTTATGTTTGTTTTTTGCTAATAAGAACAACTATGCTGCTATCGTTATTATTTACTGTTGTTGTCCACTCTCTCGAGCGTTCAACTGCTCCGAGACCATCACCAACTGTTTCTGTTTCATTCGTGCTACGCCCATGATCTTCTCCATGTTCGCTTGCATCTCTAGCACTTTCTTTTTGCAATAGTCCTCCGCGCCTTTCGGTGTTTTCTCTACGAAATATCCCGTCCCTATGTCTACTAAAACTTTATCCGTCGCGCCTACTTTCCCAGGAACGTATAAACCTTCCGTCACTGGCACTAACATTGGTGTCCCTACTTCCTCTTCGTTCAAAGCGTCGCAGGCCAATCCAGAGGAATGATATTTCCGCACGGCTTGCTGTAATTTCTGTAAACTATCGGAGCACGTGTTTAAATCGTGTTTCAATTGCTCTTGCAATACCTTTTAGGCGATGATGATGATGTTCAAAGAGAAAGAAAGGAGAATAGTAAAAGTCAATTTTTGTTTGCAAAAACAAGATCGGGGAGCAAGAAATTTCACGATCGAAAATGGAGAGAAAGAAGAAAGAAAGAAAGAAAGAAAGAAAGAAAGAAAGAAACGCTACTCACCGAGAGTTGCTCGGAAGGTGCCGTGCGAATGTCGATGCTCGTCGCAGAAGACATGATGAGAGATGACGTATGCTATAAAAAGGCCTTTATTTTTTTCTGGCGATTATTTGTCCCGATTGGATTTTGCCTTCTTTCTCAAAATGAAAGTCAAAGTTCTTCTTTGTTTTAGAAATTTCGCTACGTGGGTAGTTACGAGAGTACATCGAATATTATTTACAGCCTATCACTTCTTGTCTGTTGTCGTCCGGATATATTCTCAAAATCTCTCCGTTATCTTTATAAACGTCTTTTATTTTGCTCTGGTATTCAACCTCAACTTCATTCACGTCCATGTAATGAAAGATACTGTACTCGAATTTGGTCGCTCTCTCCTTCTCGCTCTGTCCGGACAAGCGTTTGCCTATTTTAAAGTTCGACTGCCAGGTTCCGGCGCTAGAGTAAAAGTATCGTACCACATGCATATTCGCGTCAGAAACAGTTTTTTTGATATCGCCATTGTCATAATACATGGTTAACGAGGAGCCGCTTTCAACACGAAAGGAATTTTTGTTGTAAAATTTTGTGACTCTTGTACCGTCCATATATTTCCTGGTGATTTTCCCGTCCGCGTGAACGTCCTCGGAAACACCAGTTTCAGCGACATCGTTCCAAATTGGCGCTGGAGCGATATTTGGAACGCGTAAGAGTTCATCCGGAACTTTTTCTTCTTCGTAAATGTGTTCTTCTACTTCTTCCTCTTCTTCTTTTACGGACATATCCTTAACTTCTTGTGCATCTGGAGATGCATTGATGTACACCGGAGGCGGAGACGCTTTTGCAAACATGGGCGACGCTTTCACCGATTTCGAAATTATTGCTTCTGTTTTAACCGGCATCTTCGTGGTACTCACACGTTGAGCCGTCTTCATTTGACGCATTTCTTCTGACATTCGCTCTTTCTCTAACTTTAATGCTCCTGCTTCTTGCGATAAATTTTCAACTTGTTTTCGCAAACGATCTACAGTCAACTTCGACTTTTGATCTCTATACTTTTGATCTTCCTTCATCTTTTCTATTTCACCTCTCAAAAGCTTAATCTCTTCGCGCTCTGTTCGAGATTGCCCTAAAATTGAGCGTTCTTTTTGTTCCAATAACAATCTCTCTCGCTTCATGTGACTCGCGAAATCATCCTTTTGTTCCTTAAACTTCATCATTTGCTTCTTGAAATTATTCATATCTTTCTCAAGTTCTGCTCGGTCCTTATCCAGAGCTTTTCGAGCGTTTTCTTGTCTTTTAATCGCAGAGCGATTGACTACAGAAGGGGACATAGAGCTTCGTGCCAACTCGTTTATTCGTTGGGATGAGGAGGGCGGCATGGGTGAGATTTGCACGGAACCTCGGAGGGGAGTACTTGTTGCTGCGGGTGATGTCGACCGGTGCTTTACTGATGCAGGCTTTCTGTTATCGTCACTGTTTGTTTGCGCGAACGCTGCTACACCTGAACTACTCGTTGCTACTGCTTTCTCAGCAGTTGCTTTCTCAGCAGTTTCTTGGGCGTGCTTGGAAGCGTACGGATACGAGAGTGGGTCTTGGGAACGCATCTCCCTGTCGTTTTGTCTATTTTGTACAAACTCTTCAGCCGCACGTTCAATCGACCCTTTCGACGCTTTTCTTTTGATTGCATTTTCCAAAGATTCAAAGTTCGCCACCTCTTGTTGCATTTCGTACTCCTCGAGTTCCCACGCCGTCATTTTTGTCTTTTCTTTTACCACTACTTGTTGTTCTGCTTTTTGCGAATATGATGCCAACGGTGACGTTGACGGTGAAATGCGGTCTTTTGGAGGGGTATAGATCCGTTTCACTCCTGTCCCTTTTTTCAAAAATGGCCTCTTCGGTGAATCAGTGCTCGTATTGTCGTTCTTGTTGTTATTTACCGATGAAATTAAAGCAGGAGTATTCTTCGCCACCATCGGACTGTCAACAGTCGTCGTCGTTCCAGTCATCGCATTTTGTTCAGAATTCATCACGTACACGTTTCCAGTCGTTTCCTTCAAAACGTCTTTGGCGATAGATTTTGGTGGAACTATCAATTGCGGGTCCCCTCCTTTCAAAGCCGCTTGGACGATGTCGTCGAACTTCTTCTCGTTACGCACGACGGGAATATCGTCGAAATTCATTTTTACTTTTGACTTTTTGAAAATGTTCAACTTCGGGACTTTCTCTCGTTCTTCGCGTGTCGTGTGCGCGCGAGATTTGAACGTATCTGCGCGTGCGATGGCGCGTCTGTTCTCCTCCTCTCTTCTTTCTCTGCTTTCTTCGCTCTTTACAAGCAAGAAAATATGTGTTTATGTGTGCGCGCGGCACGTGTGATGTTGATTGATTCAAAGCAAACGGGCAAAAATAAATGGCCTTCGACTTTGGGATGAATTCCTTCGTCAGATGATACCCTAAAACGATTTTGTGTCGTAAAGGTAGCTTCTTCTTTCTTCTCGTTAAAAATGACGACGCTTTGCGCGACGTCCTTTTCTTCTCGCAGCGCGTGCCGCGTCATCCCAGCTACCTCCTCGACGAGACCTTCAAAAACGACTTCCCCTTTGCCGTCATCGAGAGCAACAAAAAGAAGAAGAAGAAGAAGAAGAAGAAGGCGAGGAGGAGGAAGAGAAGACTTTGGTGGTACTCTTCGCGCGTACTCGTCGTCGAAAACGGCGGCAACAAACTCTTCCATAGTTTTTCATGAGGGAAGAAGGAGTAGAATACGTCAGAGCGTAACGACGAATAGCACGAGGGAGCAAAACAGTAGCAGCAGTATGCTCGTGAAAGATGAAGTAAACGATCCGAAAATTCGACGAATCGCTGAAGAAGCTATCTCGTGGGCGTTTCAACACGGTTTAGTCGTCGCTTCTGGGACGGAGACGGCTGGGCAAGTGTTTCATGCGCCAATCGCGTTGTACCCGACTCCATTTCCGAGAGACGTGTTTGAATTTGCCAAAGAAATAACGCCAAAATTTGCCGAGTTGTACGATAAAGTGTCCGAAGACGACGGCTTTATGCGAGAGACTCTGAAAGAAGCTGCATTGAACGACCCAGAGTTTACGGGGAGGCTCTGGAAAATTTATGAGGCGTGCGGTAAACGCGGGAATGGGAGATTAGATAAAGAGTTGGGTATTTTGCGAACAGATTATATGCTCGACACGCGATCTGGAATACCATTGCAAGTCGAAGTGAACACGGTGAGTACGTCTTTTATGGGGTTAGGCTCGAAAGTGACGTTGTTGCATCAACATTTGGCGGAATATTCGAAAGACAACGTGAATTTGAAGAAAGAAAACATGCCGAGGAATGACTCGCTCAATCAAGCGGCGAAAACCCTTTGCGAAGGTTGGAAGTGCATGAAATATGAAAACGCGTCCATTTTAATGGTAGTTCAAGAAGACGAAACGAACATATTCGATCAGAGGCTGATCTCTCAGAAAGTATTCGAAACAATTGGCGTGAAGACGATTCGTAAGACGCTTCGAGAAATCAATGAAAACGGCAGATTAGATGAGAAAACAAACCTCTTCTCCATTGACTGCGAGTTGTGTAGCGTTATATATTTCCGCGCCGGATACTCATCGAGCGATTTTCCGAGCGACGCGCAATGGGAAGCGAAGATGTTGTTGGAGAAATCGAGCTCCTTGAAGTCGCCTTCAGTCGCCATGCACTTGGCTGGTTCGAAGAAGATTCAACAAGCTTTAGCGGAAGAAGGCGTGCTCGAAAAGTTTATGCCAAACGACGCGAGTGATATGCGTAAAGTATTTGCAGGTTTATTCTCCTTCGAAGGCGAAGAAAACATGCAAAAAACAATCCGTCTCGGATTATCTAACCCGGCAGATTACGTGTTAAAGCCGCAACGTGAAGGCGGTGGGAACAACTTGTATGGAAAAGAACTGAAAATGAAGTTAGAAAACGATACGATAGATTTACCGGCGTACATCTTAATGCAACGAATTTTCCCTCCTAGTCACCAGGTGACGATGTTGAGGAAAGGCTTAGCGTCCGAAATCGAAAGCTTGAGCGAGTTAGGAATTTATGGTTCGTACTTGCGCATCGGCGACGTGAATAGTAAGACTGTGCGAGTTATGAACGAACATGGTGGAAGCTTGTTGAGAACGAAAGCAGCTTCGAGCGACGAAGGTGGCGTTGCGGCTGGGTATGCTGTTTTAGATAGTCCATATTTAGTGTGATCTGTAAACGAATGAATTATATTTAGTCCGTATGTGTACACTTATAAATAAATAGTTCTGATGTGTGAATTTCTTCATAACTCTCTTCTCCAAAGAAAACAAAAGATGCCAATTGCAGGAGGCGGAACGGCAGACGTCTGGGCAGATGACGAAGGGGAGGAGGACAACGTCGGAGAAGTGAACGTGAATAACAATAGAAATAGAAATCTTCTCCAGCAAGAGTCAGAGACTCGACGAGAGAGATTTTTCAACGCCGGCTATCGCGACGGTTTAGACGTCGGGAGAACCGCCACGGTGCAGAAAGGATTCAACGAAGGATATAAAAAAGGTTTCAGAGAAGGATTCGAGTTTGGACGAGTGAGAGGAGCGGTTAGGTCGTTGAAGATATTTAACAAAGAGGAGACGAAAGAGGAGAATGATGCTGATTCATTGATAACAAAGCACGGAATAGTTGCAATTTCCAGCACGGAAGCACGGCGGTTAAGATTCGAACACAGGAGAAAGAGTGAAGACGTTGAAGAAGAAAAGGTAGAGGAGCATCCCTTGTTAACCCGTGAAGCTCTAGAAACGCTGAAGAAGCGATTGCTAGAGGAAGAAAATATAAAACTTTAGAATATTTAGATGTTAGCGTATTCGAAGAATAGCATTTGTTTGTACAACGTGTTTGCGTATCATAGGGGATAAAAACTGTCTAAGCGTCTACCAGTCGCGAAAGTGATTGTATCAAGTGTCGCAAGTTGGCTCGAGTGCCCGGGTCACCAGAGACACTCGAAATGTCTCCGGATACCTTTTCTACGTGTTGCAACGTCTTCGTCAAGGTTGAGATGGATTGTCTCAACATGTCTTGATTTTCCTCGGTTAAAATTGTTTGTCGCAACTCCCGAATATCTTGAACTGTTGCTGACGCGTGTCCAGCTAATAATTCGATAGTTTCCAATGTTCCTTGATCTTTGACGCCTTGCATCATCGGTCGAAGATCTCTAGCAATCAAAGCGGCTTCGGTTAACAATGGTTCTAAAACCTGCATCAAATCTTGGGCCCCATCAGTGACTTGAAACATCTTTCGAATTCCGTCTTGTTGTTCCATTTCTCTCGCTAAGCGCGTGCAAATGCCAACTAAATCGTCCATAGACACCCCCGGTCTCCCTTGAATACGTCCTCGATCGCACACAACAACACCTTCTCCTTCACACCCGGCATCCAATGGACCCCATTGCGCTTGTGGGATGGGCAATTTCGGGGTAATATCAATAATAGTCTCTGCAATTAATCCTGATTGATTCGCATCAATAGTTGAATTTCTTGGGATTGGCACTTTCTTATCGTCCATTTCCACTAAAACCGTCACTTTGTCCAAAGCCGGTTGCACAGATAAAACCGTTCCTGCTTTTACGCCTCTGATTCTTACGTTTGTTCCGACTTGAATCCCACATGCGAGCGGGAATTCAATAAACGCTTGGTACGAGTTCTTCCTGGCGTTGTTAAAGATGCCAACGATCCATCCCGTGATCAAAGCACCCAACATTACCCCTCCAACGATGAACAAACCTACTCCACCCTCCACAATCCGAGTTCTACCAAAGCCAAAATCTTGCAACGGCTTTGCCAATCTTTTCCATAAAGCGCCAAGAATCTTTAGTGGCGGTCCGAGGAAGAGGTTCAAAAATGCATTCCCTTTAAAAATTTCATTGTTGCTGTTGTTGTTGTTGTCAGAAGATGCATATGCGGAGAAGTTATTTGAAGCCGCTCTCGTGACAACTTTCTTACTAAACACGGAGTTCGTGTATGACCCGGTACCCCACCAGTTCTTTTGGGGAGTGTATACTTTCTTTCTTTCTTCTGATGATGATGTTGAGGAGTGATCGTTCTCGTTATTAGTCAACGAATAATAATTTCTACTATTACTGCTGTTGCGGACACCGACGATGACCCCCGATCCTCTTTTCTTACTATTGCGGGTACTCTTCTGTAACACTTCTACCAGTTGTTGTCGTCCACTCGTGGTACTAGTGTTACTGCTCTCTTCTCTCGACCAAGAAGACGTTGAACGTTGTTGTTGAGACGAGGAGAGAGATACGCAACGATAGATTTTAACATTGTGTCTCCTCGACAAAGCGCGCGCTCCTCTCAATCCCGCCGAAGAAGCGCTGGATGATTCAGTGAATGAAGACGATCGCATGCGAAACGCTTGGGCGTTTAACGCTGTAAAGGCTGACATTCTTATGAAGAGCGTTGTTTTTTTATGAAGAGTTGAGAGATACGAGGTTATTCGAAAAACTTTGGACACCGAAGAAGAGCGAAGAGATGGAGAAGTCGCAAAAATATACCAACAGATATTTCCAAAGATGTAAAATCCAATATTTTCTCTCCTGCTTTACAACCAAAGAACTAAGATTAGTATTATCATAACGTATCTTTTCTTTCTTTACTAACGAGCACGTTCGAAGGTAAATATTGAACCGCGACGTGTTCTTGTTGTCCCAAGGATGAAGAAGAACACATTCTCTTCCCATTCGCGCCTTTATTCTTCGGCGGTCGTTGCGAGTGTAACATCGGCTTCTCGCCCCACTTTTCGTGTATTTTTTCCAGCTTAACTTTTTGATTCAACGTGTTAGAATCTAAGTTCACCAAGTGGGAAGTATCGGGAATGCCCGCTATGCGTTTCATCATCGTCGATTTGAATAACGCCGCTTGGAAGAGGGAATACGTGTTACTTGTGATCCAGTAACAAAACACGCCTTGTGTAAAATTCCACGTCATCGGTACCAGAGCTACGGCTAATCCTCTGAGAGCCCACTTCATGGTCACGCCTTGTTGATTGTTGTTCATGCCTTCTACGGCGCCTAACTCAACTGAGGCTAAAAATAAGGCGGACGTCAACAGTGGCATCATCATCGTTGGGTCCGATGCGGACAAATCAGTAAACCAAAGCGTGCCTCCATCTTTGAACGATCCAATCCCGTCTGCCATTCTCGAGATGGCAAAGTAGAAGGATATAAATACAGGCGCAGATACCAACAAAGGAGCCAACGATTTCACCGGATGGCAGTCGTATTTCTTCCAAATGGCCGTCACTTCGCTCAAATGTCTCTGTGCTGCCTCTGGGTCATTTTGCACTTGCATTTCTTTTGCACGTTCTTGAAGTCGCTCCATTTCCGGTCGAGCCAATTGCATTCTCGCCGTATTCCGCATTTGCATTACGGTAAATGGTAGTTGTAACGTTCTCATGACTATAGTTGATGCAGCAATCGCTTGGTACCACTCTAATCCACTCACGAGGTGAAAGTATTCCATGACGTACATCAAGCCGGCGGTGGTGTACCACGACTCGCCGGCTATTTGTGCGACTTCACCGACAAGTTCAGCGCCTGGAGGAGTATTGCTGCTAAGATCTGTTACTATTGACGATACGGATTCTCCTCCTCCATCGCTACTACTCATGCTACTGCTACCATTCTCGAGCTCATTTGTTGTCGAAGAGGAAGAGGAAGGACTCTCGTTGTTGTTGTTGTTGTTGTTGTCGTTGCTACTCCAAAACGCATATCCACGCACTTGACTCGTCAACAAGGAGGAGGATATTCTGCTATTATATCTGTTGTTGCTAAATTTGTTGTTACTAATATTACAGTCACTCGTGCTGCTGTATCGTCGTTGTAGCATTCTCTGTCGTAGTTGTTTTTGTCGTCCGTTTTCTTCCGTCACTTCTTTCGACGCCGATGGGGACACAAAAAGGCGACGAGGACGAAATGCGTCCTCTTCCTCCTCCTCCTCCTCGCCGGACGACGAACCGAGAACGGTAGAAACGACCGATCGAACCAACGAGAACGTCTCGTCGCCGCGACCCGAGGACACCGAGGACACGCGCGACGACGTCTGTCTCGACAACGACGACG
>MDSX01039066.1_pt1 | contig 11826 bp, 10 predicted proteins | sample 811141 | NCBI WGS metagenome assembly MDSX01 (sample SAMN05326642, study PRJNA326480) | marine metagenome | isolation source: seawater | place: Atlantic Ocean: South East | collected 2010
CACCATTACTAATTGACATAAAAATAATATAATATTAATTCGTCATTTTTTTGAATTATTATGTTTCAATATTTCCCCAAAATCTATCTAAACTACCATTTATAACTTTACCCTTTTTCTTAACTGTATTTTTATCTGGAATATGGGCATCAACATTTTCAAGATTCAATTGTCCAAGCTTTAAATTAGATGAATTCGTTAAGAATGACGAGGATTCATCCTCGTTAATGTTATCGGATGGAGTATCGTCCATTTGTAATTTCAATGATACCATTGGTGGATATATTAAAGTATATGTTTTGTTGCATCGAAATTGATTAATATCCAATGTTCCACCAAATACTTTTAATAATTCTCGTTTAGGAGCTGGTTTAATTTTGTTTGTTTCCTCTATCATTTGGTGTAATAATTCATATTCTTTCCATTTATCTCCATATCTTGAACCTGAATCCATTATATATGCACATGTGCATTCGGGTGAACAAAAATTGCCAACACATTCGTAAACACCATCATTATTTTTTCGAATTGGTAATTTAAGTGATTTATTAGTATAACTGTGACAACACCACCAACATAATTTGTCTCCCTTGTCGCCTTCGGTGGTTATATCTATTGTTTTCTTATCATCTGTTTCAACATAACTACAACATCCATTTATTGGATCATAAGCAGTAGGTGTTGATAATGTAGGCTCATATTTAAGAATGTTTTCCGTTCTAAATGATTCTGAAGATTCTATATTATATTCTATATCTGGAATCTTTTTCAAATGCAATATAAGATTAGATGGTAGTGCTTCTGCTGATAGTACGGCGTCAGATAATTTAGGTAATGCATCTTGTGTTACAAATTTCTGATTAGATTTTCCACGTTTTTTTACTGTTTGCATTATAAATATATTATTTTGTATAATACTTGTCTTATATCAATTTAAGTTGAAGTTTTGTATAAATAGTTCTCCGCAGCGGCCTCTGCCGCGCGTGCGGCACATTAATTTGAACAATATATTAATTTGTGCTATTCATCAAAATAAGTGAAGACGGTATATATAAAAAGATGACATCTTCAGGAGAATATTTAGAAAAATTAAAGAAAAAACAAATTAATAACTATTCATCAACATTTTCTGGGTATAGTACAAATGGTGCCCTTGATTCTGGAACAGTTATGATGGATCGTAAATTACTAAACAGTTATATGAATAAGGATACGGTGCTTGAACGTATAAGGCGTAAGAGTTCTGAACTTGAGGCACGCGCCGCAGCGGCGGCGGCGGCGGCTGATGCGAAAGCTTGTCCAATTATATTCAGGATTAAGAATAATGAATTACAGATGAAGGCAACAGATTATTTCTTATCTACTTATTCGTCAACTATTTATTTGAAAGGAGTATATGGATTATTAATTAAGGATGGGCAATTAGGAGATTTTGTCAATAACAATTGGTCATATTCATCGGATACGGGTCAGTTAAAGCTTGATCTTGCAGTGTCTAGAAATAGAGATATGTATCCTATAACTAATGAATATACAACAATAACAAAAAATTGTTCAACTAGTTCAATTAGTAGCGAAGTTACAAATCCTCCACCATTATATGTTTTCGTATCCAGGTCTGCAACGGGGAAGCACGATGTTATTAAGATATCAAATAAGCTAATGTGGAAATTTCAGACTTAGGAAAATGTTTAAATAATACAAATTCCATCCGTTTTATCTGCTATAAAACCCTTAAACCTTTTGTATGTTTTTATTTTTTTTCCAAAAAAATAGAATCGAGGTCTTAATATTACTTTTTGAACTAACCACGCATGACCAGTAAAAGTGTTTGTTTTGAAATGCGGACAAGATTTATTAATTCTAAAACCCCATTTAACATCTCCTTTATAATTGACCCAACTTACTAAATAATCAATATCTTCGTTATTATTTTTTTCATCAAGTTCAAAAGATAGGGAGACTTTATTATGTTTCATAGGACCAGTGTTTGATTGTATAGAATGTATTTCAAATCCTGTAATAGGCGATAGTGCTTTGGCGGTGGTCTTTTCCGGCAACAATCCAGCGACGTCACCACCATATATATTTGACAATACCTTGAATCCTAAACCATCGTGTTCAGCTAGTCCACCTGGGCCAGGTTTTGGAATTTGTTTATTCTCATCAATAAAATCACCGTGTCCTCCAAAATACCACATTGATAATTCAGCAAAATATTCACCAGAATTAGATAGAGCATACGCTTTTTTTTTATCATTTTGCCATTTCATATCATTAACTGCTTTTTTCCAAGCGTGTTTAATATCATCTTTTGCTGTTGCATCTAATCCATCACCCATAATTGCATGTGCGGTTTCGTGAATAAATATATCTTTTTTATTTGGAGAATATTTACTTTTATCACCTTGATTTACAAGATTTTCTTCCGAACAAAAAACAGACGAACCATGTCGCATACCTCTACAATCATCAACACTTCTACCTTTACCTGAGTACCCACCTTTTACATTTTTCATGTGTGAATGTTCTGGTAAATCTGTCATAGACTCATTAATTGCTATCAATCGAAAGTCCACATTATTTTTAATCAGATTATTATGTATATTATCATTGGTATGTCTTGTCATTCTAAGTAATCTTTCGCATGCGATATTAAAAGCAGTATTACTAACCGCTTCTGAGCCTAGAATACGAATACCTTTGCAATCGAGACGTTTTTTATAAAACTCATGTTTTGTTATATCAGGAGAAGTGATTCTGTTAGAATCTTGTTTACATAAAGCCATTGGCTGCTGCATCGTGACGAGAGCTGCCGCTATGCGATTCATTTGATTAAAATATTATAATTATTTTTTGATTTTGCGCGCAGTCTTGATTGTTTTTGTCATATCTACTATGCAACAAATAATTTTTGTACGCATATTTTTGAGTATTTTGGACGAATTCTCGGAATCAGAAATAAGTTCTAACTTTTTTTTTCTCCATAGCTCGTAAATATAAGGACTGACATTTTGTCTGAAGATGTCTTCGTAGTTTTCAAGTTGATTTATTAAATTGAAAATTAGAGTATCGATTGTATCAATCCTTTGTTGAGTTTTCCATTCACGACCATCATAAATCTTAATTGTGTTTTCTTTTTTATTAGTTATTTGTATATTCATGTTTTCGGGATGTTCTAAATTAAAATGAATTCTTTTTACTAGTTCTGGCAAACATACATTAACTTTCTTCATTAAACTTAATATTATATTCTCATCCATATAATTCCAATTTTCATTTCCAAATTCTTTTAGAATTATATCCATATCATTTTGCGTCACCTGCGGTTCGCGAACCACTGCGTCTTTTTGCGCTACTCTAAGTGCTTCTACCTGTCTCTTCAATGTAGATAATTCTGTATACATTACCTTAAAATTATTAAGTTCATTCCGCATACGGTTTACCTCATCATTAAGATCTGAATATGCTGCTGTTAAGTCTAGCGCTGGGGGCGATGCCGTGGGCGGTGCCGCCGGACACATAGACATTTGTTGTTCTTGTTGATTTTTTTTATGTTTTTTTGATTTTAAGTGTGATATATAGTTATTTTTTCTGTCACTAGAAAATTGACATAATCCACATTTATATTTTCCGACAATTTGTGGATTCATAATTATTTATTTTATTAATTAAAATCTTATCTGTTGTTTTCGATTACACATATATTATTACAAATATTATTCATGTAATTTTTACAAGAAGAGTGTAATACTTGAGAATTACTTATACATGTTTTGTCGGTTGTTGCATCACCAAGTGCGTCGCCACAAATAGGACATGAATAGTTCTGTTTTTTTATAATAATATTTTTCAAATCAGTTAGTACTAATATTTCATAATCATTATCTGGTTCATAACCGTTTGTTAAAATTTTATTTAAATCAGAATCTATATTTGTTTTTAGATCATTTATATAAATTCCAAGATCTTCATATTGTTGCTCTTTTTTTTTAATTGGATGGCGAATTTTATCAATTTCGATTGCTAGACTTAATGTATATGGTTTACTAGTATCATTATAATCGTATTTTAAATATATAACTTGCAATTTTTTATTATATTTTGGTTTTTCAACACTTAATTCTCTTTCTAAGGAGTCATATTCCTCTATCATAGTTGCTAGTAATTTCTTTTTCCCATACAACTCCTTCAAATTAACTGGTCTTTTCATATTGCACCTTAATTATATTATCATAGGGTATTCCTTAATATTAAAAACATTATAAGTGAAATACACGATTTTCTCTCTAAATATATTGCGTCGCTATATCAATAAAATAATCAATAGCATTTGTAATGGAAGAGCAATTCTTTGATAGAAAAAATTATGATACAATATATTCTGTTCTGAATGATGACATAAATGAACGTTTTGGAAAACAATTGAATCAAATACCTGTAAATGCAGGGGATATTATATATGAATCTATGATAAATGCTTTTAATAATAAAAGCGTGAAAGATACTCTTTCAGAATTAAATCAAACGGTATTGAAAGTATCTATACCTATAATTGTAGGTTCCCAAGCACGTGGAACTATTCATGCTGATGAAAAAATAGAAATATTCAAAGAGAAAGAAGAAGAAAAAAAGAATGAAGATTTAAATGGATCATTGGTAAAAGTAACAGATGAAAAAACTGTTAAAGAAAAACGAGTTGATATGGAATTTGATCTTGATATCAATAGCTGTGACAGAAAGGAATGGTCATTAAGTGGTTCGGATAATGCATATTCTTTAGATGTTAATTTAGGTGCTGGTTCAACATTTGCAGGCATTTCAACACAAATCAGCTTGAAAAATGTGAAATCTGTTGATATTGCACATGTATTATTGCCAGATATTGATGGAAATCTTGATAAATATCCATTTTTATACCTTAAAATTGAGGAAATACCCGGAATGGGGCATTCTACGTCAGAAGAAGGTAGAAAATCACTTGTTAAATTAATGCGTGATAAGAAATGGTCTGAGTCATCATCATCAAATGTGTCTTATATTTTGTTTGGTAATAGAGGAGCACATAGAAGTTCCGCTGATGGATGGTGGTACACACATGACTCTCTTATTAATATAAATAAATTATCAATTCGTATTTTGACTCCAAATGGATTTCAAATACAGGGTTTTAACGATGTTTTTTTGATTACACACATTAAAGAAATGTCTGACGATTTAGAGATAACACTTAATGATAGTTTTGGTTTGAATAATTTTCATGTAGGAAATAGAATTGGATTCAAAGGTTTGTCTGATCAAGAGGATCCGGATGTAGACCCGGATATAGACGGTGATTTGGCTAACTATTTAGAAAACAATGAATTTGAAGTTAGTGCAGTAAGTACTGGTACTAAGAAAATAACAATTAAAAAGACAATATCTGGTTATTCATCAGATGGATCACCAGAATATGACGATTATGGTGATATCGACAATCGTACACAAGTTTCGGGTAAAATTATGAATTTGTCAATACAATCTACATTTGGATTTAATATTAAATCCACTAAATTTGCTTTTCCTGAAAAGCAGCAGATTACTTAAGAATATATATCATCGTCCTCATCGCGCTCAGCGGCGGCGCGGGCCATTTGGTCATTAAATTGCCGTTGACGTGCGACGGCGTCGTCAAGTACATATTTATTAATCGAATCGATAGTCCACCCGAATTTAATAAGGTCTTTCACAACACGATTACGATTTTCTTTATCTAGTTCTATACCAATTGGTGCAGTTAAAGATTTGTCTTCATTTCTTAGTTTTAACCAATTTGACCTCGTAAATACCGAATGACTTTTTAAGCTATACAATTCTAAATCTGTCATATCTTTTACAATAGAACGTAAATGATATATTTTTGTTTTCATGTCAATCTCATCATCTTTAACTAAACCAATCAATAAGTCCTGATATTTATTGATTGGTTCTTCCGCTTCTTTTTCCTCTTTTTGTGCTCTATTAAATAATTCTATCATATAAGTACCTAAATTGAGTGAAAGTGCTTTTAATTGGGTATTGCTTGAATCTCCAATATCTTTCACAAATCTTATTTTATCAGCCCGAATAAGATTTTTAATTGTCTTCACGAACCTCTCTTGGTTGGTTGTATTGTCAAAAACTACATTGTTTGCATCTTTACTCAAAATATTATTAATAATAGACTGTAGATCGTTTTTTGTTTTTAACAAAAATTGTTTAGTATATTCTTTATCAGTAGGACCAAAATCTATATTATTAATTTTACGCCCATTCCGAAGTCTATACCAACCGTTGATAATTCTTTTTACCATCATATTTTCCAATATAATTATCCAATTTTTCAATTCCCCGCCCGTAAGCTCTTTTACAACAGATTCACGCAAATCTCCAAGTACTAAGTAATGTTTATCTCTTGGAATCATATTCATATCCATTTCCATTTCAACAATCCATCGTTTAGAAAGTACTTTTGCTGCATAGGAATTACTAATCATATTTTCACGTTTTTTTCGAGCATCAGATTTTTTTATAGTATCATCTAATTCGATAGCCTGCGCGTTCTCGTCGCGCGGTTCTCGGGCCACTATACGTTTTTCTTTCTTTGTTTTTTTTGTCTTTTTCTTGCTCTTCCGAGCGCGCGCCGTCGTCTCTGCTTCTATCGCCGGCGGGCGGGGGTGGGGCAGTGGGATCGTCGCTGCATTAGACGACGGGGTCACAAGCGACTCCGAGTCTGATGATTCGCTATCTTGAAGAATATTTAATTGATTAAATACTTGTGCAGTCAAATTTTTACGTATTTCTTTCTCTTTCTTTAGTTGTAATAATAGGGAAGGGTTATATTTTTTTAGTTGCCAATAAAGCGAATCAATATCGTTTTTTTGTGGTTTTTTTATTAGTATTTCTAAGTATTTATCAATGTCTTCATCGCTCATGTTTGGTATACTTTTTGTTAAAGCAGTTACAAAAACTCTTTGGGCATCTGCTTTATCAGCATCTAATGCTGCCTTTTCTGCATTTTCTCTATCCTGGCTAAGCGCGTCAGCTTCAATAGCATACCATCTATTTCTAAGAAATTGAGATATTTCCTCTGGTTGGAAATGTTTACTTTCAGAAGTTTCTGCTTTGTTTCTGGAAACTTCTTTTACTAAATCGGTTTTACCAAAACTCTTACTTGCTAATTTCGGTATATGCCCTAAAATTTTATGTTTGGCTTTATATCTAATATGTTTTGCCTTCTCTTTATCCATATTTTCTGAAACACTAATCTTATTTAAAGGTGGTCTAGCAGCTAGTTCTGCAGCACTAAGTAGTTTCTCGTCGACACCACCACGTTTACTACGTTTGGTGTTTCTAATTTTTAATTGTTTTTTCCTTTTCAATGTTTTTACCATTATTTATACAATATATATAAATGGTAAATATATAATTCATATTTATGAGATTTGGTGATTATATACATAGAAGTGTAATATTTTTGCAATTTATATTTTTATATGGTATGTTTTCAAATAATATATTTTCAAAATCATTTATTGAAGATGGATTTTGTATATCTAACAAGGATAAACATTTCTTATATCAGAGTCACGCATTATCCTTTTATTCAGACACATTCTTTGCTGGTATTTTATATTTAATGTACAAATATTTAAAAGTTCATGATGATGAACTAAATAATGCAAAATTATTGAAACCAATCAAAGAAAATATAAACGCAATTCTTTTGCATGGTTTTGGTCATTTAAATTATGCATTGCGACCCCGGCCAGCCGGCCAAGTTGCTTATTATTACACATTTGATACAAAGCCTAAGCGTGTTATGTCTATATTAGTAATGTATAATTTTTGGTTTTATTTAATTAAAGCTGCATATTTAAATGGAACCGCGCACGCGGTGCGCGGCGCCGCACTCACGAATACGATTCTTTTAAATTTTTTTATTTCTAAATCTTACAGTTTTACTTATGTTCAGACAATTCTCATGTTAATTGCATCTATATCTGAACTGAATTCTACAGATAAGGATGAATATTATAATATTAAATCAGTAATTGTTCATTTGCCGCTTACTTTTGTTGGATTGATAGAAGCTATATATTGTGATAGTTTTATAAAAAAATATGGAGGACATTTAATTTATGATTCTACAATTCCGATATCATTAATTATTTATCATATGATATTGCGCAGGCGTATCGGCCATTGCCGCAAGAAGCGTGCTTAAGGCTTATTTAAAAATATTAAATTAATGGAGAAATTATCAAAAAGACATTTAACTTTTTCATCATCAGAAATTAGAGAACGTAAATTATTGGCAATGCGTGTACTCAAAAGTGTGGAAAATGATAAATGGAGTTATGTTGATGATTGGATAAAGGATAGTTGTTTATTAGAAAAGTATGAAAATAGTTCTAAAGCCGCAATGATGCGTCTAATAATGGGTTCTACTATGAAGAAATGGTTAACAACTTTTTTGCATGGAAAAATAACAAATCAAAAACTAAAAATACTTGATGGGAGATATAGTTTATATGGTCCATTTTTTTGTGATAATCTTAAGATTGAATTGTTATGTGATTTAAATACTCCAGAAAAAGAATTAAATATTTATGATGAATGTTCTAAACCAGGTACTGTATCTTTAGTATTAGGTGCTGGAAATATGAATTTTCTTTCAATAATAGATGTTTTTGAAAGGGTATTTATACATAAAGAATGTGTATTTTTGAAGCACCATCCGTTTCGACCATTTTTGTATGAACCATACTCAATTATTTTAGAACCATTAATTTCTGAAAACATAGTGCATATGGTTTACGACACATCTCCGAAGTCTGAACTCATAAAAAATCCGCATGTTTCACATATCCATTTTACAGGTAGTGAAAATACTTACAAAGCAATTACAAAAGAATTGTCATCCGAAACAAATGTTACTGCTGAGCTTGGATGTGCAACACCGTGGATAATAATGCCTGGTTATTGGACTGATAAAGAAATAAAAAACGCTGTTAAACAAATAGTAATAGCTAAAATTTCTGGTGGTGGTTCTTATTGTATGAGTGCACAAGTTATTTTGATTCCACAACATTGGAAACAAAAAGAAATATTTTGTATTTCTTTAAATGAAGAGTTGCAAAAACAGAAACCGGAACCTGCTTATTATCCAGGAAGTATTAAAAGGAAGAATGAAATAGTAGAGAATTGTTTTGAATTTTTGGAAAATTTTGATAATAGCATCACTTCATATCCATCAATAATGAAACGCACTTCTGAAAAAAATAACGATGTTGTACTCATAGATTGTGGAATATTAAATGGCGATTCTTCATTTAATAATTATTGTTTTGATAAAGAAGTGTTTTGTCCTGTTTTAGTTAAGGGTGAAATTGACTATGAAGAAGGTAATACTGATGATTATTTGGAAAGGGTATGTGATTTTGCGAATAAAGAGTTACACGGTTCTTTGTCTTGTAGTGTATTATTTCCAGATTCATTACATTCTGAATATATAATAGAAAAATGCATAAAACTTCTTGATTATGGTACAATAGCAATTAATATTTGGAGTGTTATTGGATATATGGCGGCACTTGTGGGTGGTACATGGGGAGCACATTATAGTGATAGAAAAAGTGGACGTGGGCGTATTGGTAATATTTATAAAATAAAATATGTGTCTAAGACAATTATCCGTGGACAAAAGCTTGAAAATGAAACGAATTTTACACGACCATTACCACCAAAAATAATAATAAATTTAATATATTTACTAACAGTTAAATGTTCTACATTTTTCAAAAAATGTGTTGCGTTATTCAAATTTATTTTTTTCAAATCATATCGTTGTGATTTAGATAACTAAAGTAAAGACTTCCTATTAACAGTTATTATATGAGTAGGAATGCATTCCGGACGACGGCGTGGGCTATTGGAAAAGCCGGAAATAAGTTTGAAGAATATTTTATATATCGCCGCCCAGTTGGAAATAATGATATTCATATTGCAATTAAGTATGCAGGAATTTGTCATTCAGATATTCATCAAGCAAATGGTGAATGGGGAACTGCAATATATCCAATGATACCTGGTCATGAAATTGCCGGAATAGTTGCTGCTGTTGGAAAAAATGTAACAAAATTCAAAGTAGGTGATCATGCTGGTATTGGATGTATGGTTGATTCCTGTCGTAATTGTAGTTCTTGTGCTAATGATCAAGAAAATTATTGTGAAAAAGGTGCGGTATTAACATATAATTCACGTATGAAATTTTCGCATTGTCCGGGATATTCTGAAAACCCCGAGGAGTGTGAACCAACTTATGGTGGATATTCAAAAGATATCGTATGTGATGAGAGATTTGTTTGTTTAATCCCAAAAAATATTCCGTTAGAAAACGCTCCACCTTTATTATGTGCAGGAATAACAGTTTATTCACCATTTGTATATTATGGTGTAAAGAAAGGAATGCGTATTGGTGTTGCTGGTCTAGGTGGTTTGGGGTCAATGGCAGTTAAATTCGCTAAAGCTTTTGGATGTGTTGTAACGGTGTTTTCTCGTGGAGTTGCAAAGAAAGAAGAGGCTCTTAACAAATTAGGGGCTGACTTTTATATTGACTCAACCTCGACTGCAGCGGCGGAGGCGCCGCCAGAAAATGATATTATTATTGATACAATTAGTGCAAATCATGATTTAAGTAATTATATAAGAACATTAAAGGTGAATGGTAAAATTATTATACTTGGAGCTCCATCAAAGCCTTTTGAAATAAATGCATTTGATTTATTAATGAAACGTAAATCAATTTGTGGTTCGTTAATAGGGGGAATGCGAGAAACACAAGAAATGTTAGATTTTTGTGGTACTCATAATTTATATTGTGATGTTGAAATATGCAAACCAAATTATATCAATGAAGCGTATGATAGAACTGTTAAAGGAGACGTTCGATGGCGTTTTTGCATAGATGTAAATGCAGAGTCCGATCCATAGGCCTCATACCTATTCCTCTTTAGTTGTTAATTCGTTTTCTAGGTGGCAGCGGTGGAGGTACCATTTGCGCGCCGCGCGTTGGTGGTGTTACAACTGGTCTTGGAGGTAATGGTGGCGGCGTCGCGCTTCGCGCAACCCCAGAACGATTATTATCCTTTCTTTTCTGGTTTCTCTCTAATTTTTCTGCTAATTTGGCTAATTTTGGAGGTAATTCTGCTTCTTGTCCTTCTTCGAGGATTAAGGCTGGTGGTTGTGTTGGTGGTGGTGGCGTCGGCGGCGCAGGCGCGCGCTTGCGTGCGCTCGATCTTTTTGTCTCGTCCACATGCGTGGGGTATGCCTCCGACTTGAGCTCGTCGACATGCGGTGCAGGCGGTGCGGAAGGCGCTGCTATCGGAGGCCAGACCAGATAATCCTTATTATCGGCTACTCGCAATATATCATCGCCATCTGACATTGTCCTTAAGATTTGTATACAATCCTTAATACCAAGTGTACATAATAAATAAGAAGCTATAACAACTGTTACAGGGTCGTCACTAATAGGATTACCATGAAGAAACTTTTCCTGACTGGGGAGCAAGTAATGTTTTAGGAGTAAATACCCATTCCACTCATTACTGATAGGGATATATGAACACAATATAATATTTCCAAGTTCTTCTTTTGTAAAAGATATATTTGATACTAATTGCCTTGCATATTCAGAAGAATTTTCTGTATTATTTATAGTAAAATCTCTTATAGAATAGAGTCCAACTTGAAGTATATTTAATCCAAAAAATCCTTTTTTAAGTATTTGTTCTGAATTACATA
>MDSX01104724.1_pt1 | contig 11823 bp, 10 predicted proteins | sample 811141 | NCBI WGS metagenome assembly MDSX01 (sample SAMN05326642, study PRJNA326480) | marine metagenome | isolation source: seawater | place: Atlantic Ocean: South East | collected 2010
CCAAGGACTTCGATGACCATGAAGATAGAGAATGAGGTGCAGGATGATTCGGGAAGTACTAGGACTTGGTCTGCAGACCTAGGACAAGAGCATTTCGAGGAAGTGAATCTGACAGAAATCGTCCTACGCGTTTATACTGACGATGAAGATTCGGACGAAGATGGTAGTGGAAGCACTCTGATAACAGAAATGATTCTGAGCGAGCAAACCGCCACCCACACAGATGAGTGCTACCAATGGACGATGTCATGGGCTGACAATGACAACGACGGGTATGTCTCGGCTGGAGATGCTTACACCGTGACTAGGACCGAAAAGGTCATCGATCAGTGTCCCGATGATGACGAATACAGGAACAAAGAGTTCCGGATTGAATTCTACGACTTGTGGGCAGACATGCCAACTGGAGGAGTTTTCACACCAGGTTTCGGATTCTTTTCCGTGATTTCTGTGTTATTGGCATCATCGTTGCTGGTCGGTAGGAGAAATTTAGGCTGCTAGTAGTAATATTATCTTACTCTGGACCCGGTATTTATCTCACCATCCGTCGTTAGGACCTTTACCCCTCCCTCGCCGTCGTCTGCGGCTAGTATCATGCCCTCAGACATTACGCCCCTAAGCTTCCTTGGTTCAAGATTAGCAACGAATACTACGTTTTGTCCCACTAGTTCAGATTCCTTGTAATGCCCCTTTAGTCCTGCGCAAACAGTCCTTATGGAATCGTTGCCCTCATCAATCTTGATAACGAATAGTTTGTCAGCATTTGGGTGGTCATCAACTGAAATTATCTTCCCGGTCCTCATGTCAACCTTCATAAAATCTTCAAATTCTATGTAATCACCCCGAATGTCCTTTTCCTCGTTGCCCGCGCCTCCACCATCTGATAAAGAACTCTCGGTTTCCAATATTTCTTCTAAGTCGAGTCTTCTGAAAAGAGGTTTGGGTGGTTCGTTGTTCCATGAGAGGTCAGATGATGTGTCCATGGAATCCTCCCATAATACAAGATCGATGTCATTTACGTTGCCCAACATTTTCCATAGCTTATCAGAAGAGAATGGGATGAATGGCCTCAAACAAACTGCTAGGCATGAGCATATTCTCCACGACAAGGACAGAGAGGCGAGAGAAGCTGATCTTTCTTTGGAATCCTGCTGATTGATGTATTTCCATGGAGCGGCTTCCTGTAGAACTGAGTTTCCTATCTGAGCGATCCCCATTATACTTCTGAGAGCCTCTTTGAAGCGCTGTTTCTCCATAGATGAAATTGCTGAGTCTATGTGCTTGTTTATCTCAGTGATGATATGTGTTTGGTTGGAAGGGTTGTCGAAATCCTGTAATGGATTTCCTTCCTTTGAATCTATTCTGTGTGTAAGAGTCATCACCCTGTGTACAAAGTTTCCGTACGTGCCTATGAGTTCGTTATTGACTCTATCCACGTACTCTTCCCAACGGAAATCGGCATCATGTGTCTCTGGCATGTTAATTGAGAGGTAGTACCTAAGTGCATCAGCATCGTATCTTTCCAGATATGAAGGAAGCCATACAGCATGTTTCCGGCTCTTACTGAATTGGCCGCCCTGAAGCAACAGATACTCATTCGCGCTTACATTATCTTCCAGAATTAGATCCCCAGGTAATGAAAGATGAGAGATTTCTCCCTTATTGGATGCATTCAGTCCCATAAGTATCGCTGGCCAGATTATTGTATGGAAGGGTATGTTGTCCTTACCCATGAAATAGATGTGTCGAGTATTATCTCGGCCATCAGATTTCTTCCACCATTTCTCCCAGGCCTTTTCGCCGAGAGGATGCCCCGACTTTGACGCATGTCTCTTGGCCCAGATCTTCGCACACGTGTAGTACCCTTGAACTGCCTCAAACCAAACATATACCCTTTTTGATTTCCAATCCTTACCTTCTAAGGGAATCTCTATCCCCCATTCTATATCCCTGGTTACTGCCCTAGATCTTAACCCCATATCAAGCCAGTTTTTCGTCATCGCCCTTACATTGGGTTTCCAAACATTCTGTCTTTCCGAGGAATGTCTTTCGAGTGATTCCTGAAAATCACCTAGCCTTAGAAAATAATGATTCGTGTCACGGACCTCGATGATTGAATCTGGACTCAACTTAGATCTTGGGTTCAGAAGCTCATGTGCCTCGTAAGTCGATCCGCAATTATCACACTGATCCCCTCGAGCTCCGTCTGATTTACACGTGGGGCATTCGCCTTCCACATATCTATCGGGTAAAAATTTCGTACTTCCATCGTTGTTTATAGAGCAATACTGCTGCATGGTCTTACTTTCCAGAAAACCCGATTCTAGTAACTGCAGAAAGATTTCTTTGACCATCTCCTTGTGCAAATCATCACTAGTCCTATTATACAGAGCTCCTCCAAATTCTGGCCCCCTTGGATCGACTGGATTAACCCATGAGCATCCTAAATCGGCTAGAGCTTTGGTATTTATTTCGTGATATTTGTCTACAACAAATTGCGGCTCGACTCCCATTTGTTCGGCTGTTAGGGTAATTGGGGTGCCATGTTCATCCGAACCGCTGCACATCAGTACCCTTCTCCCCCTAGCCCGCTCGTATCGATATTGAATATCGGCTGGTAGGCAATTTCCTGCTACGTGTCCTAGATGTAGTGGGCCGTTAGCATAAGGCCAGGCCATGAAAATTGCTACATAGGACATGAAGTCACCCTTATGCCCGTAAAGTTAGATATTTATGTCATGTTCGTTCGCACAGGCTCGGAGCCAAACGCTGTGGAAACCATCACTGGAGTATTCTCAAGTTCCTTTTCAGGCTCTGAGAGGCATTTTATTTGACAGACTACACACTAATGATTGCATACGCTGTATTAGCTTTAGGTGCCTCGTTTCTATGTAGTATTCTGGAGGCAGTTCTCCTATCAACATCTCATGGACACATAGTTGCTCTGAAGGATACTCATCGAAGAGTTAGCGAGAGATGGTCAAAGTGGAAAGAAGACCCGGAGCGCCCCTTGACGGCAATATTGACCCTCAATACAATCGCACACACTGTTGGTGCGCTAGGTGTGGGATCTGAGGTTGAGAATAACTTCGAAGGAGAATACGTTATTGCCGGATCTGCAGCGATTCTGACTATAGCTATTTTATTATTGAGCGAGATTTTGCCTAAGACAATAGGCGCTCTTTATTGGAGACGTCTCACTGTTTCTACATATCACTCCCTCAGGGCTCTAATGTGGATTCTGTGGCCGATAGTTGTGATAATTGAGCTAATGAGGGCTCCCTTTCCTCAGGTTGAGACTGAGACTGTCACAAGGGACGAATTATCTGTACTGGCGGATATTGCAGAAGAGTCGGACGTTATAGAGGAAGATGAAGAGGCAGTAATTCAGAATCTTTTGAAGCTCAGAGAAATGAAAGTATCGGATATAATGACCCCAAGGGTGGTGATGACTACCGTAGATGCCGACAACTCCGTCAAGGAAGTAATGGATAGAATTCCTATTATGACACATGGTAGAATTCCTGTTTTTCGGGACAATGTTGACAATATGGTTGGCTTGGTATTAAGAAGCGAAATCCTCAGGAAAGCCGCAGCTGATGATTTCGATCTAATAATGGGGGATATTGCGAGGGAATTAGTTACGTGTGACGTCGATACATCTGTCGACAAGGCATTGGACATACTACTGGAGAATAAGGAGCAACTCATTGTTACTAAAGATCAGTTCGGGGGCACTGCCGGGTTGGTAACGATGGAGGATATTATTGAGACTCTGCTCGGGGTAGAAATTGTAGATGAGTCGGATCAGGATGCTATTGATGATGGTTTTTTGCACGAAGATATGAGGGAGCTAGCTAAGATAAGATTTGACTCAGAGTCTGAATGAAGAATTTCAGAATCATGAGATATCTGAAAATAAGCACGATAGTGCCCCGATGACACAACTCCAAATATAACTCGGCCTTGAATCAGAATGGTTGTTGTCGTGCGAGTAGCGATTGTATGGATGAGGAATATTCTCAGAGTTCACGACAATCCACTTTTGACTTGGGCTTCTTCCAGAGATGATTTGGACGCGGTTATCCCGTTAATTATCATGGATCCCGATAGAGGCTTTGGCAGTACAAAACTCATGGGCAGTGCGCGGATGAGGTTCCTCCACGATTCACTTATCGATCTCTCCGATTGTCTGAGTAGGGATTATGGTGCTGATCTAACTATACTCTCCGGAAGGGCAAAGGAGTTGATCCCTATGACCGTCAAAAGTCTGAATGGTATGGTTAAATGGGTACTATGCGATTACGTTCAGGATCCCGAAAGTAGGGAAGAAATCTACAGAATACATAGGTCACTATCTGATTTAGGAGTGAAAACGAAGGTCTTCCCCGCGGTCAACACATTACTAGATATAGAGGCCAACACCAAAGATGATGAATATGAAAATCCGAAATCCACAAAGGATATGGATAAGATACTAACAAGAAGTCTGGGGATTACTACTGAGGGATATCTAGTACCAAAGCCGCTCAAACCCATTGAGAAAATTAACTACTGTCAGGATCTCGTCAATAACCTGAATGGTTCTGATTTCCTAAGGGGGAGAATTGTGACAAGAAAATACTTAGCTACTTTCCCTGAACAAATTAATACATTAGGGCGATATTTTCCTGGAGGGGAATCAGAGGCTATTGACAGGCTTAGAAGAAAGGTCATAGAGAGGCCAGAATTCGTCAATCGATTCAGTAAACCTTCTACTGCTTCAACTAATGATCCGAACAATCCGCTGGAGCCATCGACCACGGGACTATCGCCTTATCTGAGCACAGGTTGCCTATCAATTAGGCTTCTGTGGGAGGAGTGCAGAAAGGCTAACGAAGGAAAGGAGCATACACAACCGCCGAAGTCGCTACAAGGTCAAGTTATATTCAGGGAGATGTTCTATCTCTTATCAAGATCAGTTGATAATTGGGATAATGATGTGGAAAACATAAACTGCAAGCCCATTTTATGGGGGGATTATGATAAGGATATGCTGACGGCTTGGGAGGACGGTATGACTGGGTTCCCATTCATCGATGCGATGATGAGGCAGCTCGATGAGACGGGATGGATGCACCACCTTGGTAGACATGCTGTCTCGTGCTTCCTGACTCGAGGACAACTGTGGCAACACTGGAAGTACGGTAGGGACATATTTGAGAAGAAGCTTGTGGATTCGGACTGGGCAGTCAACAACGGAAACTGGCTATGGCTTGCTGGCGTAGCACCCTTCTCTATGCCCTATTACAGAGTATACAATCCATGTCCCGACTCAAAATCTAGTCTTAATGTTGAGACGGAAGAGGCTGAATTCATTAGACACTGGGTACCGGAGCTGGCATCATTCCCTTCGAAATTTATTTTCGAGCCGCATTTGGCTCCGATCGAAGTGCAAAACACATCTGGATGCATCATAGGTCAGGACTACCCTTGGCCTATTGTTGATAGGAAAGAAAGTAGGAGATTGAATCTTAGTTTGTTCAAGGAAAGCCTAGAAAGAGAATGATGGCTTGACTCATCCTGCGTTCTATTTTATCCCAAGAATTAATGTAATTAACAGAATTAGGGGATTTATGACCCGATCTAGGGCTAATGGAGAACATCCATGGTGGGAAAATAGCTTTACTCTTATTTCTGTAATTTTGGGACTCCCCATAGTCGGTTTGGCCACTATAGGATTATTATCTCTACTTGGGGCAAATGCGACAGAGTTCCCCCCCATGTTGAATGCAGAGTTTTTTCTGGCTGATCTTGGCGTAAGAATTCTGACCCTCCCGATTGGATTTTTCATTTTTCGAGCACTTTTGAAAAAGGTCGCTACAAAGGATGGTAACACCCAGTGACTATGTGAGAACAAATGCGAAAAAGAATACGCGAGTACTGACGCAGATTCGTTTATTCAACGAGCTTTCGTGGACAATTCATGCAGATGTCGGAGCAAACTAATCCTGGAATACAAAAAGCTCGGCAGTTTGATATTGATTGGCTTAGAGTCATCCTATTTGGATTACTTATTTGGTTTCACTACGCAGTCTTCTCACTTGATCAGATAGATGGTGAGGAAAACAACATGGACCTGCTCAACATACCTCTTTTCATAGTTCTCGGAGTGATGCACCAGTGGAGGTTGGCGGCCTTGTTCGTCATCTCAGGCATGGGTACGGCATTCGCTTTTAGAAAAAGGACTTTGAAGACCTATGTCAAAGAACGAATTGTTCGACTGGGTCTTCCGTTAATTTTTGTAACATATTTCCTTTTCTTCGGGGTTTTTTCGCCATTCAAAACCCTGCTCGGTTTTTTCGTAATATTTCCCGGTGAGGAGGGTATGCCTTATGGGCACCTTTGGTTCGTCTATAATCTGCTAATTTATTCGATTCTTTTATCACCTTTATTCGCCCATGTAAATAATCATCCAGAAGGAAGGATAGTTGAATGCGTTCGTTCAATTCTCAGAATTCGTTACGGAATGGGAATACTGATGATGCCATCAATAATCCTGGCAATTAATGGGATTTTGTTCAAACCATGGGCATTTGGTGAGGTTGGAATGTGGTGGGAATTCCCTCGCTATTTACTGTTTTTCTTGTTTGGATATTTACTGATTTCCGCTAAGAAAGAGTATTACGAAGCTTTGGAGAGGATTCGAGTTCCTATCACTATTGTCACACCCATTCTAGTAATCCTGTGGTGTTTATTGGAAGGTTTTTCTAAAGTACCTAATGTTATGCAAGGTGGTTGGGCCCAGGATGGTTACGCCCCGTTCACTCTCGGTACCACGATCGCTACAATTGTCCAATCCCTGCATGCATGGTTTTGGTGCCTGTTAATCTTCAGTTGGGCATCCAAATTCCTTAACAAACCCAACAATTGGCTTTCCTATCTGAATGAAGCCGTTTATCCGGCCTATATTGTACATTTCCACCTAACGTTCCTCCCAATCGGAATCTTCGGATTTCTTGGAATAGGTTACTATGCTGGGCTTTCAATTGGGACTATTTTGGTATTCATAGGCGTATTGATATGCTTTGAGAGTGCAAGACGTGCAGCCTATTTTAGAGCGGTTTTTGGAATGAAGGGGAATAGTGATGAGGTAGTGAAGATTTACCCATACAACGAAATGAAAAGTAGAAATCATCAGATCCTCTTTGCAGTACTTTGCCATATTATTACCGTATTAATGATATTTGGACTAAATATTATGCTAATCAGCGGGGGTATTTTGTTGAATGAATCATGATCTGGTGGGAAGGACAGAAAATTGAGCTAATTCAATAGATTCTAATTTTCGGAATCGGTTTCGGCTTCCTTTTCGGCCCACCAACCTTGGGCCTCGGTGTAATCACCTAGTTGCTCAAGCCTCTTGAGCCAGCCTTTTGCTTGGGCGGCCTTCTTTGTGCGAACCATCCATACACCACCATAAAGAGTATCCCACAGCCCTAGATTGTCCTTTTTCATTCTGTAGAACATGTAATCGATTAATGGGGGAAGAATCGATAAGAAGCCTAATGCTAGGAAAACCTTGCCAGCAGATGTTGAAATTCCTGTGGAGGGGACGAAGAAGAACATTATCAGGCCGAAAAGGACTAATGGAAATGTAAGGCTCTTTAGGAAAATATACGAGAAATGCGGCACCTCTGAGCTTGAGTTGATGTATGTGGTTCTACTAACCCAATTACCCATGGTTCGAGATGTTTGTGAAGGCATGACTGCCACATTGAAGACAGTTAGTAAAAGCCCCAATAGAATAAGATATGTCAGGTCAGAAGTTGCCCCCCATGCAAATAGAGCTATTATCGGGACTGCCCAACCCCATGAAATAGTAAAGTCAGAAAATTTTCGTAGGGATTTCTGACCTTTAGACGCTTCTTCAAACCCATCTGGCAGAACCTTAGCGACTCTGACCTTTTTTTCTCTTGGTGGCTTTGCCTTCCTCTCCCTTCGCCTGCTCCTCCTTTTCTCTTTCTTAGGTTTTGCAGGGGCCACTGCAGCTGGTTCAGCTGCCTTTGGCTCCTGAGTAGGAGTCACGGGTTCAGGGGCCGCAGTCGTAGGTTTTTCTGACTTAAGCTGATCAGCCTTTTCTAACAAACCCAACTCATTCACCATACCTTTCAGCAATTAACTTGTACAATTCAAAGTCCTGCGAATCAGTGAACCTGTTCATTACTGGCTCAGGCAAGTCAACAAGCAGTTCATTAACCATCGTGAAGAAACTACCCCTGACCGACCCTTCCGTGGAACCCGGGTCAGCACCAATTTCTTTGAATAATTCAAAGTCATCGGACTCAATGAAACTATTGGCAACGGAATCAGGCAGTTCTCCCAAAAGACCGTTAACTACATTGAAGAAATGAGTGAAATCCTCATCATAGCTCCTGAAGCTGTCTATAATACCATTCACGAATTCGTCAAAATCCAACGACCCAGAGTTGTCAGTATCTGCTTTATCGAAAAATTTCTGCATAGAATCCATATCTAACTCGTCTATCTTTTCAGCTGAAACTCCAGTTTTTTCAGCAACCCTGCTGACAAAATCATCATCATCCATAGCTTCGAGAAATTCAGGGAGGGTCATCTCGGTGTTACTCGGGGTGGAAATTAGCTCTACTTTAGGCTTGATCGAGGTCAAATCATCTTGGTCTTTCTTCCTAAGCACTATAATTTCCCTATCTAAATCAGAACCAAACCTATCAGCATACCTGTCCATCAAACTGTCGCCTTTGCCAGAAGATATCCTATTGATACGATTGTATATGCTATCTCTAGAATCGCTAGATACTGATGGATCCGTCGTCTTCCTCATCTCCCATACAGATTTGAAGTCTGAAGGTGACTCAACAGGAGGGGGATCGAGTGTGTCTTCTAGCGAGCTTGCCGCATCCAAGAGGTCTCCATCACTAGCTGATTGTGGATTAAGACCGAATTGTGGAGGTAGTGGTTGATCTGGTGGAGGTAAATCGAATTCTGGTGGAGGAGGTGCATTGGGGGGGCTAGGAGGCATTATTCCCGGCGGTAGAGGGGGTAACTCGTCCAAAGCTTCTTCAAGAGAGTCTACGTCATCCAATGGGTCGACCACAACTTCTACTCGAGACCACCATTATTCAATATTCTGTGAATAATATCCTCAATGCTTCAATTATTGTGTGAAATCAATAATGCGGACTAACTACTTAGATTAGCCCAACCTTTCAAGCAAAGAAACATAGCCATTGATTCAGAAACCTCGATTTGGTCTCCTGCGTTGATTTCGAGGGATTCGTCATTGATTCTTGCTACCGCATCATCTACGACGACATTTACCCTGAGGGATTCGCCACGAAATACAACCGCCTCCGAAAGTGGATCGAATGGATTGCTACAATCTGGGTCCAGCCGTGACAATGGAAACTCTGTTACTCTCATACCTGACTTTCCATGGAGGCTACCTACCCAACGAATCACCCTCTTTGTGTCTACAGTTACTACCTCGTCAGTCTCTCCAGCGGTGCCCATTACTACGGAAGAGTCGCCCTTGACCAGTTCCCAGAATATTGGTGTACATTTTTCGCCGAATACCATTAACTCTGGGTTATCCTTCAGCCTATCTATTCTATCAGGAGACTGTGCTAGCTCAGATAATTCTAGGATACTAGAAATCGAGGTTGACCTCAATGACACATTTGGTGAATTAGCCCTAGTGGTAAGGATATTATGAAGCTCCTTCGATGTTGAGGCCTTTTCTTTCCCGGGTGAAGAAAGTTTGGATAGTTTTTCTAGAGTGGAGTCGATTCCATCTAAGGCTCTATTTCCCCAGCCCGATTTAGCATGAATAGTAGATTGGATATCTATCCCTTCACCACGAATGTAGTTCACAATCTCCCTTCTAGCATTGGAATCTAGATGCATAGATTTGGGATCCCTGATATGGATGTGAAATCCTCTGTGTCCGGAAAATGTTGTCTGCACATGTTCCTCCTTGAATCCGAACTCTGGTTCAAGGAACTCGTTCCAAAGTCGCCAAGCTTGACCTTGAATAGTCTCCATCATTAACGGAAAATCGTTATCGCTCACACCCGGAAGATGGTCTCCGTCCAAATCGAAAATAAGATCGGCCCCGAGCCAACCCTTTTCTACCATTTTTCGTCTTGAAGGTTCTTGGTAGTATGCCGTACTGTGAAAGCATGAATGTGGCGATCTATTACGGAGAAATGTGTGAAGAGCCGTCTTGTCTGGAAAAGATGTATGCCTTATCGGTGGAGCCCCCCCCCAAGGAATAAACATCCATTCGCGATTTCTTAATCTTGGAGGCACCCAAATAGATTCAACAGGGAGAGAATCGTAGTAGTCTGAAAACCGGAGAGCGAACCTGCTCCAGCCCTCGGCCATGATGCCTATGTTTGCAGTCGGGAAATAAGTTTTCAATCAATCTAGTTCCAAACCACCTACTTCCTTTCCCTCGGAAGAAGCAGAAGCGCCTGTTTTTTCTACATAGGCCTCCCAACATACGTACTCATTATCCAAAACTATAGCCTCGGAAAACTTGAGTGCTTTTCCAGTAATGGCACAAACAGGACCTAATTGGCCGGAGGCAGTGGATAACTTGCTATGATCTGGCATATTTTCGCCAATCTGTCATCATTATTCATGATTGCGTGGCAGAAATCACAAAGCAAATGCATTTCAACCAAACAGCAGCCCAAAGCACATGGAAGATGTGAGTACCAAGATTACGATTGGGCATTCTCCCGATCCGGATGATGCATTCATGTTCCATGCACTCACTGAGGGATCATTCGATACACAAGGGAGAGTTTATGAGCATGCCCTGGTAGACATCGATACTCTCAATTCTCATGCGGAAAACGGTGATTTCGAAGTATCCGCATTGAGCATACACTCATTTCCAAATGTTTCAGAAAAATATGCGTTGATGAATTGTGGGGCCTCAATGGGAGAGGGTTATGGCCCAATTGTAATTTCCAATAGGAAAATGTCTATCGAAGAATTAAGAGAATGTGTGATAGCGGTTCCCGGTAAGAGTACCAGTTCATATCTAGCATTACTATTGGCTATTGGTGAAGTCGAGGCTATAGAGGTCCCATTCGATGAGATTCTGCCAAAGGTAGTGAATGGTGAATTAGACGCAGGAGTAATAATTCATGAAGGTCAACTAACATGGAAAGCAGAGGGTGCCGAGCTAGTAATCGATCTTGGCCTGTGGTGGAGAGAAGAAACTGGACTCCCCCTCCCACTTGGAGGCAATATAGTTAGGAGAGATCTCGGCATAGAATTGTGTGAATCCATATCTTCTGATATCAAGAAAAGTATCGAGTATTCACTGTCGAATCCAGATACGGCATTGGAATTTGCAAGGAAGTGGGGAAGAGGAATAGATTCAGAAACTAATGAGAAATTCGTAAGAATGTACGTTAACCAGAGAACCATAGACTATGGAGAAGATGGTAGAAAGGCCGTTAGGATGTTTCTCGAAAGGGGCAAGGAAATTGGTCTAGTGAGGGCGGACTTCGATACAGATAAAATTGAGTTCATAGGTGAGTGATTTTGTGAGTGAAAAACCAGAAGTAAGCGAGTTTGGGTCTGTCGATCCGGCCCCCGCCAGTGAGTTCAAAGAAGTACCTAAATTACGGGAAATTTTGTGTGATGAGAACGAGAGAATGTTCCAAAGGATGAGGTCATTATTCGCCTTAAGAAATATCGGAGGGGTAGACTCTGTTGACGCTCTAGCAAAAGCCTTCGACTCTGACTCTGCCTTGCTCAAGCACGAGATTGCCTATGTTCTTGGAC
>MDSX01042965.1_pt1 | contig 11821 bp, 4 predicted proteins | sample 811141 | NCBI WGS metagenome assembly MDSX01 (sample SAMN05326642, study PRJNA326480) | marine metagenome | isolation source: seawater | place: Atlantic Ocean: South East | collected 2010
ATCTGTGTCTATCCACTCTGAGGAATTATTTGGGAAGACATCTGAATTATCACCAACTCCGTCTGAATCTGTGTCTATCCACTCTGAGGAATTATTTGGGTAAACATCCGAATTATCACCAACTCCGTCTGAATCAGAATCAATAGATTCCAAAGGATCCAAGGGGAATGCATCTGAATTATCGCCAACTCCATCTGAATCTGTGTCTATCCACTCTAAGGAATTATTTGGGAAGACATCTGAATTATCACCAACCCCGTCTGAATCACTGTCTATCCATTCGTAAGGGAAATTTGGAAAAACATCTGAATTATCGCCAACCCCATCTAGATCAGAATCGAGTGTTTCAGAAGAATCTAAAGGGAACATATCGGAATTGTCACCAACCCCGTCTGAATCTGTGTCTATCCACTCTGAGGAATTATTTGGGAAAATATCCACATTGTCAGTTACTCCATCGCTATCAGTATCATCTAAACAACCATCATAATTACCATCATATCCAGTTGAATCTTCTTCAGGACATAAATCAATAGAATCTACAATGCCATCATTATCTAAATCGCTATCATCTTCAACAGGTTGTGGTTCACAAATACCACCCCATATTTCTCGAACAAAACTTTCGTTGTCTACAAACGGATTACGATTTCCTTGTATTGTGTAAATTTCATTATTCCTATTTATCTCAAATGTACTAACTGGATCCGTGAAATGCCAATCATATAAAGTACATAAATCACCTAAAAATCCATATTCTGATGAGGTTTCAGTAGTTCCATTAACCAAAGTAAGGTCTGGTTCATTACCAAAACCATTGTACCTCACATCCATGTAAAATACACTTCTTGCTGCATCTCCCTTGGTCATATCTGAGGGTTCCCAGAAGTCAGCTGATGAGTCACATTCTGTACACTCCCAATGTGGATTGGTAGCATTCCCAAAATCTTTGTTACTTCTTGCCGAATTAACAGTGTTATCGACAGGCCTTAATGAATGTAAATCAGTTCCTGCAACCTTAGTCATGCTAGTGCCGAAATTACCATGGGATTTAGGCCAGACATGCTCCCTGTTCCAAGACTGTCCAGTGCATTCATTACCATCACCACAAGTATCATTTTCGGATTGAGATCTTTGCATATAGAAGAGAATTACATTCGCGTTATTCATTGGGTCCTCATCAACTTCTCGGAGATGTTCCCAAACAGAATTATAACTAACAACAGTATGATTACGAATTATCTCATATAATTGATTATGCAATTGTTCATCAGATAGTAATCCTGTACTTTCGTAATAAATTTCATAATTATAGGAATTAAATACAATACTCTTCTGTTGAAGGTTCTCGTCAGATTCCTGAAAAAAACTGTAAACAAAAATATTTAGTAATAACAACAAAGTTACAACAATGGTTGTTATGTACTTCCCATTCATGAATATCCTAGAGGGTTTGAGGCAATAAATAATTCCCATTATGAAAAAAAATAAGCTTTTAGGTGAAAAAAAATACACTAGGTTTACACTGTAACACTTATTTCCTTAGTGCTTTCGTATAGATACTGAGTGAACAGCATGCTAGACGAAATGAAAAAGAATAGTGCAACAACAATGTTAGTGATTGGAATAATGCTAGTCGCAGTAAACGCGACATTAATTACATCTACATTTGATGGATTGATTTCCGATGGGATGGCTCAACAAGTAACAGATGCTTACGACGAAGAAGCAGATTTTGACGAAGAATGGGCTACTTCAACATCTGAAAAAGTGTATTTTGGTTATAATTTAACAGATGTTGATGCACTATCAAGTGAAGATCCCTCAAACGCATACACCAAAGTTGGGCCATGGATATACAATGTTACTTCACACAAAGAAATTCTAGAATGGAACGATGAAGAAGGAACAATGACTTATTCAGAATATGAAGTATTCGAATGGTGTGAAGAATGTACTTGGTTAGATCGTGATGGAAGTATGGGAGCTGTAGGAGAAATTTATGATTCAGTACCTGGAACAAATGATTTTAGGAATGTCAATATATTATGGACTGCTCAAAGTATCGGTGCTATCGGCGCTGTAGGGTTCGACTATGGTGAACCATTTGCAAAGGCTGGTTTTGCTACAAATATGATGACTTTAGAACTCTCAAGTAAAGCTCCTAGTATGTGGTCAGCACAAGATACTGAAGATAGTATAGCAGAAGCATCTGCAGCTTTAATGGCGATGGGTCTGAATGCTACAGATGCTGATAGTGAGGCACCTCACCAACTTATGTATGCTGCATATGACTCGTGGAATGCTAGTTCAGGAGCAGGAACAATGACTCCTGTTTCTTATCCGGCAGACATAATTTTCAATGATGCAACAGATCCTTCAACAGGAATCTGTATAGCGTTAACATGTGACTATGGACATATGTTAGTAGCAGGAATGGGAGAACCTAGTGAATCAGTAACACCAATGAGAGCTATGCTTTATGGATATGGGGACGTTGCAGAGCCAGAAAGAACTCATATAGACTGGGCAGTTTATGCACTAGCTGGAAATAATTTCCTAGGAAACGGAGGCGGCGCAGATTTGACTACTGTTGATAATAACAGAGAGAGATTACAAACAGTTAGTGGAGTTGATATTGCAAATCCAGATGCACTAGAACATGTTCTATTCGGGATTGGTGAAACCGGTTTGGCAGAAGGACTAATTCAAACTACTGATTTCAATGGATTACCCTTAAATGGGAATATATTATTCCTTCTAGGTGCATCAGCTAACGCATTCGAGGCAATGGGAACTTATGGAATCGGTCTATCGCAACTGTTAGGGTTGGCTAATTATGCAGACTGCTGGTTAGGAAGTGGTTTACTTTGTGCTAATACAGAATCATTTCCAATGATACTTGTAGGAGAAAGTGGTGCAATGAATTCTGACCAATGGTGGATAGAATCTTTTGGTGGAGAAGAGCCATTACAGGGTGGTTACATACCTCTAGGACTTAATATGGGGCCATTTGAAGGTCTGATAGATATGTCTAATGAAGATGTAAGAAGACTCCTCTATGATGGACCATATGCAATGTGTGGACAAAGTCCTGCACTTGGCGAATGCACATCTTCTTTTGGTTCTGAATTCATGTATGGGGAGGCTAGTGGAAAAACTCTTCCACAAGGTTCCGATGGGGCAGAAACAGGTGGAGAAGTATCTGACTGGGATGACGAATATGTTGCTAACCTTTATGGGATTACAGAGTTAGAAGCTCAGGCATTTAGAAGTTATATCAAGAATTTCATGGTAGACATTGTAGTCCCTACATTGCTAACATTCCAGACAGGTTCTGAGGCTTACACAACACAGACGGTTGACCAATGGTTATTCGGATCATGTGATGCGGTTCTAGAATTCCAGTTTGGATCTGAGAACTGTTTCTCAAGTCTGGAAACGAATAAGACATATTATGGCTCAATTTCAGAAGATCATCCTGAAGGATTGTCGACTGGCGATTATTCCGCCTATGTAATGAGTACAAGAGGAGATACAATCGGGCAGAGATTGATGCAAGGATATGTCAATTCAGATGGTGATGGTCTCTGTGATTTTGATTATAGTGCAGGTGGTGTTTTCCTTGGAGCAAATATTGAATGTGAAGAGGGTCAAGTTTATGGAATGACAGAATATTTGACATGGAGGGCACCTCACAGAGATAATCTAAATTATGGCTTGATGGAAGAAGCTGTTGGTTCAAGCGTTGATTACGCAGTGCTAGGGAACTCAATAGGGGCGATTGGAAATTCAGATGAGTCATTCAAGTATAATCTAGGAGGCTATGCAGTAGCTTCAACAGTAGTCGGAGAGGAAGTAGATTTCAAAGGAATACCTATGGTTGAGCACAGTATAGTATTAGATGCTACACAACACAACATTCAATCAAAGTTAATCCCACCTAGTTTATCTCCAGTTTCAGTAACTCCTGGAGTATTAGGACTATACTTTAATGGGAATGTGGATATGAAGGTTGAACCGAACACTAACGCTGTAATGTATGGGCACGGAACTTTACAATTCGTATTAGATATTAGAGGTCTAGGATATGATAGCCCAGATCTTAGTGAAGGCGCTAAAGATGCATATCCAGTATTTGAGATTGCTATCCACAGCGAAATAGGGGATGAAGATGCTGAAGGAGTAAGAGATGCTACAGATAGTATGGGTATTATGGGATTCATAAATCTGGATGCTCCTGCTCCAATTAGTTACTTGAATATTGCACAATTGGTAATCTATCTTGTTGGTTTAGGGCTAGCAGTAAATGGTGGTATGAAAATGTCATCAAAAGATGAAGAAGAATAGAATTGACTTTGAGAACCTTTTATCAGAAGGGTTCAATGATTCAACCATTACCGACATTATAGAGTGATGTTGTGAGATTGAAACATATTGACCGAATTAGAGGAATTGCAATACTTTGTATGATTCAGGTCCATACTGCAGCAATCATTCCGCCCGAAGGGATAACAGTCGGACATCCTGTAGCTTTTATTTCCGCATCTATCGGAGGGATGGCTGCTCCTATTTTTATAACAATTTCAGGATGGGGAATTTACAGAAGTGCAAAAAGAAGGAAAGAATCTTCTGACGGGACAAAGTCTTGGGTTAGTTGGATTTTACCACGTGTTTTTATCCTAACATTTTGTCAATTATTAGTTAATATTTCACTCAATTTAGAAAGAGGAGGAAGATTTTTTTGGATGACTCCAGGAGTATTAACACTGCTAGCCATAGGTTCAATTTTCGGACCTACTCTAGTGAAATTATCTCAAAAAGGAAAGATTTCTTTCCTTATCATATTCTTGCTCATTCCGACGATAATGGGGGATCTAAATGGAAGTAATCTCAACTGGATTGAAAGAGTTTCATCCGTTGGAATATTTGAATGGATAGAGAGACTTGTAATTAATGGCACTTATCCAGCAATTCCATGGTTGGCATTTATTGTATTAGGTAGTTTAATAGAAGATTATGGTAGTAATTTAGATGAAGTAGATGTAAAAATAAAAATCGGATTATTGATAATAATTGCTAGTATGGTTTACTCATTATATGAAGAAATACCTTGGGCACTAACTGAAGGTGAAGCGGTCCTGACATTCTTCCCTGCTAACTCCATGTTTTTATTTACTTCTGGAATATTTGTAATTATCTTATTTAGAATTCTCCAAGGTAATGAGATTTTAGGAGGGAAACCGGCAGGAGGACATAAATTATCATGGTTAGAACCCGCAGGAAGATTATCGTTAACCATTTATGTATTACACTTTGTAGTTCTAGGATTTGTAGCATATAGTATGCAAAACTCCCCTCGATTAGAAATTTATTTAGCATTTTTTACAACTATTGCACATACCGTAATATGGATTCCACTTGCAATATTACATGAAAAGTATATTCCTAAATTCTCATTTGAAGAAATTCTGAGAAAATTCAATTAAATCAAAGAAAATTCGGTCGTCCAAGTAATAGGACCAAACCATACTGTATTTTCATTATTAGATGCCTTAATTCTACCATAATATGTAGTCCCCCCTGATAGTCCAGTAATTTCTGTTGAGTGATTACCAACAAAAGTGCCGCCTAGATTCTCACTACCAGTCCAACCTAATGATTGATTTCCCATATCACTAGTTCCATAATAAAAAGTTAAACTTGTTTCAGTTCCATTATCATAAGTTTCCCAAGAAATATCAGTCGAACTTGTTGTAATATTTGAAGAATCTAAATTTCTTATTATGGCATCATAAATGTAGAAATCTCCTCTTAAGGGATCATCAGTCCATATCGGTAAATTTTCAAGAGCAGAATAAGTATCCTCAATTAATGGAAAACCCCATGCATTATGGTATGGTGCTAAGTTATAGCCCGTAGCATTGGAAAGATAAATTACCCAGGAATTATACTCTTCATTCCCTGTAGAAGGAACCTCAGAAGATGGTAAATTATAGTAGACTGATAAAGCCTCAGTAATTGGCTCCCAACCCCATTCTTCTTTGATTAATAGGTAAGTGTCCAAAGCGGTCCAAACAGACCAATTGGAAATATTTGAGCCATCATCGAAGTAGGATTCCATACGATTAGTTCTCTGTTCAGGGTCAACAGCACCATGTCCCGCTACTCCCACCAATTCTTCCATTAGGTATACACTAGCGAAGTTACAACTTGTTTCAGTTGTTCCTGGAAGCGTTGAAGGCATCCATTGGTGGTTATGACCTAATTCATGGAACATTCCCCAATCTCCATTTTCACTCATTTGAGTATAATTGACAACATCTGGAACGCTTAAATCATGTGCCATAAAAGGATAGCCAGAGTGCATCCAACCTACTGAAATCTGAGCATCAAATACTGCTCTTTCAACCCTAGGCCATGGTTCAAAACCATATAATTCATGCTCCATTTCGAGAGCTCTGTCCCACCAATTCATCAGTTGACTTGGATTGTTCAAATCACGTATTTCTGAACTCGGCACCGTCATAATGAAATTATTCGAAACAAGTTCAGCCCAAGGTGCAGGATTATCTTTTTCTGAATAAATCCATTCAAAATCAGAGGTTTCACCTAATACAAATAATGGGGCTCTAACCGCTCCGGAAATTGTCAAATTAATCTCTCCAAAAGTAGAGCCAGCAGGAATATATGCATAAATTGGGCCTCCAAATGCATTTGCTACGTTAGTTGTAGTTTCTTCAATTATCCAAGTACGATATATTCTCGAGTGGCGCTTAATTATTTCTTTGTTCCATAATCCATCAGTATGAGCACCAATCAGAATTGAGAAACCTAATTCAGAAGTTTCCTTATCTACAGTAATTGTAACTACTTCCCCAGGAGGCGCATAGAGCCCAGTAGACATTCGTAAAGAACTTCTAGGGTTAGAATAACCAAAATTACTTGGAAGACCGCTTTGAGTCCCATTTACGTTGACTGTTCTAGTTATCCTGGTTGCATTCGAGGGTACCTCTCCAGGAAACTCTACATGACTGGGATGTATAGGTAATTCATCCGCAGGGAGTCCAAACATCAACGCATCTTCAATACGAAGAATGATATCCGCTACCGGATCAATTCCTAATTCATACCCTGTGGAGCTCCAAAGTGTAGAATATGGTACTATAGTATAACCAGTTTGATTGACTAAATGACGTAAAGGAGTCCAGAAATCAGTGTAATCAAGAGTTACGATTCCGGTACAATCAGAAAGAGCAGCGTAGGCTACAGCTGCATCATCATCATCCATTTCAACACCATCAATCCTATCTGCCAGAACTCCTGCGATAGCATTACTTATTGTTGAATACTCATTAGGCATATTTTGAAAATAAACATCATTATATCCCCAATCACTTGATACAAAAAGGCCGGTAGATTTAGCAATTTTATTTCCAGGATAATTATGAGCAACATCAGAATTTGAATAAGACCAGTACCAAGCATGTCCACCCATTATTAGCCCCCCTCCTGAATGTATGAAATCCACTATTGCTGAATTGTCAGAATCATCATGGCCGTTCCAAAACTCATCGATTAGGCAGTCAATACCTGTCAAGTCAGTTGGAGTAACTGAAAGATGTACATTGTGTCCTTGTTCGCGTAATTTCTCTTCAAAATCATCGAAACCGGCCCCATAAGCCAGACCAACTTCAGCATTTTCTCCACATACCCAATCAACTGCTCTAAGAGAAAATGGATGATTTGTATTATCAACCCAACTTTCATGACCATAACCTAACATCTTACCTTTACCAACATGAGATGCTGAAACAACAGGAATTCCACTTGATTCAAAGGCCACAGGAAATGCCCACTTTCCGATAGGTAAAATCGGTGATGGCCAGCCCCCAAAGTCTGCTTCATTCATCCCTCTTAATAGTTCATTCTGGTCGGCACGTAAGTCATGAATTGTTATCCAAATATTTAGTCCCGCAGAACCTCCAGAATTATTAGCCCAGATAGTATATTCTTTCGGTTCTGTTCGTGAATCAGGAATACCATAAATAGTTCCATTATCAAGTAATTGCAAACCAGAAGGAAGAGGAGGAGATACTTCCCATGATTCAATTTCAGGGCCATTATTCGTAACTGGAATCGTTATGGTTTTATTAGAACTAAAAATATATTCAGATTCTAACCAAAATATCTCATCAGGAGGTAAACTGGTTATACTAATGCTAATTTGAGTAACGGTGTAGCCACCTGTATTATTCGCCCATATGAGGTAATTCACCGAATCTTGTACATTAATAGGGGTACCTGATAATTCGCCATTCTGAGAGTTAAAGTCCATTCCTTCGGGAATATTGGGATATATTTCCCAACTTTCCGGTGTTCCGTCAGACCAACTGGGAGTTAAAACTGGCATCTCCTCATTCACAGTCAAATCAAGTAAAAATGGATCATATCGAATATTTGATGGAGAGTTATCCCGAACGGAGATTAGAATACTTGTTGTAATTGAACCTCCGGTATTTGTAGCAGTAACATAATGTTCTCTTATCGCATGTAGTTCAGAAGGTGTACCAATTATTGACCCATCATCTTCACCAAATATCAGACCATTGGGTAATGGTGGCTCAATAGACCAATTAGTGACTTCCCCTCCAGCAATGTTTGCAAACTCTTCCACTGAATCATCAAGTAGCCATTGGAAAATATTACTAGAATAATATAAATTTTCAGGAGCTTGATGAGCAGTAATGATCCTAATATTAGTAGATGCAGAACCACCAGAATTAGAACCGATTACAGTATGATTACTATCTCCTAATTCACTAATTATACCGAATATTACTCCTGAATTATCTATTTCAAGACCTAAAGGCAATTCTGGAATAACTTCCCAATTTTCAACTAAACCACCCGAGACATCAGGGGTGGCAATTCCACATGATTGAGAAATTGTACAAAATATCTCATTATTTGAATAAGTTATTACAGACGGGGGTTGCGATAAGATTTCTATAGTAATTATAAAAACACTAGAGCCGATTACATTTTTTCCGATGATTGTATAACTAGTCCTTTCATTCTCTGACAGAGGAATCCCTGAAATAACACCACTCTGAGAATCTAATTTCAGCCCTCCGGGTAATTCAGGATTCACGAGCCAGTTCTCAGGTCCATCTCCTGTAAAACTAGGTGTTAATGCTTGCATGGTTTGACCTTCAATAAGTAATAATGAGTTTTCACCATAATCTAAATTTTCTGGAGAGGTCATCAATCTACAATACTCACCAGTAAAAACTTCATTGAAGAAACAATCCTCTTCAGTAACTAAATCAGTCTCACATACCGGATTATTTGGAGTCAAATCACAGTTAACTGTTTCATTCTGTTCTTCCCCGAATAGAGAAAGACAACCGGGAGACAATATAATAATTGTCAATAGAAATGCGACTGCTTTAATTGACTTCACATGATTGGTATGAAAGATTTCTTCATAAAGTATGTGTAAATATACTATTCGAGATTTGAGTAAGCAGGTCCACTTTCGAAACAATATTTCACAGTCTGATAATTTGATTTGAAAGATTTAACATCGGATTTAATTTTTGAAGTATCTTCATTTTTAATTAGCGCACGCGCAAAGAAATTAGCAACATCTGTCATCTCATCTGTACCCATACCTACTCTTGTTAATTCTGGTACGCCGAGCCTAAGACCACTTGGTTGCATTGCTTTGGTATCCCCAGGAAGCATATTCATATTAGTTATAATTCCTGATTGTTCAAGTATCTCCGCGGCCTTCCTACCAGCGCCTGAATCAATCTCACCATGTCTAGTCAATACCTGATGACTGGCAGTATAACCTCGATCTTCTGCTAAGACATCAAAACCTTCGGCAGCCAATGCTACCGCCAAAGCTTTAGCGTTAGAAACGATATCTCTTGCATAATCATTTCCAAACTCTTCAAATTCTGCTAAAGCTACAGCCTTGCCTGCTACATGATGAAGATGATAAGATGAGCAAGTACCAGGAAAAATTGAATTATTTAATTTCCTATGAAATTTCTCATCCGAAGAATTTGATAGGACAAAACCTCCTTGAGGGCCTGGAAATGTCTTATGACTACTTCCAGTCATCACATCTGCACCCTCTCTCAGAGGATCTTGAAATTGTCCACCAGCGATTAATCCAAGAACGTGGGCACCGTCATACATTACTTTGGCACCAACTTCATGGGCAGCATCTGAAAGTTCTTGCAGAGGAGTTGGGAAAAGGAAAACTGACTGACCGAAAAGTGCTAAGCTAGGAGAAGTTTCTCGAATAATTTTCGCTGATGCATCTACATCTGGCTCCATTCTATCTATGTCCCAAGGGTAGGTTACAAGATCCAATCCTCTGACACCAACTGCTCCCATTCTTGCATGAGAAATATGTCCTCCATCGGCAGTTGATACAGCTGTAATGGTCTCTCCAGGTTTTGCTAAAGCTTTCAATGAAGCAATATTTGATACTGTCCCAGATATTGATTGGATATTAGTAAAACTACAATTAAAAACACGCTTAGCCGATTCTATACCTATAGATTCTATCGTATCAAAATCATTACAACCTTGATAGTATCTTTTTCCAGGCAAACCTTCTGCATATCTGCCATGAAGATCTGAATTTACAGCAGCAGCGACAAGTGGTGAAACTATATTTTCACTGGCAATCATAGGTAAACTGTCACGATAATGAACCCCTGAGGATTTCACTGATTCAAGAATTCTACTGGCCTGGGATCTCGCGTCCATGTTACTACATAGAGAACAGGTCAAAGAGTTTAGCGGAGGAAGATTCTCAGTAAAATTTAATTTTGCTAAAAAAACGTCATTTTTTAATGATGTATTTATGAGCAAAAAAAATAAAAAACCCAATAAATACAAAAACTAGTAATTACACGTTACGATGTATGAATAGTAAAAAACGAATGTCAGCTATTTTAGTAATATTATTGGTATTATCTATTTCTGAAACTACTTTTGGATACAGTAGTGGCGTGACAGGGGCTTCAACAACCGGTTGTGGATGTCACGGGAGTAGTGGAGGGATGACTCCAACACTTTCAGGAATGCCAAACTCTGGATATGAAGGAAATACATCATATACACTGAATATTGGAGGTACTGGAGGTCCTTCTGGAACTAAAGGAGGATTCAATTTAGATGCAGACTTGGGTTCTTGGTCGAATCCTAGTACAAATGCTAAATTGCAAAATGGTGAAGTCACACATTCTAATTCAAATTCAAGATCTTGGAGCGTGTCTTGGACTGCTCCAGCAAATGGATCAGGAAATGTGACATTCTCGCTTGTAGTAAATTTTGTTAACGGAAATGGAGGCACTTCAGGTGACGATTGGGCTACGGGTACTTGGGTTGTTTCTCAGCAGATTACATCTAATGGAGACTCGGATGGAGATGGTTGGTCTGATTCTGATGAATCAGCCTGCGGTACAGATGCTTCCGATAACTCATCAATTCCTACAGATACTGATTCTGATGGGATTTGTGATCCATTAGATTCCGATGATGACGGAGATAGTTGGTCTGATTCTGATGAAGCAGCCTGTGGTACTGATTCATCTAATAATACATCAATTCCTACAGATACTGATTCTGATGGGATTTGTGACCCATTAGATTCCGATGATGATGGAGATAGTTGGTCTGATTCTGATGAAGCAGATTGCGGCACAGATCCACTAAACTCAACTTCAACACCTATTGATACTGATTCTGATGGAATTTGTAACTCACTAGACTCCGATGATGACGGAGATAGTTG
>MDSX01098920.1_pt1 | contig 11814 bp, 8 predicted proteins | sample 811141 | NCBI WGS metagenome assembly MDSX01 (sample SAMN05326642, study PRJNA326480) | marine metagenome | isolation source: seawater | place: Atlantic Ocean: South East | collected 2010
AAAAGTTTTAAAAATTTAAAAAAACCAATAATGATAATTTCTGGATGCGTTGCTCAAGCAGAGTCTAACGAAATGATTAGACGCGAACCATATATTGACATGGTAATAGGACCACAATCTTACCACAAAATTACTGATTTAATTTTAAAGTATAAAGAAAAAAAACAAAAATTTAACGAAACAGAATTTGATGTAATAAAAAAATTTGATGAATTACAAAAAATTCCACACTCTGAAAATAAAATTTCATCTTATGTAACTATCCAAGAAGGCTGCGATAAATTTTGTAATTTTTGTGTAGTTCCTTACACCAGAGGTCCTGAGCACTCAAGATCTTTTAAACAAATTATTAAAGAAGCAGGTAATTTAATCGATATGGGAACAAAAGAAATTGTCTTACTTGGACAAAATGTTAATGCATATAATTTTGTTGAACAAAAAAAATCTTACAAACTTTCTTCAATAATTAGAGAATTGAATAGCCTAAAAAAAATAAGTAGAATAAGGTATACCACATCACATCCAAAAGATATGACCAATGATTTAATTGATTGTTTCAAAGATTGTAAAAAACTTTCTCCTTTTTTACATCTACCTATACAAAGTGGTTCTAATGAAATTTTAAAAAAAATGAATAGAAAACATACGAGAGAATATTATTTATCAATAATTGAAAAATTAAATAAGGCTAATAAAGATATCAAAATATCTAGTGATTTTATTGTAGGATATCCTGGAGAAACAGAAAAAGATTTTGAAAATACAATTGACTTAATAAAAGAAGTTGGTTTTATTAATTCTTATTCTTTTATATTTAGTCCAAGACCAGGTACACCAGCTGCGACAAAAAAAGTTAATAACAAATCAGAAAATTTAGAAAAATTAAAAAAATTACAAAGTGTTTTAGAAACCATACAAATTAATAATAATAAAAATTACTTAAATAAATATTGTGAAGTTCTAGTCGAAAACAAAGTAAATGAAAATGACAAATACTTTGGTAGAACTAAATATATGACACCCATAATATTTGAGTCAAAAAACATTAATCCAGGAGATTTAGTTAATGTTAAAGTAACATCTTATAGTAAAAAAAGTTTATTTGGATTTAGTATTAATAACAAAATTAAAGCAGCTTAAATTAGTGAAAATAAATAAACAAAATAAAAATGGTAAAGAAGTTTCCATAATCTATGGGGAAGATAATTCAATAAATATTAATATATTTAATAATGAAATTTTAATGGAGATCGTGGGTTCTTTTGATAATAATCTAAAAGAACTTGAGAAGGTTAGCGGGTCAAAAATTTTTTTTAGAGGAAATTCAATTGCAATTAAAGGCGAAAAATATGCAAATGAAAAAGTTAAAGATGCTATTGAGTATTTAATAGAGAGATTTAGGTCTGATAAAAAAATAGATAGGAATGATATACTTACTTCATTAAATAATGAGATGATTAAAGAAAACAAAAATCAAACAACCATTCAGCCTTTGGAAGAAATTATTAAAACACCAAAGAGATCAGTAATTCCAAGAACAAAAAAACAAAAAGAGTATGTAAGAGCATTAAAAAATAATCAAATAGTTATGTCGCTAGGACCTGCAGGAACAGGAAAAACATATTTAGCTGTAGCAGTTGCGTTAACAATGTTGTTAGAAAAAAAAGTTGAAAGAATAATTTTATCAAGACCAGCTGTTGAAGCAGGAGAAAGACTAGGTTTTTTACCTGGAGATATGAAAGAAAAAATCGATCCTTATTTAAGACCTTTGTATGACTCTCTTCACGAAATGTTTCATTATGAAAAAATTCAAAAAAAAATTGAAATAGGAGAAATTGAAATAGCTCCACTTGCTTTTATGAGAGGCCGTACATTAAAAAATTGTTTTGCAATTCTTGACGAGGCACAAAATGCAACACAAACACAAATTAAAATGTTTCTTACCAGAATTGGTGAAAATTCAAAATTAGTTGTTAATGGAGATCCATCACAAATAGATTTACCAAATAAGAATCAGTCAGGTCTAGTTCAGTCTCAAAACATACTAAAAGGAATTAAAGAGATATCAATTGTTAATTTTGATCAAAACGATGTAATTAGACATCCTTTGGTAGCAAAAATCGTTGAAGCATATAAAAAGAATACCAATGATAAAGGTTAATGTTGAGATAGACAATAAATCTTGGCATAAAAAAATCCAAAGACCCCAAAAATACTTTAATAAAAAATTAAGAAAGATTTCGTTACTTACAAGGTTATTTAAAAATAAAAATATAGTTTTTACTATTTTACTTACAAACTCTTTAAATATAAAAAAACTTAATAAAAAATTTAGAAAACGTAACAAAACTACAGATGTTTTGTCATTTCCTTTTTTTTCATCAAAAAACTTAAGTTTAGTAAAGGAAAATAATATTTACATAGGAGATATAGCAGTGTGTTATGAGATTATTAATAAAAGGTCGAAAAAAAATAGTTTTATATTAGAATTTGATAAAGTATGGGTACATGGATTTTTGCATTTATTAGGCTATGACCATATTAAAAATAAAGATTATTTTAAAATGAGTAAATTTGAAAAAAGGATCTTAAATTTAATTTGAATACTTTACTAAATAATAAATTTTTTGTTATATTTTTTGCACCATTTTTACTAGGTGTAATAACGATATTTAGTTTTTCTCCGTATAATTTTACATTTGTAAATTTTTTTACTTTTCCAATACTTTTGTTTTTAATTTATTTAGTAAAAAAAAGAACCCAATCAGTATATAGAATAAAAAAATCGAATCGTTTTTTTTTCTACATTGGACTTTCTTTTGGATTTGGTTTTTTTCTTTTTGGTAATTATTGGATTTCTATATCATTAACACATGACGATATATTTAAAGAATTAATCCCATTTGCTTTAATATTAATACCTCTATTTTTATCCTTATTTTTTGGATTAGCAATTTTAATAATAGGTCGTTTTTCTGAAAAAAATATTTATTTTATTTTACTTTTTTCATTAGTTTTTTCTATATTTGAATATCTAAGAGGAAATTTATTTACAGGTTTTCCTTGGAATCTAATTGCTTATACGTGGTCTTGGTCAATAGAATCTATTCAAGTACTTTCGTTAATAGGTTCTTACTCTCTAAGTTTAATATCTTTAACTTTTTTTTGTATTCCATTTATTTTTTTTAAAAATAAAATAATTAAAAGCAATATTATTTTTTCTATACTTTTTTTATTAATATTTATAGGAAATTATTTTTATGGGTCACATAAGATTAACAATAGTAATTATAACTTCGATAGAAATATTTATGTAAAAATAGTTTCACCAAACTTTTCAATGGAAGATTACAGTTACAACAGTGAGTTACAACAGTTAGAAAGATTAATAAGAATTAGTCAACCGATAAAAGATAGAAAAACTCTATTTATTTGGCCAGAAGGAATATTTTATCAATCATATTTAGATAATATAGTTTTATATAAGGATTTATTTTTAGATAAATTTTCTGAAAATCATTTAATTGCTCTTGGAATAAATAATTTTGTTAATATCGATGATTTAAATAATAAAAAATATTTTAATAGCCTTGTAATTTTAAATAATAAATTGGAAGTTATATCAGTATATAATAAACTCAACCTTGTTCCATTCGGTGAATTTTTACCTTTTGAAAAAGCTTTATCTAAAATTGGTTTAAAAAAAATTACTCCAGGGTACAGTTCATTTTCACCAGGGCAAGATAGAAAAATAATAAAATTAAGTAATGAATATAATGAAAAATTAATACTTCCATTAATTTGTTATGAAATAATTTATCCAGGTAAAATAAAAACAAAAAGACAATATCCTGACTTAGTTATTAATATTTCCGAGGATGCTTGGTTTGGAGATTCAATAGGTCCATACCAACATTATACAAAAGCAATTTATCGATCGGTTGAAGAAGGAGTTTTTATTGCAAGATCAGCAAATAAAGGCGTTTCGGGTTTGATTGACCCAAACGGTAGATCTCTTAAATTTCTAGATAGGAGTGAATCAGGTAATGTTGAGCACAAAATGCCGCAATATACTGGATCAACTTTATTTTCCAATTATGGAAATAAAATATTTTTTTTAATAATTTTGTTGTATATATTCCTTATCTTAATTTTAAAAAAATTTAAATCTAATGAGTAAAAAATCGTATTTATTTACAAGTGAGTCAGTTTCAGAGGGTCATCCAGATAAAGTTTGTGATCGTATATCAGATATGGTGGTGGATACATATTTATCTAAAGAACCTTTAGCTAGAGTTGCATGCGAAACTTTGACAACTACAAACAAAGTTGTTTTGGCTGGTGAAACAAGAGGACCAGAAATAAAAAAAGAAGATTTAATACAAAAAGTTCGTGAGTGTATTAAGGATATAGGATACGAGCAAAAAGGTTTTCATTGGAAAAATTGCGACGTTGATGTTCACTTACATTCTCAGTCAGCTGACATCGCAATGGGAGTTGATTCATCTGGTAATAAAGATGAAGGTGCTGGTGATCAAGGTATAATGTTTGGGTATGCATGTAACGAAACTGAAGTTTTAATGCCTGCACCTATTTATTATTCTCATAAAATTTTAGAATTAATGGCATTAGATAGAAAAAATGGAAGCGCAGATAAATTGGAGCCAGATTCAAAAAGTCAAGTTACAATGATGTATGAAAATGGAAAACCAAAAAAAGTTACATCTGTAGTTATCTCTACCCAACACTCTCCAAAAGTAAATCAAGCACAGGTAAAAGAAATTGTTAGACCATATTTAGAAAAAGCTATTCCTAAAGAGTTATTAAACGAATTAAAAGATGAAGAATTTTATGTAAATCCAACAGGTCAATTTATAATAGGTGGACCAGATGGAGATTCTGGCTTAACAGGTCGAAAAATTATAGTTGATACTTATGGTGGTGCCGCGCCACATGGCGGAGGAGCTTTCTCTGGAAAAGACCCGAGTAAAGTGGATAGATCAGCAGCGTATGCCGCAAGATATGTAGCAAAAAATATTGTTGCTTCAAAAATTGCAGATAAATGTTTGATCCAACTTGCATATGCAATTGGTGTTTCTAAACCACTATCTATTTATGTTGATCTTTTTGATGGAGATGAAGAAAAATCAAAATATGTAGAAAAATTAATAAATGATAATTTTGATTTAAGCCCAAGAGGAATTAGAGAGATGTTATCTTTAAATAAACCCATATACGAATGTACATCAGCATACGGTCATTTTGGACGAAAACCGGGATCAAATGGTGAATTTTCTTGGGAAAAAACTGACAAAATGGGAGTTTTTAAAAAGTAAAACTTGAAAAAAATCTAAATTTAACTTAAATAACAGTTAAGTTACCTGGAAAACCTAAATGGGCTTTTGCCCATTTTTTTTTAGAGTAAACAAAATAAATTATGTTGAACCAAAGATCAGATAAAGTTGAGCTTTTAAGAATAGCAGAAGCTGTCGCTATGGAAAAATCTATTGATAAAGAAATAATATTAACTTCAATGGAGTCAGCAATTCAGAAGGCAGCAAAAACAAAGTTTGGATCTGAAAACGATATTAGGGCAAAAATTGATAGAGAAAGTGGTGATATAAGTTTACACAAAGTGTTAACAATTGTTACTGCTCCCCAAAATTTAGATACTGAAATTTCATCAAAGGATGCAGAAAAGATTTCAGATAACAAAAGCTTTAAAAAAATAGGTAGCGAGATATTTGAAGAATTGCCTCCAGTTGATTTTGGAAGAATAGCTGCACAAACTGCTAGGCAAGTTATTACTCAAAGTGTTCGGGCCGCGGAAAGGGAAAGACAGTATAATGATTTTATTAATAAAAAAGATGAAATTTTAAGTGGTATTGTTAAAAGACTTGAATATGGAAATGTTATAGTAGATTTGAATAGAGCAGAGTCTATTATTAGAAAAGAAGAATTAATACCTAGAGAAATTTTAAAAACAGGGGATAGAATTAAAGCTTATTGTTATGATGTTATTAGAGAAAATAAAGGACAACAAATATTTTTATCAAGAGCTCATCCAAAATTTATGGAAAAATTATTCTTCCAAGAGGTTCCAGAGATTTATGATGGTATCATAGAGATTAAATCATCTGCTAGAGACCCAGGTAGTAGAGCGAAAATTTGTGTACATTCAAAAGATTCCTCAATTGATCCAGTAGGCGCATGTGTTGGTATGAGGGGAAGTAGAGTGCAATCGGTGGTTAATGAACTTTCTGGAGAAAAAATAGATATAGTTCACTGGTCGGAAGATATTGCCACACTAGTAGTAAATGCTTTGGCTCCTGCACAAATCCAAAAGGTAATTATTGATGATCAAAATAGAAGGATTGAAGTTATTTTAACAGAAGAAAATTTGAGTAAGGCAATAGGTAGAAGAGGACAAAATGTTAGGTTGGCATCAAAATTAATTGATTTTGAAATAGATATACTAACGGAAAAAGAAGAGTCGGAAAAACGACAATTAGAATTTAAAGATAAAACAGAAATATTTATAAAAAATTTAGAAGTGGATGAGACTTTAGGTCAACTTCTAGTAGCCGAAGGTTTTTCATCAATTGAGGAAATTGATAAAGCTGAACCAGAAGAAATTTCTAAGATTGAAGGAATAGATGAAAATACAGCTAAAGAATTAAAAGAGCGCGCAGGAGAATATTTAATTAAAGAAAAAGAAAATATTGGAAAAAAATTAAAAGACCTTGGAGTAGATGATAATTTAATTAATCACAAAGGTTTAACACCAGGAATGTTATTAACGCTTGGTGAAAAAAAAATTAAAACATTAAAAGATTTTGCAGAACTTTCTACTGATGAGTTAATAGGCGGTTATGATGAAAAAAAAGGTGTTAAATTTAAGGTAGATGGATATTTAGAGGAGTTTGCTTTAACAAGAAATGAAGCAGATGATTTGATTTTAAATGCTAGAAAAATTATTTTTGAGTAAAGGAAATGTTTTATGGAAGAAAAAAAAATAAAGAAAAAAAAATTAACTTTAAGTGTAACTACGAAAAAATCCTATAATGCACCAAATTACTCTCAAAGCAGGGGCAAAACATCTGTTGTTATAGAAAAAAGAGCACCAAGAAGATGGGGAGAGAGAAAATTTCAAAAAAAAGACGATAACTATAGTAAACCCAATCCTTCTAGCGGACCATCAACAAAAAAACCAGCAATAAATAGAAATTTTGATATTAGAAAAATGGCTGAAGAGCGAGCCACCAAAAGATTTAAAAGCGTAAAGGAAGATAATTTACAGAAAAAAAGTACTGGAAAGGAAAAAGGATTTACTTCAAGAAGAGAATATAAACTTACCTTATCCAAAGCCTTAGATGATGATGCATTAGATGGTAAGGAAAGAAGTTTAGCATCAGTTAAAAGAGCAAGGTTAAAAGAAAAGAAAAATCAAATTTCAGAAAAAAATATAGAAACTAAAAAGGTCGTACACGAAGTTAATATTCCTGATAAAATTACTATTAAAGAGCTTTCAAATAGAATGGCTATGCAGGCCAGTGGTATAATTAAACATTTGCTAGGTATGGGCGTTGTGGCAACTATTAATCATAGTATCGATGCAGATACAGCTGAATATTTAGTAAAAGAATTCGGAAATATTCCAATAAGAGAAAAGAAACCTGACTTAAATATTACGAAACATATTAAAAAAGATGATAAAAATTTAATATCTAGATCTCCGATAGTTACAGTTATGGGGCATGTTGATCATGGCAAAACATCACTATTAGATGCTTTAAGAAAGACTAATGTTGTTAGTCAAGAACACGGAGGTATAACTCAACATATTGGTGCATATAAAATAAAAACTGAAGAAGATAAAAGTATTACATTTATAGATACTCCTGGACACGCTGCTTTTACCGAAATGAGGGCAAGAGGATCCAAAGTAACAGATATAGTCGTACTAGTTGTTGCAGCTGATGATGGTGTAAAACCACAAACAGTTGAAGCTATAAAACATGCAAAGGCAGCAAAAGTACCGATTATAGTAGCAATTAACAAAATAGATTTACCAGCAGCAAATCCACAAAAAGTTAAAAACGAACTTTTACAATATGAATTAATTGCAGAAGAACTCAGTGGTGACACTTTATTTTCTGAAGTTTCAGCCACAACGAAAAAAAATTTAGATAAATTAAAAGAAAATATTATTCTACAATCTGATCTTCTTGATTTAAAATCAAATTTTGATGGACCTGCCGTAGGAGTTATTTTGGAGTCCAGAATAGATAAAGGTAAAGGGCCAGTATCTACAGTATTAGTTACAAATGGAAAATTAAAAAAAGGAGATTTTTTTGTTAGTGGTAATACTTGGGGAAAAATAAGAGCCATGATTAATGACGAAGGCCAAAATGTAGATATGGCATTACCTTCTACTCCTGTAGAAATTTTAGGAATGGACAAGTCTGCTTCTGCCGGAGATGATTTTGTAGTCGTTGAATCTGAAGAGAAAGCTAAAGAGATTAACGATTATAGAATTGAACATAATAAATCAAAGCAAGCTCCTACTATAGTTGCAAACAAAGAATCAGCTTTTGAGGAAAGTTCGGGGCCGAAGGAATTGCCTATAATAATTAAATCAGATGTACATGGATCAAGCGAAGCATTAAAAACTGCAATTGAAAAAATTAAGCATGAAGAAGTTATACCAAAAATAATTTTATCAAATATTGGTGTAATTACTGAAACAGATGTAACGTTAGCTGGAGCTTCAAATGCTATAGTAATAGGTTTTAATGTCAGACCAAATAAAGAAGCAAAAAGACTCGCGGAAAGCAATAAAATAACTGTTAAATTTTTTAATATAATTTATGAAGCTTTGGATTTTATAAATAGTGCTTTGTCAGGTTTGTTGAAACCAGACGTTAAAGAAGAGGTAATAGGATCTGCCGAAGTTCAAGCAATTTTTAAAGTTTCAAAAATTGGTAAGGTCGCTGGATCAAAAGTTATTGATGGTGAAATAATAAATAATTTAAATGCTAGGTTGATAAGAGATGGAAATGTACTATATACAGGATCAATAGGTAGTATTTTCAGGGAAAAAAATGCAACAAAACAAGTAGCTGCGGGTCTCGAGTGTGGTATAACGCTCAAAGATTTTGCAGATTTTAAAGAAAAAGACGTAATTGAAGTTTACAAGATTATAGAAACAGAAAGAAGAATTTAATGGTTAAAAAAAATGATGCACCATTTTCTCAAAGACAATTAAGAGTTGGAGAGTTGATAAAACAATCACTTGGTCAAATTTTTTTAAGAGATGAAGCTAAGGTTCCAGTTTTAGAAACTAAAAATATTACTGTTACTGAAGTTAGAATGAGTCCTGATCTTAAAAATGCGCGAGCATACGTAATACCACTAGGTGGAAAAAATGCGGATAATGCAGTTAACAAATTAACTGAATTTTCTCATCAAATTAGAAGAGCTTTATCAAAAAAAGTAGATATGAAATTTTTGCCTAAAGTTTCATTTGTTAGTGATAAATCATTTGATTATGCTGAAAAAATAGAAAAATTAATACAAAAAAACAAATAATTATGACAAACAAAAAAAAAGAAATAATCAGCTCGTTAAAAATTAATTCTAAAGATGTAGGATCTTCAGAAATTCAGATTGGATTATTAAGTGAAAAAATTAATAATTTATCTGAACATTTTAAAAAAAATAAAGGTGACAAGCATTCTACAAGAGGACTAGTTAAAGCTGTAAACCAAAGAAAACGTTTATTAGATTATCTAAAAAATAATAATATAGAATCTTATAAAAATATAATAACAAAATTAAATTTAAGAAAGTAAATGTTTAAAATATTTAAAGAAGAAATAGAATTAGAAGGCAAAAAGATTATTCTGGAAACTGGCAAAATAGCTCGACAGGCTGATGGAGCTATAATCGCAAAATGTGGAGATACAGTTGTAATTTCTACTGTGGTAGGTGCGAAAGAAGCTAATCCAGAAACTGACTACTTTCCTTTATCAGTAAACTATCAAGAAAAGTATTATGCTGCTGGAAAAATTCCAGGAGGTTATTTTAAAAGAGAAGCAAGGCCAACTGAGTCAGAGACATTAATTTCAAGATTAATTGATAGACCTATTAGGCCATTATTTCCTGATGGTTTTAGAAATGAAGTTCAAGTTTTACCAACAGTGCTTTCTTATGACAATGAAAATGAAGCTGACATTTTATCTATTATCGCTTCCTCTGCAGCTTTATCTATTTCAGGATTACCATTCCAAGGTCCTGTTGCTGCGTCAAGGGTTGGTTATATAAATAATAAATATATTTTAAACCCATCAAAAGAGCAATTAAAAGAATCCAAGTTAGACTTAGTTGTTGCTGGTACAAAAGATGCAGTATTAATGGTTGAGTCCGAAGCTTCAGGTTTGACCGAGTCGCAAATGTTAGATGCTGTTAAATTTGGTCACGAAAAATTTATACCAATTATTAATGCAATAGAAAATTTAAAAAAAAAATGTTCAAAAGAACAATGGAAAATAGAAGATAAGGACTTTAGTAAATTAAAAGATAAAATTTCTAAAGAACTTACAAAAGATTTAGAAAAAGCATTTTCTGAAAAAGATAAGAAAAAAAGATCAGATCTAGTAAGTTTAGCAACAGAGAAATGTAAGTCTTTATTCGAAGGAGATGAGACTTATTCAGAGCTTGAAATACTCCTACAATTAAAAAATCTTGAAAAAGATATTGTTAGAACAAAAATACTAAAAACCAAGAAAAGAATAGACGGTAGAGGTTTATCAGATGTTAGGCCTATAAAAAGTGAAGTTGGAATATTACCTCGAGCACATGGATCTGCACTTTTCACTAGAGGTGAAACACAAGCATTAGTAACAGCAACTTTAGGAATGACGGAAGACGAACAGAGAATTGAAAGTCTTGAAGGGTTAAGAAGAGAAAGATTTATGTTACATTATAATTTTCCACCTTTTTCTGTTGGAGAGACAGGAAGAATTGGTACTGGTAGACGAGAGGTTGGGCATGGAAAATTGGCCTGGAGAGCACTTAAATCTTCATTACCAGAAAAAGAAAAATTTCCATATACTTTAAGAATAGTTTCAGAAATTACAGAGTCTAACGGCTCTTCATCCATGGCTACTGTCTGCGGGGCATCTCTTGCTTTAATGGATGCAGCAGTTCCAATAGCTGAACCAGTTGCTGGAATAGCAATGGGACTAATAAAAGAAAAAAAAGAATTTACTGTTTTGTCAGATATTTTAGGAGACGAAGATCATTTGGGTGATATGGATTTTAAAGTAGCAGGAACGAAAAATGGAATTACATCTTTACAGATGGATATTAAGATTACGGGAATTACTTTTGAAATTATGGAACAAGCACTCAACCAAGCAAAAGAAGGAAGAGGACATATTTTAGAAGAAATGAATAAAACAATTAAATCATCCAGAAAAGAAGTGTCTAAACATACTCCTAAAATTGAAACTATTTCTGTAGACAAAAAAGATATTGCGGCAGTTATAGGTAAAGGGGGAGCTACAATTAGAGAAATAGTAGAATTATCTGGAGCAAAAGTTGATGTTAAAGATACAGGTGAAGTAAGTATAGCTGCACCAGATGAAAAATCTAGAAGCAAAGCAATGGAAATGGTTAAAAATATAATTGCCAAACCTGAAATGGGAAAAATATATAAAGGTAAAGTTGTTAAAATAATGGAGTTTGGGGCTTTTGTAAATTTTTTAGGAAAACAAGATGGGCTAGTACATATTTCTCAACTTGCTGGAA
>MDSX01001637.1_pt1 | contig 11811 bp, 7 predicted proteins | sample 811141 | NCBI WGS metagenome assembly MDSX01 (sample SAMN05326642, study PRJNA326480) | marine metagenome | isolation source: seawater | place: Atlantic Ocean: South East | collected 2010
ATCCAAACATCCCCAACCTGCGTAACCGTACCAGGTCGGGACAGTGTACCCCAGCATTTGCCTCACTCCTCCACTCTTTAACCATGCCAGTGCCATCGCCTGTTGATCGTCAATGTGGCCCATCAGACAATTGCCAATCGGCATATAAACTTTTGGGTTTGGCGAATTTATTGCAAATTTTTTCCCTTTCGTATCCTGACCAAAAAGGTTTCCATCCTTGCTCTTAAAGTAACCGTTTTGGTAAGAGAAACCGATTTGCCAACCTCTCTCGGTTGCGTGACCGGAAGTGACAAAGAGTTGGGCTTTGTATTCTGTGAGCGTTTTTGCAAGTGCCTCGGTACTATCGACTGATCCACTCGATTCAATGGGATTCTGATTCCTACTTTTCCGCACAATCTTTCCCTTTTTTAATTCGCAGTGCCAGACCCCCTCCAAACAATGCTCAAGTGCCAGCTCGGTTCCCGAGGCGACACGTTCGATGGTCAGAGGCTCTCGTGTCTTTGCAATACTCAAAGCATTTTCGGAATCATACCCCGTGAGAATACCCCAGATAGTATCAGTATACGGGTCCTCATCAATTTTTCTGGTGAGTTGATGAATCTTTGCAACCCAGGCCCGCGTCACTTCAGGATGCTTAGCTACAAAGCATGTGTATTTCGGTTTTATTTTCCTCAGTTCCTCGAGTATCCCTTCAGGTTTTCCATCTGGAAAATGCATTGCTTTAGAAGATTCATATTTAGACTCCAATGCATTAATTACCTTTTCCCATGCAGGGTCAGAACCGGTACTCTCAGAGCTAAGAACTAAATAGTGGATAGGATCAGCTTGAACAACTCTGATCAAAAAAAGCAAAGCTAAAGAAAAGGATGCAAACTTCATAATGAAGATTCTTGCTCGGATCCGCTACCTGATCAATAGAAAGGATCTCAATTCCAAGAATCGTTTCTTAGCAATCAAAACTAAAATGTCATCGAAGCCCCAAAAATAAAGTTGATCCCAGGCTCGTTCTGACCCGATCCGTGAATGCGATATTCCTCGTCAGTGATATTTTCTAGAGACAATGTCAGAAGCAATTGTTCACTTATCTGGAACCCATACCTCAAATTGAAAATAGCATATCCGGGAGTTCCCTCAGAAGGTATTCTCTGAGAATCGCCCTTGTCCCGTGTGTTCAAATTGTCTTGTTTTGTAGCAATAAAACTACTCATCTCAAGCCATTGAGAATCAGATAATTCATATCTCAATCCAAAAATTCCTGAAGGGGGGAGGAGCCGGCTCACAGGTTCACTGCGTGATGAAGCTGAGGAATCGGGAAAAGTATCTGCCACCCCATCATTGAACGCAAAGGATCCAAAGGCACTGAAACGGTCACTTATCCTATATGAAGCGTCCAGCTCAATGCCATAAACGTGACCCTCTGAACCATTCTTTTTGATTACCTCTAATTCGTCCTCAATGACCCTACCCGTCGGTGTACGAACAATCATATCCCTAATGTCCGTATAGAAAATAGAGATGCCTGCACTAAATTTATTATCATCAAAACGAGATCCTAACTCATAGGAAAGAAATTTTTCAGGATCGAGATCTGTAGAAGGCGTTTCAATTTCGTTCGATCTTGCCGAATCCAATCTCGAAAGATCAGAAAAATTAGGAGCCCTGAAACCTTGTGATGCCCCACCAAAAACATTGAATTTCCCACTACTCCCTACCTTGTAGACTCCCCTGAGACTACTCGACATGTCATCCCAATCATTCTTCATTGAGCTGGGGTTCTTTGAAACCGGATCCTCAAACTTTCCAATATCAGCAATGACATGAGTGAACCGGCTCCCAAAATTAATATCAAAATGATCTGTCACATTGATTTGATTCTGAATGAAAACGCCAAACTGTTCGTACGTTGAATCATCTCCAAAAGGACCTTGGATTCTTTCCCTTATAACATTTCCTTCCTGATCAAGATCATCTCGAAAAGTATCTGCCCGGTCCCTATAATAACTTGTCCCATAACTCAACTTACCTATTCCCGCATCACTTTCCATCTGCAGCCAGGCTCCCAGACTATCCAAATCAAATCCTTGGTAATCTGCCTTGCCACTAGATTTAATACGGTAACGACTCTCTTCATGATTATGCCACGATAAGCTAGTATGTATTTTCTGGATCGGACCATCCAAGTCATCCGCTTTGATTTGGGCATATGCTAATCGGCGCGACTGATCTCCTGACCGGCGCAACTCACGACCAACTGAAGTGCCCTCCCAAGAACGCCCATATATGGTTTTGTGAACTCTCCATAAATCATTCTGCTCAAATTGCTGATAAGCAAAAGTTCCCCTCATATTTTCATTGAAGTAATGATCCATTCTCAAATCAAAGCCTGCCTCATCAAAACCTGTATGTGGAAGCTCTCCTAATCCAGAAGCTTTAATGTTTCCGATACTTCTGTCCGTGAATCCCAGAATGACACCCGTGCTCTGACCAATGCCGACAATTCCCTCGGCCCTTCCAGTATGACTCTGCTCCGCAGATGAGCCCCGATAAAGCATGCTTCCTGCGCTAAATAGTTGATCTTTTCCATATGCTAATGGGTCAGCACTTTTGGTGATCACATTCACAGTTCCGCCGATAGCATCGCTTCCATAAAGCACAGATCCCTGACCCTTAATGAGTTCAATTCTAGATATGCTGAGCGGATCGACAGTTGCCCAGTACTGATTAGGCCCCTCACGAAACGCTGCGTGGTTGAGCCTAATTCCATCGATCAAAAGTAAATTTCTGAACCCTGTAAATCCACGTATGAAAGGAGAGCCCTTCCCATTAGCAGTTTTCTGAACAAGGACACTAGGGTTAGAACGAAATGCCTCAGGTAGGCTACGAGGCATGTCTTCAAGAATGTCTCTCTCTTCAATCAAGTAAACATCATGAGGAACGTCATTGACTAATTCATTGAACCGTGTCGCTGTGACTGTGACTGGTTCAAGTTCCTGTGACTCTTCTAAACTATCAGCAAATAGTTGATAGGTAGTGATATATAAAATGGAGATAAGGTAGCGCATTTTATTAGTGCACTCTGTACATAACTCTAAAGCTTAATTATTATTAGGTGATCCTCGATTAATCGGTTTTTACTAATAATAGCATAGTGCAAAAATCTTTCTAATTGGCCTTAGCTGCTTTCTTTTTAAACGAATACTTGCCAACTTTAGCCGTGAAAATTTTATCCTTGCCTCTCTGAAAACCTGTCACAATCTGCACATCATGTGGAGCAACGCCTCTCCACAATTGAAATCTTCTCGTTGAATTATTCCAATAGACCCATTTTTGATTTTGTGGAGGAACCTCTGCAGTAATTGCCGTGAATTTCTCTTCCCTAGGATTAACTAATCTTGGAAGACCAAAGTCACCATTAGCCATCGCTAGACGCGTAAGGATTAATTTTGCATTGTCAGATTCACTGAACCAACCCCCGGCTAACTGATATCGATAAACTACTTCATTTAATTCCTCAACATCGGAAACTAGGCTTCCCAATGTTTTAGGATTCTCATCAGCCGCTCTAAGTTCAGAGTTGCTAGTACCGATAATAAAAAGCAATGAAGCAAAGAGGCTGGGTCTAAAAAAACTAATCAATTCATCAAGTCGTTTCTTCATAATGGAACGTAGGAATATCTCACTTTACCCAAATAGAATCAAATATTTTACAGGAAATGAGTCTCAATTTATGCAATTTTTCTCATAAATGAGAACTTATGGCCCAGCCATTACATTATTCTCTCAAATAGTCTCCTACTACCTCTTCTGTCTCGGAGCTTTTCTCTTACCCTTTGATCCCGGTGAGGCCCTCTTAACCTTGGCTGCTTTCTTTCTTGCCGTGCTCCACTTGGGTTTTCGCTTTCGACGCGCTTCCTGCGTTTCGCCTGGCCTGGCCTTCTTGGGTCCTCTCGAGGTTTTCTTTTTTATATCAAATTCACTCTTGGACTTTTTACGAACTCTCCTAACCTTCGTTTCCCTCTCCTCTGTCGTTGTTCTAGAACTATCTGATCGTTTTCGATTCGAATCTCTACGACTTCTCTCTGGTCTAGATCTCGTACCTCTTTCCGGTTTAGATCCGGCCCTTGGAGCTCCTCTCCCCGAACGGCTACGTGGCCTTTGCCTAGTCCTTCCCTTTTTTGAAGAAAATCCTTGTTCTATTGATTCTCCTTCAAAACCAGTAATCTCCGATCTTTCAATCTTTTTTCCAAGAAGTTCTTCGACGGCTGCAAGTTTGTTCCTCTCTGCCTTGCAAACTAATGAATGCGCATCTCCCTTCTCCTCGGCGCGGCCTGTCCGTCCAATCCGATGCACATAATCTTCAGCCACGTCAGGTAATTCATAGTTAACGACTCGTGGCAATTGCCTTATATCTAGGCCGCGAGAAGCAACGTCCGTCGCTACTAGGACTCTTACAGAACCCTTCTTGAATCGGTCCAGTGCTCGGGTCCTTTGTCCCTGAGACTTGTCCCCATGAATGGCCACCGCATCAACGCCCGTCTTTGAAAGGTACCTTGAAAGTTTTTCCGCTCCGTGCCTAGTCCTAGCAAAAATTAGGACCTGATTCCAATCCCCAGATTCGATCAGTTCCACAAGTAATTCACGCTTACGGCTCTGTTCGACAGGATGCACAATCTGTCGGACCTGTTCTGCTGCTGTGTTGCGTCTCGCAACCTCTATCTTTTCCGGATCATCTAGGAGCTTTTTCGATAATCTTCTAATCTCATCAGAATACGTTGCAGAAAAAAGGAGATTCTGCCGAGACTCAGGGAGTAAGGCTATGATCTTGCGAATGTCAGGCATGAAGCCCATGTCAAGCATCCGGTCCGCCTCATCGAGCACAAATGTCTCTACGCTTGAAAGCTTAATCGTTCCTCCTTGAGCATGGTCCAAGAGTCGGCCAGGAGTCGCAACGACGATTCCCACACCTCTCCTCAATAAACTTACCTGAGGCCCCATTTTAACACCTCCATAGATTGCACAGGAATAAACGCCTAACCCTTTTCCATAATCGACAACGAAACGTTCGACCTGAGCTGCGAGCTCACGCGTTGGGGCCAGAATTAATGCTCTTGGAGACCGGTCCTTCGTTCGGTTCTGAAATAATTGCTGCAATATCGGCAGAACGAAAGCTGCTGTTTTACCCGTTCCAGTCTGTGCTCCGCCGATCACATCCCGGCCAGATAAGATTGCAGGAATTGCCTTGGCCTGAATGGGTGTGGGTACCTTGTAACCTTTCTTCTGAACTGCTTTCAAAAGTTGCGGAATGAGGCCTAGCGAATCAAAGGATGCCATCTGTTCAACCCCAGTACGCCAGTTTTACCAATGATGATAATCAAATCGCCAAGAATCTGCGTCTTTTAGTTTCAATGCTTCCTAATAAGAACCAGACGATGCCTATCGAAAATAGGTCACAAAATGATCATTCCAATTAAATGGCCCTGATCGGTTTTTAATTGGAATTCATGATTTCCTCAATTTCTTCAACTTCGACAGGAATCGTTGCCATCAGATCAATGTTTTCATCTCTTCCAATGAAATAGTTGTTTTCCAAACGGCATCCAAAATTTTCTTCACGGATATAAATGCCAGGCTCAATAGTAAAGACCATGCCTTCGCATATTGGCTTCCAGTTATCACCTACGTCATGAACATCTAGTCCGATGTGGTGACTAGTGCCATGCATAAAATATTTCTTGTACGCAGGTTTATCAGGGTCCTGATCATCAACGTCTTTTTGTGTAATGAGTCCTAATTCTAAGAGCTCAGATTGTACTAACTTTCCTACCTCCTCCTGATAATCCTTAAGAATCATTCCTGGACGAAGCATTGCATTGCATGCCCTCATAGTTCTCAGAACAGCCTCATATACAGAACGTTGCCTGTCAGTGAAACGACCATTGACGGGAACGGTCCTCGTCAGATCAGAATTATAGTTTGCATAGCGTGAAGCAACATCCATCAAGACCATTTGCCCATCTTGGCATGTGTCGTGATTCTCTAGATAATGAAGAACACATGCATTTTTTCCGGAACCAATGATTGGATCATAGGCAAAACCATCGGATCCATGACTGAGGTACTCATGAAGGAGTTCGGCCTCAATTTGATATTCTTTGACTCCTGGCTTAATGAACTTTAGTACTCGCCTAAATCCAGACTCAGTGATATCACAAGCCTTCTTGATCAGGTCCACTTCTAGATCACTCTTGACGATTCGAAGTTCGGCCATGATTGGGGCCAAGCGCTGAAAATCATGTAAAGGATATTGTCTCATTGTCTCACGAATGAAACGTAAATCACGAGTCTCAACACGGTCCGTTGCTCTGGCATGTTCATTCGTGTTAAGGAAAACGTGCTCTGCCTGAGTCATTAACATTCTCAGAGTACCAGCAAAAGCATCTACCCAATGAACGTTATGAATTCCCGAAGTTTCTCTAGCAGATTCCTTCGTGTGTTTGTCACCTTCCCATATCGCAATCAATTCTGATGTTTCCTTGGTAAACAGCATTTCTCTCTGCTTTTCATCAGGAGCATCCGGAAATAGAACCAGGATCGTCTCCTCCTGATGAATGCCGCTCAGATAGAAAATATCAGAATTCTGGCGCAAGAGCATGGACCCGTCCGCATTAGTTGGGAGGATATCATTTGAGTTAAGAATAACTAAAGAATTCGGGGGGAGCCTCTGCCTAAGACGCTCGCGGTTTTGTTCAAAAAGCTTTGGATCAATTTTTTGATAACGCATTGGACACACTGAATAAGCTATTCAAGAACACGAGTCGAGCTCATAACTTAAAGCCTCGCAAATTTTTTGACTTTAGCTGGTATTATTAACAATAATCGCTGAACAAAATATCATTATCGGATCTAAGAGCTCTGCAGAAGCCCCCTAATATAACCAGCCGCGTAAAGTCTCCCCTGCATTTCATAACCGGGTGACTCATTCGAGTCTCCCAGCATCGAAGGAACATGATCCGGCCGAATTGTTCCTTCATAGCCTATTTCTTTTAATGCACGAACGATCGAAGGTAAATCCAAGTCACCATTGTCATGCCACGTCTCTCTGAATGAGCTTGCATCGCCGGTCGTATTCCTCAAATGGACAAAATGAATATGCTCTTTGAGGGTCCTAATGCCGGCTACCAAATCCTCTCCAGTAGGTCCTAATGAACCAGTACAAAAACAAATTCCATTACTGGAGCTAGGCGCTATTTCTGTAACACGTTTCATGGCCTCAATACCAGTTATGATCTGTTTATTGCCCCAGAAATCAGGAAGAGGAGGGTCATCAGGATGAATGGCAAGCTTGACTCTAGCCTCCTCTGCTATGGGAAGAATCTGATCGAGAAACCATTCAAGGTTCTCCCAAAGTTCCTTCGCCGAGGTTTTAGTTTCAGGTGCCCCGTCAGCATCGGTGATTGTCCGTTGATCTGCCCCATGATCAAATCCGGTCGTGTAGGATCCTCCACGCTCAGGATTTAATTTTGTTGTTCTGCACCAATCCTCACTAGGCATCCAATTATAACATAATACCTCAAGGCCCAGTTCTCCCATTTCCCGGATAAGAGACTTTATCTTTTCAACCTGACCATCACGCCCAGATAAATTATGAACGATCTGATCATGAGGAAGTTTTCTTTCAATGTGTGTTAATCTCATGCCAAATGAATCCACCATTCGTTTGGCTTTTATTAGAGAATCTTTCTCAGGTCCCGGGTACACCAAAACGATCTCCTCGACACCAATCTGTGCCGCGAGTTGGAGATTTTCCTCAGAGAATGGAGTCAATATCATAGAAAGGCGCATGACATGTAGCTCTAACGTTAATTATTAAAGCATCAAACAATGAATTTGAGACAAAGGCAAACACTGCCTATTAATAATGGAGTGAGTTCGTTAGAATAAGTGATGTTCCTTCAGTCGTCAGTCATGCTCCTAGTAGCCCTGTTTTTCTTCTCTGCATGTAATAAAAAGCAGGGCAAGGACTTTGATTCTCACGAATTAAAGGAAACAACACTTCAAAGTGAGCAACCAACAATAAAAGAAAGTGAGCAATTAGCAGCGCAAATAGAATCAGAACTGATTCTATTTGCGCAACAAATCATTTCAGGAGCTTTACCTGATTCATTCTCAGACAATGAAAAATGGAGCCTATTCTCTAATCGATTCATTAATTCTTCCGAACAGAGCCGAAACATTAAGGCATCAGTTTTTGAAATGTGGCATGAGAAAAACACAATCCAAACCGTTGCGAGAATTGAAATGAAAGCCCGTTTGAATAACCAAAATTATTTCGGTCTAATTACCCAATTCAAATCCTCATGGTCAAAGAATGAGACCGGGCAATTAAAGGCCCTAAAAATCGGTGATCCAGAACAAACGGTTCTCAATGAAAGTCCCGCCCTATGGTTCAATGATGAAACGGATCGATTAACAGCTAAAGAACCGGCATTCACAGAGCATCTTTCAATGGGTCTGGATTTTTGGCTTAAACGGATCGAATCAATTCATGGGATAGATGCTTTCATAAATAATGGTATGGCCCTCGGTGACTTTGATGGTGATGGTAGAGATGACATATATGTTTGTCAGCCAGGTGGGCTTCCTAATCGGCTCTTTCTGCACCAAGCAGATAACACTATCAAAGAGGCACCTAAAAGAACTGGTGCCAATTATCTTGATCATACGAGCTCTGCTCTTTTCATTGACATTGACAATGATGGAGACCAGGACCTGACATTAGCTACACCTTCAGGAATAGTTTTGCTTGAAAATGATAAGCATTTATCTTTTATCGAGCGAGGAATCTTACAAACTGATGAGGTTGATTGTCATTCATTGAGCGCAACTGATTTTGATATGGATGGGAACCTGGACCTACTCATCACTTTTGCTTTGGGTTCCCGGTCACTGGATGATGATTCTTCTTTTCGTTTTGATGATGCTAGGGACGGGGGCTCTAACCAACTCTTCAGGGGCGACGGTAAATGGTCCTTTTCTGAAGTGACGGCACTGACTGGCCTGTCTGAGGGCAATGATAGACATAGCTTAGCAGCCTCATGGCACGATTATGATCTGGACGGTGATCCAGACCTATACATTGCCAACGATTATGGCCAAAATCAGATGTACAGGAACGATGTTCGTGAAGGTTCTAGATTCTTTTCTGAAATCGCAAATGAGATTGGAATTGAAGACCGCGGAGCAGGGATGTCTGTGAGTTGGGCCGATTATAATAGGGACGGCTTACCCGATCTGTACGTTGGAAACATGTATTCCAATGCAGGAAAAAGAATCACAGGGCTCAGCGGATTCTTACCAAAAAATAAGAATCTCACAAAACATTACCGTCGTTTTGCGAAAGGCAATACCTTGTTCAAACAACAAAAGAATGGTCGATACATCGATTCAGGCCCTGCCACAACGATGGGAAGGTGGGCATGGAGTAGCGTCTTCGCTGATCTTAACAATGATGGGTGGGAGGACCTGATCGTTGCCAACGGTTACATTTCTGGTCCACGCACCGATGATTTGTGAAGTTTTTTTTGGCGGCAAGTTGTGCCGCTAGGAAATTCCGGGATAGGGCCTGGCCTTGACGGTTCTGATCCTGCTCGACAACTTCAGGAATATGTTCGTAGGGGGGCGTCCTTTTCGGGTAGTGAATCGCATGTTATTTTTAATAACGAGGAAGGATCATTTAAAAATGTTTCAAGTATCACTGGCCTCGATTCTAAAGATGACGGTCGCTCAGTTTGCTTGACTGACTGGGATCTGGACGGAGACCTAGATATTTGGATAAGTAACCGAAGCGGGCCGCAGATCAGATTTTTTCAAAATTCTAATCCTTCAAGTGGGCAAGGAATCAACATTCATTTGAGCGGTAAATCATGCAACAGGGATGCTATAGGAGCCCGGGTCATTCTTAAGGCCAGGGACAACTTGCCTCAGACTCGAACAGTCACAGCCGGGTCCGGTTTCCTTGCACAGTCATCTAAGACACTTCATTTTGGACTCGCTAAAGAAGATGTTATTGAGGAAATAGAAATCTTTTGGCCTGGCAATGAAGCTCAAATAATTTCCAATGTTGTTCCAGGCAACTATTACATTGAACAAGGGTCAGAACCGATCGACCTGAAGGTACGTTCAAAGGAAATTGTAAAGGACCCAAACCCTTTCAAAGAAACTTTTAAAGACAGGACTTTTCTCTCACAGCGACTACCTCTGACCGCGTTGTTCGAACGTCCTCCGGAAGCAAAAGAAAAACCGCTTCTCATTTGCCTCACTGTTGAGGATTGCAAAGTATGCGCCGCTCAAAAACAAGAATGGAAATTGTCCCCTCCTAAGAATGTCCATCTGCAATTGATTAGTGAATCAAATCTAGCCCTCAGTGATCCCGAAAAACTGCGGCTCATTCAGTTAACTTATGATCATTTCTTTGATATTTCTGAACGGAAAATTCCAACTCCAATCTCTTTTCTAATCGATCAAAAGAACAGACTCTGTGCGATTTATAGAGGGCACATTGATCAGAATGTATTATTAGAAGATTGCGTTAATATCCATATAGAGGGAACTCAACTCAGATCACGTTCGGTTCCGTTCAGCGGGCTATGGGCTTCAAAACAAATATCATCAGCGAGGCCCCTGAACTTCGTTGAAGATCTGCTCGATGCGGGCCTCCTTGATTCAGCAGCTAACTACATCAATAAAGAGGTAAACTCATTAAAAAAAGATGAGCTCTTTCCGATGCTCTTGAAAAGACTTGAGGCACTCAAATCAGATCGTTCTGTTCCTTAATTTTGCACAAAAAAAGAGTGATCTTAAAGACCACTCTCTTTTATTTGAGGGGATCCGAGGTGGATCCGTTTAAAATAATTTACTTGTCTTATTTCTTTGCCGCTTCGCGTGCAATAACATCTTCAATGACTTTTTCGGCGATGTTCCTTGGACAAGCAGCGTAGTGAGAAAATTCCATGGAAAATTGTCCTCTTCCTGATGTCATTGTGCGTAAATCACCAATGTAACCGAACATCTCACTGAGCGGAGCTTCGCCCTTGACTCGGATACCTGTCGGTGTGCTGTCCTGAGACGAAATCATACCGCGGCGACGGTTCAAATCGCCAATCACATCTCCAACATTGTCATCCGGAGTAAACACATCCAGTTTCATTATCGGTTCCAATAACTGAGCGCCTGCCTTCGGCATTGACTGTCGATAAGCCGCCTTAGAAGCGATCTCGAAGGCCACTGCCGATGAGTCAACTGCGTGGAATCCGCCATCGATTAGAGTAACTTGAAAATCCAAGCATGGATACCCAGCAAGGACACCCTTTTCAGTTGATAATCTCCATCCCTTTTCAACTGCCGGAATGTATTCCTTCGGAACATTTCCTCCAACGATCTTAGATTCGAATTGAAATCCTGAACCTGGCTCGAGCGGCTCAATGATATAGTCAATCTTAGCGAACTGACCTGCGCCACCTGACTGCTTCTTGTGCGTGTAAGAATCTTCGAGCTGAGTTGTGACTGTCTCGCGGTAGGCGACCTGAGGAGCCCCAGCCTCGACTTCAACACCATGAGTTCGTTTCAGAATATCAATCTTAATATCCAAGTGAAGTTCTCCCATTCCCTTAAGAATAGTCTCTCCGGAATCCTGATCAGTTTCGACGTGAAAAGAAGGATCTTCCTTTACCATTTTACCTATGGCTATGCCGAGCTTCTCAGCAGCTCCTTTATCTTTCGGAGCAATAGCAATCGAAATGACCGGGTCTGGAA
>MDSX01011053.1_pt1 | contig 11809 bp, 7 predicted proteins | sample 811141 | NCBI WGS metagenome assembly MDSX01 (sample SAMN05326642, study PRJNA326480) | marine metagenome | isolation source: seawater | place: Atlantic Ocean: South East | collected 2010
ATTTTGCCGGTCAGATTAATGGTACCTCTGGTTATGAAGAAGCGGCAGCTCAGGGTCTGATTGCTGGAGCTAACGCAGCTCTGAAGTGCCAAAGTAAAGAGCCTTTAATATTATCAAGATCAAAATCTTATATTGGAGTAATGATCGATGATTTGGTAACTCAAGGAGTAACCGAACCATATAGAATGTTTACTAGTCGAGCAGAATATAGGCTTTTGTTAAGACAGGATAATGCTGATCTTAGATTAACTGAGTTGGCTTCAAGTTGTGGTTTGGTGGTAGGAGAAAGGTTAAGTAGAACAAAACAGAAAAAAGAAAATTATGAGCGCGCTTTGAAATTAGCACATGAAAAAAACCACGAAGGTTTAAAGATAAATGAATGGTTTCGTAAACCAGGAAATAAATTAAATAAATTGCCTGAAGGGTTAAGCTCTTTGTTTAAAAAAGAAATTTGGGCTTTGGTTGAAATAGAATGTAAAAATGCCGGTTACATTGCACGACAAGAACAAATGATAGCCAGGACAGAAAACATGGAAAATTTATGCATTCCTGAACATGTAAATTATGGCCTGATTAATGGTTTAAAAAAAGAGGCCGCGGTTCAATTAAGCAAAATAAAACCAAAGACACTAGGTCAAGCATCTCGGGTGAGCGGAATAACACCAGCTGATATAGCTGTTCTAACTATTTGGGTGAGTAAGAATTTAAACATAACTGATTGATAGTAAGGGTATTAAGGTTTTTCTATCGCATCTCTTAATTCAGAAATAAGGTTTGTTGATGCGATTCTTACTCTGTTGTTTTCTGTAAACCTGGACCACAGTATTTTTTTTTGTTTGTTCACTAACATTTTACTAATTCGAGCTGTGTCGTCACCATTAAAAGGGTTACCTCCTTTGTCTAAAAGTCCCAGACTATTAATAAAGAATCCATTGGGATCAGAAACATAGGTGAAAAGACCTCCTGTCTTATTATAAGTTGTTTGAGAATCCTCAGGCTGGCTTTTTGCAATTGCTACCACGTGTATGTCCAAGGATTTAATCTCTTCTATTTTATTTTCTAGCTTCACGAACTCGGAAATACAATAAGGTCACCAATGGCCTCTATAGAAAATTAATAAGGTGTTTTCTGCCTCCTGAAGTACAGAATCTATATCGAATGGTTGACCAAATCTGTCTTTAAGTTGTTCTTGGTTTAACCAGACAATTTTTTGGCCTTCTTTGTGGTTTGTGTTCAGGGGTGGGTATTGAGTAAAAACTTCAATCCACCAAATTGTTATCAGTGCAAGCATCCAGCCCATTAAGTTTAGAACAACTAGCACTTTCCTGTGAGCGTTAGACCTTATTAAAAGCCTGCCGAGAACAATTAAACAAGCTAGTACTATAATGATTCCCCAGGCTGGTCTTTTTTCATAAATCTCAAACTTTGTAGCTAGCAAGAAGTGGAGGAGCCCAACGGAAGGAATTAGGAATAAAGCAACGAGACCTCTAGCTATTGTCATAAAAAGAATATAATATGAAAAAAGGAAAGTTTTTGAATTGTTTTAACACCTTTCTATTATTTTGAATTAAAAGGAATATAATTTCTTCTTCTTCTTCTTAGTGTTAACAACTACAAAAAAATATATTCCACAGCTTAAAAACACCTGTTCCACATATCCGGATAGCTATTAGCATGCGGTCAATAACATACCAACAAACCCACTAAAGCCGTGAACACTTTCTAGTATCTGTTTTTGTTCCCACAAGATAAATTTTATTAACAGCAAAGATAATTGAATTTGGGAGCAACAATTAACAACTTATTCACAGGCCATCACTTTAAGCCACAAGGATTTTTCGAGCGCATTTTGAGCAGCTGAAAACTCTGATTGCTGTTTGTTTTTTCCGTGACCTGAGCCAAGGACTATGTTGTTCCATCTTACTTCCGTTTCGAATGAACAGTTATGGTCTGGGCCCTCTTGATTTAAAACGTGATAAGTTGGATCCATTTCAGGTAATTTATAGAGTTTAACAAGATGCTCCTGCAATTCACTTTTAGGGTTTTCCTTCATGGGTTCTGCAACGATTCGGGCAAGTTTTATTTTGCAAGAATTTAGTATAAAAACCTTAGCTGCTTCAAAACCTGAGTCTAAATAAATGGCACCAATAAGAGCCTCAAAAGCGTCTGCTAAGAGACCCCTTCGTTCTCTTCCACCGGTCCGTTCTTCTCCTTTGCCAAGTAATACAAAAGTACCGAGATCAATTCCTAGTGCATATTCCTCGAGGGCTTTAGTAGAAACTAATCGAGAGCGTAATTTGGTCAATTGACCCTCAGGAAAATCAGGGAAGATAATAAACAGTTCATGAGTGAGTACAAGTTGTAGAACCGCGTCTCCCAGAAACTCTAACCGTTGGTTATCAGACTCACCGTCTTGATTTTCATATGCAAGGCTTGGATGGGTTAAGGCCTCGGAGAGAAGATCTGGGTTTTCAAAACTGTAATTTATTCGGTTTTCTATAGAATCCATTTGTGCGATTAAAAACACTCTGAAATATTAAAAGTACCACAGTCCAAAAATCAAATGGGGTGACCGACGGGACTTGAACCCGCGACAACCGGAACCACAAACCGGGGCTCTACCAACTGAGCTACGGCCACCATTTCAAATGATTTCTATAATTTTCGGGCAAGAGAGACAAAAACACAAAATGTGTAAACATTTCACAAGCTCGAAAGGCTCAGTGATAGTACCAAAACATTTCACCTAGTCAATGAGATGCATTTAAAATCCCCAAATCGATTCGTTTCTAGAATTTTACTGCTTTAGGGTGCGAGGACTCGCACGCGTAAAAACTTTACATCAGTGTTGTTAATAGAATCACGAGACCGTAAAAGGATTCGTTCAGCACCAGCACCATCCGCAACTCTAGAAATTTCAATTGTGCTGTTTTTATCCTGTGACCAAGTAATTAAATCATTACTCATTTCAATGATAAACTCGATGCCTAGAGCATCCTTTCTTTCCCTGTATTCAAGGGCAAAGTACTCTCTTCCTTCTAGTTCGACTATCTCCAATGAAGGAATTCCCCTTTGAGGGTTTTCACCAATGAGATCCATTCCAAAAGCATAAGTAAGTAGATTATTGAGCAAATCGCCTTCCTTAAGATCTAATGGATTAGTTTCTTCCCTGGCTTCCATCCAAGACGCAAACGCTTCATTAATAGTTTCAGCTTTTCCAGGCGATCCTCCGATTGCAGAACTTGATGCCCAAAGGGTACCGTCACTAGTATTTCCCAATAATGGATTCGTTAAGACAAGTGAATAATCATCTTCATCAGGCTGAGTTGGCCAAGGCTCGTTATTGTCATATACAAAGCTTGTGACAAGATTTCCATCTCGATCCAAAAGCACAATCTCTTCGCCATTATTACTTAACCTACCACCAGACCAACTGCCCACTATCTTGTCATTCAACTGTTGACCATACTTACTTATAAAGGACTCACGGTTCGCCACAAGTACAAGATATTCACCCACGCCGATCGATTTTTCGGGGAAGATAAATTCATTAACAGGTTGACCCTGAGGGAGTGAAAAACCAGTAAGATCTACAGGAACTTCCCCAGCATTATAAATTTCAATAAATTCAAAATCAGAGCCTTCTGAAGGGTTATACATGACCTCTGAAACAACTATGTCCCCACTAGAGGGTGAAGATTCTTCAGGTGAAACCAGCATCATATAATCAAAACTAACTTTTAATCCACGGGCCGCTTCTGTGCTTGTGAATATTCCACCATGCACCGATTCCCAGTTAGGCTGAAGGTCCAGATGATGTATAACTTCCCAAACCCCAGACTCAGGTGATTTTTCAAAAAAGAGCCTATCAGCGGCACGACGTATTCTTATAACAACATCATCAGATGAAGAAAATGGCACACTGTGAACTGTTCCAGCACTCCCGGAAGAGGTAATTTTAGTGACAGCTAAATGCCTACCGTCTCTATAACCAAATGCATAACGTGAACGCTTTGCAGATTCATCCACTTCGATTATTAGACCGGCCATAAATTCATCGAATTGAAGATTCCACAGCTCAAGATCAGTTTGTAATGCCCAATCAGAACGAGTTGGCAGATCACGTTTAAGCCATGGGTGTGTGGTCCCACCTAAGTTACCATCCTCTGAGACTGGCTGAGCAGTGATATCAAGCTCCGCTGCGAATAGATAGTCAGAACTTCTAGAGTTACGGTTATGAAGATCAACAGCTAGGATATTTTTACCATTCACTAAAGATCCGGTACCATCATAAATGCCTACTTGGCGTGATTGTTTTTCATCTCTCGAAGCAGTGTTACTGCTTGCTCCTGTCCCATGTTCTATCTGACCATTAGGCAATCGGACACGATCAATTTCAATACCGTTGAGCCAAAACCTAGCTCCATCGTCTATGACAGCGCGGAGATCAATTTCTGAACCGACTGGATCATCGAAGAATTCAAATTCTGTTCTAAAATAATAACTGACAAGGTTCTCTGCCGAATTGTTCTGGAGTGGTGTATTGATACCTGGTTCGGGTATGGTTCCAGAATCTTTTCCAAACATACCCTTTCCTGTTTTCCAAGAGGAGGCATCAAAGTCCACTTTGGAAAATTCGGACATATAGTCGATATTTGCATCACTGTATTGCCAAGCATGATCTAATTGAATGTAATTCTTGGAGTTAGCAATGCCAGGAGGTAATCCTAATGGGTAGGACTTATCATCCGGTAATTGAATAACTAATTTTCCTACTGATTCACTGAGTGACCACAATGCTCCAGGCGAATAATTATCTTTTTGCTCTATGTCGTGTTCTTGGATCCATGGCGCGATCCAAACACTATTAAATGCTGAAAAACCCTCAGGTCCAAAAACAGATATTTCCCGTGAAATTGTGGAATTTCTATTTTTCTCATCTGTCACTACTAAAGATATCTCATACAGTCCAGGAGTAGAAAAACTGACAACGGCTGATGGGCCATCCGTAGTTATAACGACATTTTCTGACGATGCACCCCATTCAAATGTTAAGGCATCACCTTCCGGGTCATAACTGTCACTTGCATCAAGGACCAGGGCGCTGGACAGCTCGACATTTCCAGAACCAGGATTCAAATCAAGGACTATGTGCGGAGCCGCATTATTTGTTTTATTTACCGTGACAGTATCTGTTTCTTCTCCAAACGCAGGCTTGCCATCATCATCCAATGCGATGACACGGAAAGAGTTTGATCCGCTTCTTAAGGAAATCCCTTCAATTTTCCACGTGGTTTCATCGATCCAGCTGAATTGACCCTCGGGGTGGTTTTCTACAGCAACTTCCCAGACCCGATATCCAGCTTCTCCGGTAATTGTGATATTGTCATTAGATGTATTGGCAATTGGGTCGACATCAAGTTTTCTGGTATGGCCATTTGAAAGTTCACTCAAAATACGATTGCGCCTGCCACTGTCCCAACCCGTATATTTGTTCTGGTTTGGATTATAGGTGGTAGAAACTGCCTGCTCACAGTCGAACCAGGCATCCACACGTGGCCCCTTGGCCTGAAATTTATCTAATATTTCTGTTAGATAGTATCGGAAAATACGCCTGTTATAAGGCTTACGAAGCCAAGCTGAGAATTCATTTCCTCCATTGTAAATCATTTCTCCCGTGTTTTGAAAGGCTAGATCAGAGTCATGGAAGAAGAAGTGAAATTTCCCATCTCCTGGGCCCCTGTAAAAGAAACTGTTCTTGGGTCGACGCAATGTGAAAGAATCCCAGTCGCCAATGTAGCCTCTCACGGCAGCCATCATGCATATTCTTCTCGCATCAACGAGGCGATTTATTTCTTCTTCAGTGTATCCGTTGGAATTCTTTACTGTTTTGAGCAGATTAATTAGTGCCGTATAATCATAATCGGCTTCTTTAGTCCGCAGAAGCCACTGACTATGATATCGTCCTGGTCCTGGCCAATTATCTCCAGCGTACCACCAGTACCGACTAGTGATTTGATCTTTACTATAATTATCATCAAAGAAAAATATATCATCTTGCCGATAAAGTTCCCCTTGCGGACCGTCATCACCAAAGTTTCTTTCCAGAAAATCATTACCGACAGGCTCAAAGAATTCAACGGAATGCCTCGGATTTCCTCCGTTCTCAATCATTGAAGCAAATTCGTTTTCGTTCACTTCATGCCCCATTAGGTAAAGCATGTATCTGGGAACTTTATTATTAAATATGTTAGAAGCACCCTCCGCTGCCGGAGTATTATCCCAAGCAATTTTTGAAAGACCCCGAAGACGTTTATCAAGGGGCATTTTAAATTTTCCTCGTTGCGTGAAATTGGATCGACTCCCAGCATGCCAGGGGCTTCCTGAGGAACGAATTTCACAATTATAAAATATCTCTTTTTCATCAACTATCAGAGTCATTTTTTTATAATTGTTAGACAAGTTAGGAAATTTCCACTCCCACGCTGAACTACTTCCACTGGTCATAGAACGGCGGTCATAATCAGAAACCACTACTCTATAGCTTGTCACATCAGTATTAATTTCAGCATCATCGACCACATACATTGCCGGTATTTCAGGGGCACGAGAAGGAAGAGTAATTTCTTGATCACCATTTTTTGCAAGGACATAGAATTGTACGATTCTATTATCGACTCCCTGATCTAAAATTTGGGCAGACCATGTTCCATCACCAGCGCGCGAGTCCGCACCCGCACCATTGTCATTCATGGTAAGAGATTTCCATTCCCTATCATTCGTCGCGGAGTCCTGTCGATACATAAGCTTCACAGAATCTACTTCTCCGGAGACCTTAGCAGAAACAGTCACTGCATCTTTACTACTAGGCACTGCCGGACTGTGTGATAAATAGCCCAAGGCTGGTGGTGTCGAAGAAAGCAATGATCCATTTGCTTTACCGGGACTGCCAAGATCATTAGGGATAGGCAACCTATAGGTAGAAACGAAGCTGTCTTCGAATGTTTTGAAAATGATTCTGGGCTTGCCCATAACCCAACGGGCCTTGAATTTAAGAGTCAGTTCATCATTACGACTCAAGGCATTGACCTGAATTTCTGCTTTGTTTGCGCGATTGTCACCATGCCCATCAGAGATCAGGTGAAATTCACCATTTTCAAAATAGCTGGCATGATGCGTTCCTTGAGGCAACCATCCAGTCTCACCCCTACCGGTAGTTGTACGTTTGGCTGCGTTCTGCATGATGTCCTGACCTCCCTTGAGGAGTTTTATGTCTTTTAAAATTACATGCGCATCTCCGACAAGATGGACCCACAATTCTTTATCTAGTCGAGGAACGGAAAGGTGGTGATAGATGCTAGTAAAACTATACTCTTCAAAACTTGTTTTTTGACTTTCATCACTATCTTTCCAAGAACTTGGAAGATCATTATCGGCAAACGGATGAATGAGCTCCATACTACTTCCATCTCCATTTGTCCATTGTGGCCAATCTCCGCCAACTTTGTAGTTAACTTCATCAGCCAAATTTCCACTACCGTCCTCGAGCCTTAAGAGCTCACCTTCATTAGCCAAGTTATTTTCATAGTTTCCTATGACTGGAACATCCCCGTAATTTGATTTTATCCAATCCTTGTTAGCGGCAACGACTAAATGTGCTCCAGGCTCAATACTTGTACCTTCCGGGAAAGTAAAACTAATGCCCTCAACAAATTCCCAGCCACTAAGATCGACGGTTTTATTACCCCTATTATATAGCTCTATAAATTCACCGTTCCTTTCATCGCTTGGAGGATCGGACATTATTTCATTAAATATGATACTTGTTTCCCGGACCGGTACGTTAACCGCATTTTTAGTATGGCCAGTGCCTCGGAACCATTCTTTGCCGGGAGGATCACTTTGATAGCTTTCTACCCCATCGCGTACACGAAAAGAATTGGCTGCCAGCACAGTTCCACCTGAAGTGATTAAATAGACGCGAACTTCATTGTTATTTTCGGGTGAAAAATTGACATTCCAACTCTTAGGAGAATTGCCTGAAACAGAACCCGACAAAGGCACTGCATCTGAAAAATCAGTCTTGGAAGTTAAAGACAGCCCTTCAACCGGAATAGCAGCATCACTGTCAGCAGAAATCTCAACCCAATCGACATTTCCTTCCGCATCAAAGTGAATCTCGTTGAGATCAAGCAAACCAGCGAGATCGCTACTGTCTATATTGGCAGCGCCTGGGGTTGGATCAGAAAAAACAAACCAGTCAGATCCTCCGGCCGGTTTTCTGCCAACGGAACGGCCATCAACTCCGAGAGTGGCTTCGAACGCATCAAGTGTTGTAACGGCACCTGGTGAACTCAGATAAATATTTGTTTTACCTCCCACGGTGAATCCTATTTCCTTAAAACCAATGGTCGTGAAACCGGAGGCTTGGATGCTGGTACTAGAGTCAACCGTAAATTTTTGTAGATCATTGATATCATCACTGAGATGATATCCCTGTAAATTGATCTCTTTGTTAGAGGAATTGTAAAATTCAATAAACCCATCATCAGCACCTCCGACTTTCACCTCATTGATAACGGCGGCACCTCCTGCACCTGAAATCCGAATGATTGGACCAAAGACGAGGTCCGAGCTATTACGACTATTATTATGAACCTCAACAGCTAATGTGTTTGTACCACTGATGAGCATACCACTTATGTCGGACTCAATGATTCTTTCTTCGACCTTAGCCTCAAGCGATGAAGGCACTGAGGATGCATTGGTCTGATAGTTAATGTTCCCAGCAGGCATGCGATGTCGCCCAACTTCTTTGCCGTTCAGATAAATAACCAATCCGTCATCAAGCATGGCATCCATTGAAAAGAAAGCGGAACCCGTTCCTCCGGCCCATTCGAATTGTTTTCTCATATAATGAGTCGAAATACGTTCCTTCCATTCCGTTTGAATTTTGGGATCAGGCATCGCCGCTATACGTGAAGCTGTTTCACGACCAAAAATCCCACCCCCCTTGGACCACGATGAATCGTCATATTCTGACTCCTTCCACCCACTACCAAGATCATTGCCAGAATCATTATATTTCCATTCATCGCCCAGACTAACGATTGGAAAAGAAGCGGCAATGTCCACTGATGGGTTAGAAAACCTTTGCCCTTCCGATCCTGCCGGGGCTACTCCTGGTGTGCCTCCTGGAGATGCACTCGCGGCCCAATTATCAAATTTTGAGCAGCTAAGATACTTGTTAATTAAACGCAATGAATGACCGGCACCGTCAGCAGCGACAGGCCATTTGCCACGATCATTGTATCGGACGCGGCAGACCATTACCCCATTCTTGTCTCTCAGTTCAAGGGGCTCTCCTGCATTACTCAATGAACCATTGTAAGGGCCGAAAATTTTGACATCCCCAGGCACAGTATAATTTGCACGGAACGTTTTCTCATCAACGTTTGTTACTAATACGCGTTCGAAAGCACACATGAATGTTTGTTGTGGAGACGAAGCTGAAAAGTCAGGAAATTTATAATCAATACCATCAGAAAACTCCCAGCATGCAAAATCAACGGCGGAACCTGAATTATTAAACAGCTCTATGTATTCAGGCTTATCATCTTTTGGGGCGTAGTGAATTTCACTAAAAGTTACCCGCTCCGCTTCTGAATTGACGGCTAAAATTGCGGAAATGAGTAAAGTAACACCTAAGTTGGTGAGCAGAGGTAATTGCATAGGAAGTTGGGGGTATATTTTAGAGAGGAGGTATTCATAAGAAAATACTCTTAAAACAGTGTAAATACAAGAAATAGCAACAATTTGGTGCTTATCGGAGCTGATAATCCGAGAGCAGTGCAAAGATTAGTAAAAAACGTAACGAATGAGTTTGGAAGTGTGACTCAAAACAAATATTCAATTCCTTGCATGCATTACCATTAAGCAACATTCTTTGAGCGATGTCAGGAGAATTAATGAATGTGGCTTTTAAGGAATGGTCTATCATATGCGATGCGCTTGGCTTCGGAAAGCAAAGTTTAATATTGCGCAAGGGCGGAATTCACGAAGGAAAGAAAGGCTTTCGATTTGAACATGAAAAATTTGCATTGTTCCCTACACGCTTTCACGAGCAAGAAGAAAGAGTTCGTATTGATTCCAAAGAATCAGTTATTCCCAAAACAGAATATGAGATTGGCGAAATTGTTCCAATTCAGTATTGGGCAAAGATTGATTTGATTTGGCATTTGTCTGAATGGAAAAGCATAAAAGCACTTCATAAATACCATATTTGGGATGAGAAAATAATCTTAGACAGATATAATTGGGGCAAAGAAAAAGATGAGCTACCCTCAATTAGTGTAGCGCTTATTAGGGTGTTTCGATTTAAAGATATTCTGAAAATACCGTATGAAAAAAAACATGGAGGTTGTCGTTCGTGGGTCAATTTTCCTGTGTTCACGGAGGAACAGGAAATTGGAAGTGTCCCAGTATTAAATGAGTTGGAATTCTTTGAATTGAAAGAGCAGATCGTAAATATTTTAGACTAACACAACGAACTTTAGAATTAAGAGACTCAGGAACTATCCTGACTCAAACCTTTTAACCAGCGATCGATAAGGAATGGACCAAAAGGGACAAGCGATGCAATAAAAGGAACAACAGCAGTCCTGATTTTCCAACGCATTTTTATTTTAGTTTCTAGCAATGAGAAACAAAACAAAATAAAAAGCACTCCATGAATCCAACCACCAAACACAACAAATAATGGTTTCCCAGCTATATATTTCATTGGCATGGCAAATAAGAGAAGCACCAGAAAAGAGATACCTTCAATGTAGCCAATAAGGCGGAGTCGATTGATGCTGGGCTTCACTTTTTATTAATAAGTTACTTATCGGATGATGCCGCGTTCACTAGACTCTATGAATGTGAGTAGGATATTCACAGGATGCTCACTGTCCAGCTCAGCAGAATTATTTTTAAGGTCTTCTAAGGCGTCGGCAACTGTCATTTTTCTTAAGAAAATAGTTTTATAAGCCTCTTTCAGAGATCGTATGTCTTCATCAGCAAAGCCACGCCTCTGCAATCCAATAGCGTTAATGCTTCGAATTTCCGCAGGATTACCATCAGCTATCATAAAAGGGGGAACGTCCTGAACAATTTTTGAACAACCGCCCGTGATCGCATGAGCACCGATACGACAAAATTGGTGAACGGCAGTTAATCCACCAAGAATCGCGTAGTCACCCATTTGGACATGACCCGCAAGCGTTCCATTATTGGAAAAAATAACATGGTCACCGACAACGCAGTCATGAGCAATGTGTGAATATGCTAAAAAAGTTCCGTGGCTACCGATTTGAGTTTTACTACCGGGATCTGTGCCCCTATTTACAGTAACAAATTCGCGAAAGATATTTTGGTTGCCGATTTCTAAGTGCGTTGGTTCGCCTGAATATTTTAGATCTTGGCTTTGGCCTCCAATTACAGAATGAGAATGGAAGGTATTCTGATCACCTATAATGGTAGCTCCCTCAATGGAAACATGATCGTGCAGCATACAACCATGACCGATTTTCACATCTTCTCTGATAACACAATATGGACCGACTTTGGTTTCATCACCAATTATCGCTCCCGGATCAATGACTGCAGTGGGATGAATGTCAACATTCGGCACTTCATAAGATCATCCATTTAGGACAAAATCGCAAGCTGCTATCCCAATCCTTACGGTAAATTAGAACAGATAAAAAATTAGCTAGAAATTAAACTGAATTTCAGCTCCGCTTCTGAAACCAGAGCCTCATTAACA
>MDSX01073842.1_pt1 | contig 11805 bp, 10 predicted proteins | sample 811141 | NCBI WGS metagenome assembly MDSX01 (sample SAMN05326642, study PRJNA326480) | marine metagenome | isolation source: seawater | place: Atlantic Ocean: South East | collected 2010
ATCAAAATCATCTTGTTTTTTTTCAGCTTGCTCCTCCTTCCCTGTCTCTTTATCATCTTGTTTCTTTTTTGCTAAATCAGCTTGCTTCTTCTCCCCTGCAATTTTATTTTGTTTATCTCGTTCGGCTTTACCTTCTTTTCTCTTTTGTGCCGCTATCTTTTTCTTTTTACTCTTACCACCACCATTAAACATTAATATATTATCAGATTGACCTGTATATTTTAATAAATTATCACTAATTTTACTATTTAATATAATATCATGTTTATTATTAGTTATTTTATTTTTTATAGCCATATTACTAATATAAAATATTATTAATTTGCTCGTATATATATATTATAAATAATATTATAATATATAAATGGACATTAAAACAATATTATATGTATTGATTATAATACTAATTTTATATTCTTTATGTTATTTAAAATTTCCAGAAGAAGTATCAATTTTGCAAACAAAATTACATAATTTTAATTTTAATCAATTATTATCAAGACAACCATTGATAATAGAGGATAAAATAATAAATATATCAGAAATATTTAAATTATGGTTTAAACCAAATATAATATCATATAATAAAAAATTAAACGATATATGGGTTCGAAATAGATATAAATATTTATATATATATGCGAAAAAAGATATAAATATATATATATCAAAACCAAAAAAAATAAAAACAGAAATACCCGATAATAATGAACTGATAATAGAAATTAAATTAAAAGAAAATCAAAGTTTAATTTTACCATATAAATGGTATTATAGTATCGAAAATAATGAAGATATAGATATATATGGAATAGATGATTATATAACTTATTTATTAAGTTTTATTTTTTAGTTTTAGTTTTAGTTTTATTATTAGAGATATTATTTTTATCAACCAAATAATCATTTTCAATAAAAGTCTTATGTATTTCCCAAGCATTAATTAATTCATCCAATTCTTTTTTCCAAATATTTTGAATAGAAGTAGAATTTAATTCTTTAATTTTATTTTCCAATTCTAATACTTCATTTTCGAGTATAATTTTTCTATCTAATGTTAATTGAGATATAGGCATTTTAAGTAAATAATTATAACCTTTAATTGTATTATCGTCAACATCTTCAGACTCATCATCTTTAGTAATTTTTGGATATTTAAGTTCATGTAATCTATCGGCAATAACATTAAGTTTAATATTCATAATTTTAATATTACCAGAGATAACATCTAAAATAAATCTAATTTTAGCAGATAATATTGTGAATTCTTTTTCTAAAATTTTAAGTTGAGCTACTTTTCTTTCATGATATTTAAGAATACGTATTTTGGACCATTCTTTAATAATATCAGTAGTATTACTATATTTATTAATAGTACCAGATTCATTATATAAATGCATATTATTAATACCCATATTTTTAGAAGAATACAATTTATATTCTGTTTCAAATTTATCTCCAAATTTTGCTCTTGCACCAGGAAAGAAATGTAATATAAATTTAATATTTTTAGCAGTATAATGACTTTCAAATGATTTTAGATAACCAGTATTTGAAGTAATTAAACTTTCTAAAAATTCTTTATAATCTTCAGTCCAAGTACCAATAGGAAGTTCTGTAATTTCCACAGAAGATTCATCTAACCATTTATAAACTGCTTTACTAATAAAGTTGTCTTTTTCATTTTTTTCAATGATACCAGTATAACCTAAATAATATGGTACTAAATTATTAATAGTTATTTTATCAATAATATCATAAATTAATTGTAAATCATCAGAAGATTTAATATTAATATTATTATCTGAAATATATTTACAAATATAAATACAAATATTAATAATTTCTGAAGGATTATATTGTGGTATATTTGTAGAAAATCCAGTACCAATACCAACACCCCCATTAACTAAAATCATAGGTATAATAGGAATATAATATTCGGGTTCAATACTAATACCATCATCAATTAAATAATTAAGAATAATATTATCATCTTCTTTGAAAATAAGTTTAGTTAATGTAGATAATAATGTATAGATATATCTTGGTGATGAAGCGTCACTACCTCCTTGAATTCTTGTACCAAATTGACCATTTGGTGTTAATAAATTAATATTGTTAGTACCAACATATATTTGTGCCATACCAATAATAGCTTGTTGTAATGAATTTTCACCATGATGATATGCAGTAACTTCACTTACATTACCTGCTAATTGAGCAACTTTAATTTCATTATTATATAACTTACGTTTTAAACAAGAATATAAAATTTTGCGAGTACTTTCTTTTAAACCATCACATATATGATTAATAGATCTTTCTAAATCACGATTACTAAAATGAATTAATTCTTTATTAACAAATGTTTCATATGATATAGTAGAGTGTGTATAATCCAGAACATTATCCTTATCATATTTCAGTAACCAACTTTTTCTGTCATCAGTTCTTTTTTTATTAAATGCTAAATCTATAGATTCATCAGATTTATCTGTATATTTGTATGTAATTTTTTTCATATTTCTAAAATATTCTTTAGCTTCTTCATCTTTAGATGTACCAAGTCCTTTATAATATTTTATTTTCCAATTATATTTTTTAGCTTCATCTGTATTACACCAATTATTATAATCTGACATATTATAAAATGAAATGACATTAGTTTTATGAGTAGCTTTTATAATAGGTGTAAGCATAGAAGTAAGAAACCCATCCATTTTATATAAAGAATTCCATAATGATTGGAAAACATTAAAAAGTAATCCTTTAATATGACTACCATCGTGATCCTGATCAGTCATAATCATAATTCTACCATATCTTAAACTTGAAATATCAGTATATTTTTTATTTTGTTCCAATCCCATAATTTTTTTTAGTGCTGTAATTTCAGTATTATCACTAATTTTTTGTACAGAAGCATCTTTAACATTCATAATTTTACCTTTAAGAGGGAAAACACCATAATTATCACGTCCAATAATACTTAAACCAGAAATAGCCATAGTTTTAGCAGAATCTCCTTCTGTTAAAATCAAAGTGCAATCAGAACTTTTTTTAGTACCAGCATTATTAGCATCGTCCAATTTAGGAATGATAAGCTTTGATGTTTTTTTACCATCTGTTTTAGTTAATTTTTTTTGGTCATGAAATTCAGTGAGACTAAGAGCTTTATCAATTATACCAGATTTATATAGTTTTTCAATAAATTTATCACTTATATCACATTTAGAACCAAATTTTATAATAGGTGTAGTTAATGTTTCCTTAGATTGAGAATCAAATGACGGGTTAACTATAATACTTTTAACAAATATGAATAAATTATCTTTTAAATGTTGTGATTTTATTGTTTTCTTTTTTTTAGAAGCCACCATATCAGTTAATCTTTTAATAATATTATTCGTAATATATTCTACATGTTTGCCACCACGAATAGTATTAATACCATTTACAAAAGAAATTTGTTCAAATATACCAGTATTAGATGGTGCTGCTACAATTTCCCAACGTTCATTAGATACTTCATAAACATGTGGTTGTTCTTCTTTATTAATAAATAATTCTGCATATTTTTCAAAATCTTTAATTGATAATTTTTCATCATTGAAGTAAACAGATACATCTTTATTTGTGGTAGCACATGCGTCAATAATACGTCTATGAAATAACTGAAATATATCATCTGTAATATTATCAATGCCAAATTTTTTATAATCTGGATGAAATGTAATTAATGTATATGGTTGTTTAGAAGATGGTTTAATAATAGGTTTATCACGTTCGCCCATATTATTAAAGAATTTTTGTGAAAAACTTCTTTTTCTAACATGATCAATTGTTTCAATATTGAATTCTGTTGAAAATATATTTGTAAGTTTTGCACCAAATCCATTTTTACCACCCCAAGTTTTCTCTTCTGTTTTATCATAATTAGTAGAAGTTAATAACTCTCCAAATATTAATTCTGGTATCCATATATTATTATATTCACCATGTTTTTCAATATCAATACCATTACCATCATTATATACCGAAATTATACCAGTTGTTTTATCAATATTAATTTTAATATTTTTAACATTTTTGATATTTTCTTTACCTGCTAATTGGTCTGATTTAAGACGCATAGAATGGTCAATTGCATTAACAACAACTTCATCAAAAATTTTCAATAGACCTGGAATATATGTAATATCTTTTTCAATCATTTTATTAGTATTAATATCATAAATATAAGTTTTAATTTTAGTAGATTCAATAGAACCGATATATGTATCTGGGAGAGATTGTACGTGTTCCAGTAATTCATATTTCTTATATTTATCCTGAATAGATTTATTAGCCATTTAATTATCTTATTATTTATAATAAACAAAAAAATAAAATCATTTTTTATTTAAGCTTTAAATTTTAAAAATTTATATTTTTTCAATAAATTTTCAATATTTAATATATTTTTATAAAAGTAATTTGAGAAAAATGTTCCAATATAAAAGAACAATATACTTATTGTTATACTTAAAATTAAAGAATATATAATAATTTTTTCATTATCTTTTAGATATTTAATATTACAATATTTCATTATTATTAATGCTATATCAAATACAACAATTTTTATTATCATAATATATATGTTTCTAATACCAAAAAATATTCCTAAGATGAAATAATATAATGTATGTGATAAATAATATGATACTTTATTTAAAATATTATTATTATCATATTCTATATATAAAAATTTATCTAAATCTTTTTTATTAAATTTACATTTATAAATATATATATAAATTAAAAATACAAATGTTAATATAATATAAATATTTGTAAGTAAAAATCGTAATAACATATTATATTCTCTATTTATATTTAATATAAATTATTAATTAATTTCATAATTTCATTTGCTATAGTTTGTAAAGTCTTATCTTCTATATTAATTACAAATATTACATTTTTATTTAACATATTTTTATATGTTTTTTCATGTAAATTATGAATATTAATTATTTTTTCTAATGTTATATTATTTTCCGATACTCTATTTCTTTTTTTAATACGTGCTAAACATAATTCTGGATTAGAACGTAAATATATATATATATTATTATTCCATAATTCTTCTGTTTTATCATGTAAATTTAATAATATATTATATTCGTCTTCTTCTATTATCATTTCATTTTTAGCAAGTTCTATAAATACATTTTTTATAAAATGTGGACTTCTTTCTACTAAAATATTAGGTTTATCTATTTTTTCTTGTATCCAACATCTATCAAGCCATATACGTACTTGAAATTTAAATGTATTCTTTTTATCTATATACATATTTTTTAAATATGGCAACCAATTATCAACTGGTTCCAAATCAATAGAAGTTTTATTAATTTTATGTAAATAATTTAGTACACTTGTTTTACCGCAACCTATATTACCATCAATTGTTATCATAGGCATTTTAATGTTATTAATTATAAATTAATATTTTTTTATATCAATTTTTATATATATATTTAATCCATTACATCCATTGATTCAATAGATTCATTTTGAATTACATATTTACTATCATCTTCTTCTTCGATATTTAACCCAACCATTACCATTTTTATTACTTTTTGAGAATATTCTACTGGTTTATTTATAGAATAACCAGAATATAGTAAAGCACTATCTATTACCATACTTAATAAATCTACCTTTACTTTGTCCTCTTCTTTTATATTCTTTATATATTTGACAATCTTATGGTGTGGATTTAATTCTAATACTCTTTTATTTAATATATCAGGGCTAATATTATTAGTATCTCCTAATGTTTGTGTTTTCAAAATTTTCTCCATATTTGCACTAAAACCATTTTCTGGTGCACAAATTACACAAGGTAATTCTGTTACTTTTGTAGACAATTTTACATCAGTTATATTCTTGTATTTATTTTTAATATATTCTTTCAATGGTTTATATTCTTCTTCATAATGTTTTAATAATTCCTTATCTTCATCTGTTATATTTGGCAACTCTACATCTCCTTTACTAATACATACAAAATCATGTTCTTTATATTTTGTCATTTTTGTTATAATATATTCATCCACATTATCTATAAAATATAATACATCATATTTATTTTCTCTGAATCTATCTATAAAAGGAGAAGTTTCTAATATTTCTTTATCATCTCCTGCTATATAATATATAGCCTTCTGTTCTTCAGCCATATTTGTAATATATGTGTCTAAAGTAATCATCTTATTTGGAAAATTTACAGAATAATACATCAATAAATCGGCTATTCTATCACGATCAGACAATTCTTCATAACAACCCAATTTAATATTTTTAAGATAAGTATCATATATAGTTTTATATAATTTTTCATCTTCCATAGAAATTTTTAACATATCAATAGATTTTTTAATAATAGCTTTTTTAATCATTTTAATTACATTATTAGTTTGTAACATTTCTCTTGATACAGTTAAAGGTACCTGGTCTGTATCTACACATCCTGTTACAAAATGTAACCAATCTGGACATAATGCTTCACTTTGATCTGAAACAAATATATTTCTAACATATAATTTAATATTCTTCTGTTTAACACCTCTTTGAAATACATTATTTTGCAAATTTTTAGGCAAAAATATAATACCATTATATTCTACCTGACCTTCTCCTTTTATTAATCTCCAACACAAAGGATCATTTTTATCATTTGATAAAGTTTTATAAAAAGATTTATAGTCATCATCTGTTAATGTTTTAGGGTCTTTTAACCAAATTGGTTTATTATCGTTGATTAAAACAAATTCTACTACCTTTTCTGTAATAGTTTTCATTTTTTTTTCCTTTGGTTTTTCCTCATTATCTTCTTCTACATCTTCAATTATAACGTCTTCTTCTATTTTTGGCTCATCAACTACAACCTCTTCGTCAGTTTTAACCTCCTCGTCGGCTTTAACCTCTTCGTCAGCTTTAACCTCTTCCTCAGCTTTAACCTCTTCGTCAGTTTTAACCTCTTCGTCAGTTTTAACCTCTTCGTCAGCTTTAACCTCTTCGTCAGCTTTAACCTCTTCTTCAGCTTTAACCTCTTCGTCAGCTTTAACCTCTTCGTCTACAATAAGTTCTTCTTCTTCTACCTCCTTGGTTACTTCTTTTGTAATTAAAGCAAAAATTTTATGATTGATATATTGACTATGTTCTTTAATAATAGATTTTAAAAGTTCTACATCTGCATATTTATTATCATTTAAATGACACTTAATTGCAGTACCTTGTTTTAATTCATAATGCTCGTGAATTTTATATCCAATACGATTCCCTTCGTCGTCTACACCTTTTTGTAAAAATTCAATTGTATATTCTCCCGACGCATCAGATTCCCATTTATAAAAATCTCCATCATATGTTTTAGTATATATTGTAACTTTATTAGATACAAGAAATGCGGAATAAAATCCTACTCCAAATTGACCAATTAGTTTAGAATCTTTCACTGATTCCATAAATTTTTTAGTCTGCGAATGGGCAATAGTACCAATGGATTGAATTAATTCATCTTTATCCATTCCAATTCCAGAATCAATAATAAATAATTCTTTATTTTCTTTATCTGGAATAATATCAATTCTATTATCATATGTATGTTTGGGTTTATTAATAATATTATAATGATTATATTTTACAATTGCATCACTACAATTTGATATTAATTCTCTCAAAAATATATCTTTATTTGAATAAAATGTGTTTACAATTAAATGTAATAATGATGATATATCAGCGTTAAATGAATGTTTTTCAATATTGTTTTCCATTATTTAATAAAATATATTAATAATATCTTTATATAATTTTATTAAATTTATAAAAATATTTTTTTTATATTACAATTTTTTTTACTTTTTTTAATAAATTTATCTAACTTTTCGGGTGTAATTTTATTTTTAAATTGTTCTTTCATTAAAATTTTAGTTAATAATTTTAAATGATGTTTTACTAAATTTAACAATTCTTTTTTAATTTCAGAATTAGCCGTTACCTTATGTTCTTTTAAAATATAATTTATATATATATTAATAATTTTATTATTATTACTAATATAACAATTTTTACACCCCCCTAATTGTTGTTTTGCAATACCATTAATAAAATCGACACTTTCAAAGTTATTATCTGCAGTAGAATTATATGAACCCGAATCATTTCCAAAATATTCACCTGGTAATACAACATTGCCACCTTTTTGTGATATTTTTGGATATTTAATTTTACAAGTTTTTTCAATATGATTTTTAACCTGTTTAATACAATTTTTATTCAATTTCGAACTATTATATATTAATAGTGAAATAGTACACGCAATAGATACTATATTATATATTAATGTTTCTATGTGAAAAGCTAATTTTTTACCAACAGATTCTTTATTACTCGTAGCAATGTTACAATCATTCAATAAACCTTTGGAATATTTTATTAATTCTAATTTCTTATCCATTAATTTCTTGTTCTAATAAAATATAGGAAAAAAAATCTATATAATATTATTAGATATGAATATTTATAATGGGGGTGAAGTAAATTTGAGTAAATATTCAAAATGTGCAAATAATACAGAAGATGTTAATAATATTGTTTCAAGAACATATGGGTCTACAGAATCTTCAACAATTTTTTTATCAGCATATAATATAGATTATTTACAAAAAGAAATAAAAAAAAACGTATATTATAAAACTAATAAAAAGTATAATATTGGTAAACAAAGTGAAACTGAATTAAAAATAATTATGAGGTCAATTTATTTTCAATATGGTAAAAATAATAATGTTAATATTAGTCACCAAGTTAATGAATTAAATAATAAAGTTATCGAATGGTGTGTTTCTAATATAATTACAAATATAAAACAACACGAAAAATATAAAGAAGATATAAATACAACACCATTATATCAAGAATTGCCACAATTAGTTACAAAGAAAGGTTCAAAAGTTAATGAAATGTATAAATAATATTATTTCTATATAAATAGATAATAAAGAAAATGTCAAACGAGTGGGAAAATGACAAGAATTTAAGTTTTACAGAAAATATAAATAAATATAGGTCTGAATTAAATAATAATGATAGAGAAAAGTTCGATAAAAAAAGACATAATATATATTGGCAAACATTAATAGTTTGCGTTTCATATGCATTAATAGCAATTATTATATTATTATTAGGTTCTTTTACGGAATGGGGTAATAGAATATTATTTGGCGAATTATTTGCTTTTGTAGGAACATATATCATTGGAACTATATTAATTATTATATATTTAGCATATATGGTATATTATTTTGCCAATAACGATGAATTTAAAAAGAAAGAAATTGGTTATGATAGTGAATTTTGTCCAGATTATTGGAATTCACAATATATTAATAGTACAAATACAGAAGGTGATTTAAGACCACCTGGTGATCCTACAGAGTTTTTCCCATCAAATATAAATAAAGAACAAGTTAGATATAGATGTTTAATTAATGATAATGAAAATAGTGTTTATAAAAGCGAAGAATTATATAATAATATTAGTAAAAAAAATAAATATAATTATAAAAGAGGTTTTGCTGCCCACAATGATTTATTAAGAAATACCGCAGATGACGGAGAAGAAGAAGTAATGGAAATGCAGTCGGAACCCAATACTACATATATTGAATTACCAGAAAATGACAATGGTATAACTGGATTAGATACTACAAACAATGAATATAGTAAATTTAAAGAATATGCGGCGGCAATGAGTGGATATTCATATGCACATAATGGAAAAATTACAAAAAATAATGATTATGCTTTGAAAAATAAAGATGGTTTATATTTTGATGATGTTTTAGCAAAATGTGGTAATTCTGACGAATTAAATTGTGATAAAAAAGTGGTACCTTTAGTATGTGATAAAGTATATCCATTATATATGTCCGTAAAAGATTATGAATATGCTACAGAAAATGAATTAGATGAATATAATAAATTTAGATGTGCTTATTCAAAATCATGTGGTGTACCATGGAGTGAAGCCGGTTGTTATTAATTATTTCATTTCGGCTTTAATTGTAGAATGGCATTTATAATTTTCCAATATGAAATTTTCATAATTTAAATTATTTATCCAATTTATTTTTTCATCTATTGACGAATTTATAGAAGGTGCTTCTAAATTAATTCTTAATTGTGGTAATTCATATATTTCTCTTTCTAATTGTGTATTTACGCTATTTATATGTTCTTCGTAAATATGTGAATCGCAAATAGATATAGAAATTTTATCAGGTTTTATATGCAATACTTTTGCTATAATATGTGTTAATATTGCTGTACTTGCTATATTAAATGGTAATCCTAAAAATAAATCAGAGCTTCTCATTGTCATTAAGCAAGATAGTCCATCGTCATCCTTATAAAAAGAATATAACATATGGCATGGTGGTAAAGCCATTTCGTGTAATTGTAAAGGATTCCATGCTGTTAATATTGCACGTCTACTATTATTATCTTTTAATAATTCTTCAATTACATATTTTATTTGATCTATACCTTTACTATGTCCTTCTTTTTTATAAACCTTTCCAAAATTTCTCCATTGCCAACCATAAACTGGGCCTAATTCTCCCTCCTTATATGATTCAAATCCATTATTGTCTAAATATTCACGCGATGAATTACCATCCCAAATATGTATATTTTTATCTTGTAATAATTTTGCATCCGTAGAACCTTTTAAAAACCATAATAATTCTTCTATAATACCTCTAACGAATACTTTTTTTGTAGTCATTAATGGTAATTTTTCTGAAATATTTTCAAAATTTATCATTGTACCAAATCTACTAATAGTTACACCATTTCTTGTCGTTTTTTTACTACCTTTACTCAATGTATCATTTAATAAATTTAAATATCCCTTCTCGTTTTCATAATACATTTATTTTAAATATACTTCTAATGTTTAAATGTTTATAAAATATATTACTTATTATGATAATTTTATATATTTAGAAACTTTATTATTAACTTTTACAGGATTATCATTCCAATTAAAATAACTAATCTTATCATCAATATATTTCTTTACTTTATTTTTATTAATTTTAAAATTTTCATAATTATTGGGAATGGCTAAATAATTATATGTTTTAATTTTAATATAATTATCTTCTATTTTGTTATCTATTACTATTGCTAATTTATTATTAAAATTAATATTTTTTTTTAAATCATTTATTATTATAAAAGTTCCTTTTTTATAATTCATAGCTTTATTATAATCATATAAAATATTTATGTAATTATAATATTTATTAACTTTATTTTATAAAATAGTACATTTCTTATAAAAATATAAAATTTTAAAAACATATTATAAAAATAAAAATAAATTAAGAAATGTACTATTTTTATAATATACTAATTTATTACCATATATAAGTTTTCAATAAATTTGTTGTAAAATATTGCTGTTTGAAAAAAAAATGATTCTATTTTTATGATAAATTATTATCAAACACCTGATACAGCTGACGAATTCTCAAATTCGTTAACCAAAACTCCATTAATTGTTTAGTGCAAATTTCAACAACCTCATCAATTAAAATGACTACTACTCAGACTCAGCTTTTCCTCAATGAGTATATTACTCTTATTGATACCGAGAAGGAATATACTCCTTCTGAACTTCGTAAGCTTGTAACTGAAGTTTATAATACTATTAATGGTAAGCAAACTACTAAGAAG
>MDSX01054006.1_pt1 | contig 11801 bp, 10 predicted proteins | sample 811141 | NCBI WGS metagenome assembly MDSX01 (sample SAMN05326642, study PRJNA326480) | marine metagenome | isolation source: seawater | place: Atlantic Ocean: South East | collected 2010
TCCCCCATCATCAAAACGAGCCATATCAGCACTACCCTTCTCTTGCTGCTTTTCTCCAACATCCTTAACAGCTTTATTAATATAAGAACCCATAGTTTTCTTGGAGAGTTCGTCAAGTTGCTCAAATTCTTCTTTGGTAACTAATCCAACAACATTTTTGTTTTTCTTAGTTAATTTATCGTGGGATTTGATACTTAGTTTTTGATAATCCGCATAAGAATTACCAGCAGAAGGACCTTCCCTACCAGGAATCTTGGGTGAAGCACCACCTCTATCAGATCTTTCTTTATTTCTTTCTGCAGAAGCAGCCTTTCTCATTTCACGATCTTGTCCTACAACTGCCTCATCGATGTCTTCTTCTTTAACACAGTTGGGAACAGATTTTCCATTCTTAGTTTTCGTACCCTTTGCTTTATATCCTTTCCAGCAAGTATCGGCACCAACATTCTTGCGGGCCTGTTTCATACTAGCTTCTTCTAGTTCAACCTCTTCATTCTTATTTTCTCTCTCGTTCTTCTTTAGAACCTTCTCTTTAATTTTTGCTTTAAGTTCTGGTCTAGATGAAGAGTTGTATACACCAGCAGTAGGGGCACTAAACTTACCATTTTGATTATGGATTTGAACACCCATATATGAGGTAGTAGTTTCACCTAAAAGATGCATAGCATACTTTAAAGTTGAACCACCAAGATATTCTCTTAGATAGTTTTCAGTTAGTTCTTCATCACGATTATACATGCGAAGACCTTGTTCAACACATCTTTCAGCACGCATAAGCTGAGATGGTTCAAGACTCATGTAAGAAGCTAAGTTATTAATGTCCATAGTAGGATTTTCTCTTTTTAGTACTATTTAGTGGTCTTTTTCTTTACAGATTGTGTGACTGGAGGCGTTCCAGGTTCAGGTACAGGCTTACCTGTAAATGACTGTACTTTCTCACCAGGAGTTAGTTGTTGCAATGCAATACGGTATGCATCAGTACCAACTTCCCAATGAACTTTTTCACAGATATTATCTAACCACTGTCTAAAGGTTCTTTGTTCTTCATCTAAAATGATGACATAATTTGCACCTCTAACAATAATTTCTCCAACAATGCCTGTATTCATACACTCTACAATATCACCGACATTATATATGTTTTCTCTATAATACTCTTCGCGAAGATTTTCATAATCTAATCTAGGAGCAACCTGCCATAACTCTTCTTCAATGTTCATAGATTTACGAAGTTGCATATAGATGCTTTTTGCTTCTGAACCTTTTAAATCTTTTGGCAGTCCCTTCTTAAAAGAATCATAATCATTTTCCATTGCTGCTTTTCTCATCTTAGATGCAGACATCCCTTCTACATCATCAGATTTTTCATCTCTAGCACCTGCACTAATCACATCAAGTTTACCAAAGTTATAAGTCTTGCCGTTATACTTACTTGTAATATTAGAAAACTCTTTCACTCTATCATCACCGACTACAACTTTGACATTATCATATCCCTTCCCATGAAGATCCTTTAATACGTCAAAGATATTTTTACCGGACCCAGGATCACCAGCAATATTATTTGCGTGATGTGGGAACATAGTACTCATCACATTATGTTTGGTAGATAAATCAAAAGGATTTTTTTTCTCATCCTGACTATGACTTGGATAAATCATATAGTCAGAACCATCTTTATATGCTTCATCAGATACTCTGTCCATCAGTTTTAAGTGACCGATATGTGGAGGATTGAATCTACCAAATGTAATTACAATAGATCCACCACCCTCATTACGGGGAACTTGAGCACCATCATCTTTCTTTTCAGTTTTTTTAGTTTCTGCAGGAGGAGTTTCTGAATCTGGTTGCTGTTGTACTTGTTTTGCTTTTGCAGCAAATTGTTGAAGTGTCTGTACATCTGCAGCAGAATTTGGACCAGTTAAAGGTTCACCCTTCTGTATTTTTTGAACTTCTGATTTTGATACTGATGATAATCTTTGTCCACCACCTTCAGATTTAGCAACAATATTACCCTTTGCATCTGAATAGTATCCTTTACCAGTATGAGATAAACCTTTTTTTTCCGCTTCTAATCCTGCTTTGGTCCTCGCTTCACTAAAAAAGTCGCTAATTGATTTCATTAAATTAAAGCAAGTTTTAGACTATAAACTATTTATCCCAATTCTTATCAACGGTAAAGTTAGCAACAGAAAACTCAAGTCTATCAACTAGTTTTGTCGCACGTCCAGATTTAATTGCAACGAATCCTTCTGGTGCTGTAACACGATATCCATTTCCATCTTTAATAAACGTACCAATATCTTTTACCTTTTCCAATTGACGAATGATCATCAGTTTTGCAACTGAGAGATTCTTATATGCTGCGGCAGTCATGTAGATAGAACGTTGATTTGCAGCAATAAACTTCATACCATCATTCTTCATTTTCTCCCACTTCTCTTTTGCTTTATCAGTTTTCTTTTTGTCAATCTCCTTGTCAATCAATGAAGAATAATATTTTGCAAAATCAGTAACTACTTTGTTAGCAGAAGGAATTGTATTACCACTACGGATATAAGTATTAAAGAATTGTTTAAAGATTGCATTGAAAGCGAAACGATCAGATCCTTTCATTACATCGAGGAACTTAGATGCTTGTTTCAGAGAACCTTCTGCACGATTCACTGCAGAATTAAACTTGACTAGTTCCTGTCCGCTAAAGTTTGCACTACCACTTGCGTCGTTGAAGTCGGAAGAGAAAACAGCAATATGTTTGTTCCCCTGATAAGGAGATGCATCAACACCAAAACCGGCCGACATCCCTTCCATAGTAGACCCAGAATAAGTGGTATGGAACACAATGCCAATCTTAGAAGAATTAACACGTTGACCAAGGTCTGTATCCAACGGTATCGCATAAGTAATTGTATTAGGAGTAAATGTTACACAACGTTTTCCACCAACGTTAGTAACTGTTTTTGTATTCTCTACAAACAAAAGATCACCTTGGATAACACCTTTGATACCAAGTTGAGAAAAATATTTAAGACTATCTTTTAACATTGATGCAAGATTACCTGAGTACCATGCATCAATCATGTCATCAGAAAAGCATAACTTAGGTGCAGTTTTTGCAAAGACTGATTTAGTTCCAACAAAGAACCTATTTCTTTCTGGATCCATACCACAGATAACAGCAGGAGCACCATCCCACTTAGTAGTAATATTGATTGATTTACCTTTATCACCTTGAGTTAACATAGAACCCAGTGACTTTAAGAAAGCAATAGCAGACTTACCACCCTCAGTACCAAAATTGAGGATGTCATCTTCAAGGTGTTCTAGATGAGTGTTTTTTGCCATGTGTGTATTATACTGTATTTTTGTCCAGGAGTCCATCGGGTGTGGACAGTTTGTTGTGTGTCACTTTTTCTTGTAGTCACACATGATATGAGATGGGAACAAATTACCACCCTTATTTCTAAAATTAAAACTAAATTTATATAATGAAGACTCACAATTAACAATCACTTTTTTACCCGTACCTGTAGTACCACCATAGTAAGCAATAATAGGTCCAGATATAGTAGTTGATTTATTAAAATATGATTCATCTACATCATATATGTCAACATTAGTTGCACCTTTACCATGAACCATCACATATCCATAACCCATCATCTGTCTCAATAATTTATTAATTGCAGATTTATTTACTTTTTTAGTAACATCTACCTGGTGATTATGTATCTTTTCACTATGTGGATATTTATTAAATGTTTCGCAAAAACTAATATAATCCAAACCAAATATATTCAAAACATTCATTGCTTTATTACTAAGACTATATTTTTTCATATCAGCTTCAGTAAACACAGTTCCGATACCTATATTAGCAAATGCTAAAGTCGATTGAAATTTTAATGAAAGATATATTTTTTCTTTACCATTAAAATTTAATGTAATATCTGTTACTGTAGAACCAATATTTTCTTCTCCAGATCCAATAGTCAAAGAACCAGAAGAAACTGATAGTGGTCTCCTTTGGTTTTGTTCACCCTCCGCAATAACATCTGATAACGGTAATCTCTTTTCTTTACCAAGTCTTTCTATTAATTGTCTAGCTTGTTTATCATAAGGACCTTTTTTATTAGAAGGATCAAGTATATGTATCAAAGACTCGTAGAATTCTCTCTCAAATTTAAGTCCTAAATTTTCTTTTTTTCCAGATCCAGCTCCCTGACCACCAAATTCTCCAGTCTTTTCTATGTCAGTTAACTTTATTGTCTTGATCTGATTTTTATTATCATACCTACCGGTGAATTGTATAGTTGATTTTGTACCAGGTAGATTAATTGCTTGATTAACTCTTCCTAATATTAAATCATAGTCACGTTTTTCATCACTTTCAAACGCATATTGATTACCTTCAATATCAAGAATTAAAGCATGTGGAGTAAATAGACCTTCACTAGTTAAAAATTTGTTTTCCTTTCCATCCATAGATAAAAATTTTTTAACAAAAATTTCTAGTCCTCTCTTTACTAGGGTTTTCTTTGAAATACTTGACATTAAAAAAGAGGGGAGTTCTTCCCCTCTATTTATTATACATCTCCTTGTCTACGGTTCTCTGACTGGTGAACATCAAACTCACCACCAGGATAACGTGCTTTGAGTTTATCCACATTCATTTCAATGACTTCATCAAGAGAAACATTGAGACCCATACATGCTTGTGCAACATACCACATGATGTCACCAAGTTCACGTTTGAGATGAAACAGGTTCTCTTCGTTTACTGGTTTACCCTGAAAGATAATCTTTTTGACAACTTCAGTAAACTCACCTGCCTCAGCAGACATTCCTACAGCAGCAGTTAAAAGTCGATGTGTTTCAAATCCTTCTCCACGAAGTTCTTGAATACGATACTCAAATGCATCAGCATCTTTACTAGATTGAGATGTGACGGCATTCACAAACTCAAGATATGCATCGGTGTTTACTTTTTTAGTGGGTTGATTCACAGGAACGTTTTCTAGTGTGGCGCCAGTGTCTGGATCAAAAAGATTAATTGTTTGTGTCATACTTTAAAGCCTTCAAAACTACGGAATTTTTTATCTAACCGATCAGAGTAATCTTCTTCCTGACCAGAATCAACAATGTTCATTTGAGCACTGTCCTCTAAATTATACAACTTCATCTTGGATCTGTCAATACCAATCACAAATCTTTTATTGATTGCACCATCATTATATCTGTTCTTCAATTGTTTAACCATGATTTGATTCATCTCCTCAAGTTCTTCTGTGGAAATAAGAGCAAACATGAGATCAGCAGTTGCAGGTAGACCAAAAGATTCACTGGTATCAGTGATATCTACATCAGAACTACCATAACCAGAACGAGTAGTCTGAGTTGCAGATACAATTGGTACATTATATTCAACAGCAAGACCCCTAAGTTCTTCAGCAATTGCTTTTACGAACGTATATGAATTAACAATACTACCTTTGAATCGACTTGAAGAACAAATATTTAAGTAATCAATAAAAATAATATCAGGAGAAAAACTTTTCTTCAATGATAGTTCATTAAGAAGACTCTTGAAATGTCCTTCATGAGCACTCGCAGTAGGATACTCTTTAATGATAAGTCGTCCTTGAGTTTTCTTCAACAACTTATTGACCTTGGTATCATACATTGGTTTGGGAAGATCAACCAAAGTTTTGATATCTAAGTTGAATAGGTTTGCATCAATACGTTCTGCAATTCTTTCTTCTGCCATCTCCAGTGTAATGTATAAAACATTTTGTCCTTGCAATAAACATGCAGATGCATGATGACACATGAAAAGTGACTTACCAACACCAGTTCCTGCAAGAGCAATATTTAAAGTTTTACGTGGAAGACCACCCTTGGTGATCTTATTAAGCATATCTAGATCAAATTGAATTCTATCTTCCTTACGATGATAAAACTCATATCGAGCATCTGCATCACCAAAATAATCATGACCTACATGATCATCAAAAGATACACTTAGAGCTTCAGAAAGAATACTAGGAATTGCATCACGATTTTTAGTTTTATCTTTACCATCCGAAATTTTGATAGATTCCATCAAAGCAAGATAAACAGCACGTTCTTTACACCATTTCTCTGTAGTATCCAACAACCAGTTCTCATCAGATTGTTCTTCGTAAAGATCCTTAATGCATTTAATGCAGTCATTGAATATCTCTCCAGACAAATCATCACGATTCTGGATTTGAATCTCTAGAACAGATTTAGAAGGAAGATCATCATACTTAACTACAAAGTCATTAATTTCAGTAAAAATAATTCTTTCCGAAAATACATCAAAGTAAGTATCCTGGATGAAAGGAATTACTTTCCTCATATAATTCCCGTCAAAGATAAGACTAGAAAGAATTTTATGTTCAAATTTCATACGTAATGTAGATAGGTGCTTAACAAATACTTTTGATTACTGATGGGTCTATGACCTCGATGAGGAAACATCCATAGGGGAGGGAACATGACCATAGTACCAGTCTTTGGTTGAATTGTCAAATCATCAAACTCCGTTTCACCACCCTCAGCAACATCATTGAGATACCAGAAGAAAGATAAAAATCTTCTAGCAGATTCATAATCAGTTACATCAACGTGAGTATCAAATCTATCATCATTATCAGTAAGATACCTTTTGATTCTAAACTGTTCAAAAGCATGTTTCTGTGGAAAACATCTTTTATCAACAAATTTGTAATACTGATCTCTATGTGTGACCACAATCTTTACTAATTTATTGTGTAAGGATTGTATTTGTGGCGATCTTTTTTTTATATTTTGTGTGATATTAAATTGATTAAACTTTGGAGTACCACTATTGTTAATAGATTCAATCTCAGAAGAAGATTCAAATGTTTTAATTAATAAGTCACATTCATTTTTACTAAGTACATTCTCATGCACTTGTAAAAGATCACTCAAATGAACCATAACTATATTCCTTTTGAGCACATTCATCTAAGGCTTGCATAACATCTGGAGTAAAATACTTCTCTGGTTCCGACAAAATTGTTTTGCCATAGATCTTAGTTCCATTAATTTCATAACGCCCACCAGACTTAGTAAAGATACCATACTTTTCACCAAGTTCTAAAAGTCCATAGTACTTATCAAGTCCACGACTATCATAAAACAAACGAGTTTCAACTAAAGAATTTTCTTTTGTGAAACGTGACTTATATGCCTTACACTTAACAATATTACCAACAACTTCAGTACCATCTTTCTCCTTAGACTTTGATAGGAAGATAATTGTAGAAGCAGCGTACTTGAGTCCAGACCCTCCTCCCATCTCTTTCATGGGTATATAAGACCCCACAACATCATACGTATGGTTCGTGACGATCAGAGGGATGCCTGCGGTCCCTAGTTTGAGAGAAAGAATTCTGAAGATAGACTTTACAATTTGAGCTCTCGTCATATCACGAGTCTCTTTACCATCCGTGGCGTCTTGAACTTCTTTTGTAGTGGAAAGCATTCCAAGACTATCCAAAACAAACAACAATGGCGGTCTGTTTGGTTTTTTTATCTTCACATATTCATCAACAATCTTAATTGATTGTGTACGAAACTCCTGTACAGTAGTCACAGGAACAAGTCCAATACGAGAGATATCAATATTTCTATCTTTCATCATAGATTTTGTAATTGCAGATTCAGATTCAAAATATATAACTTCACCATCAGGATTTTGTTCCAAGAAATATTTAACTATAGATAATGCAAAGAAAGTTTTTCCTGTACTAGATTCTCCAGCAAGAGCTGTAATTTTATTTGCTGGTAGTCCGCCGTAGATACTACCACTCAATAAAGCATTGAAAATGTAAGAACCAGTATCAATAAAATTATCACAGTCCCCAGAAACAACACCATCCTCAATAACGGATGCATATTCATTATCCAATTCGGAAATTACAGATTTAATAAAACTCATAAGTTACTCTTAATAAAAAACATTTTAACATTAAACGAAAAAAGATTCAAGTGAACCTCTTTTCTCCACATACCAACCAATTGCAGAACAAAATTTAGTTAGAGGTTCGAGAAAACTCTTCTCGAACTGCTGATCATAATCAATATACTTATCTAGTTTAAACTCATTGGGTAGAGTTTGAAAATAAGCAATTACATTTTCACCAATAGGGTTTGGTGTCTTAGATAAAGAAACTTAATTTTTTCACCTTCCTGAATCATAGGATACTTATTTTGTAATTTCATTGTTTTTATATGGTGATTATATAAAATAGCACCACGAACTTGGATGGGAGTTCCCTTCTTATATAAATCAGCAGAACTTCTATACTTATCTAAATTATTCAATGATCGCGGAAAAGAAATATTTACAATTTCTTGTTTCTTAGTTTCTTTTCTAACCGTCTCAATAAAATTAATCAAATCATCATTTGTATTATTGATAGTAATAGTAAAAGCTTTCTTGAGTTTATCCCTAAAGAAAGATGGAGTTGAAGATCTTGCAGTCTCCAGTCCCATAATTTTTAGTTTTGGTTTATCATAACGAACACCTTCACTATCCCACACATTAAGAATATATCTCTTCTTAGCAGTCCAAATTCCACGGTCAGCAATATTCTCCCGTTTCATTTGCATTTTTTGATCATATGCATTTACTTTGGTTGCCAATTCTTGGTAAGAACTTTCAATATACTTTTCAAGTTCCATCTGACAGATCTTGTCAAGGAAATTAACAATCTTTTCATCAGACGCCTTTCTCCCGCCGTATATACTTTCAACCAGAGGACCCATATTAAGATAGATACTATCAGTATCAGAAGCAATAACATAGTCTACATCCTCGGTTTTTAACAGTTTATTTAGATAGGTATTCATCTTATCTTCAATCCATCTGATAGAAACTTGACCAGACAAAGTAATTGCTTCTGCGTTTGCAATTCGGAAATACCTGAAGTATTCATTACCAATAGCACCATAAGCAGAGTTCAAAGAGATCTTCTTTGCCATTTGAATATTATTGCAACGAGAAATCTCTTTCGTCAGTTCAATAGTAGGAGTTTTCTCATACTGTTGTTTTGCAGTAATCATTTTCTTTTTAAAGATAACCCGGTCGTTATACATTTTCTGCATAAGTTTCGGAAGAAACCCTTGAAAATCTTTACGATACTGAGCACCATTTGCACAAAGAGCATATCTCTCATCGTACATAACTGGTTGCGAAAGAATCTTATCTACAGTCACACTCGGATGTTTTTCATCCATCAAAGTTTCTGGTGATATATTGTATTGCATGATAAGGTGAGGGTAGAGAGAGTTAAGGTCAAAAGACACAACCCAATCATACTTTCCAGGAATCGGTTCCTTGACATATGCACCAGCAAAAGATTCATCCTTTCTATTAAAAGTTTTAGGAGGAACAACAATATTAGATTTTTTTAGATAATTAAAAATAATATTATCCCATGTCTTTACCTGAGAATATACATCTTCATAATTTTCTTTTGCATCATATGCCATCGTTAAACATAACTCAATTAATTTCATCTTGTCTTCCATACGGTCAACAAGTTCTACGTCAAGAATGTTATATTCAACAAATTTTTGCCAGTTTCCAGTATAGAAAGCTTTAAAGTTTTCATACTCACTATGATCCAGTTTATTCTGACCAAGTTCCACAAAAGCAATATGATCTAGTCGATATGATTCTTGATTTGTATAAGTAAATTTCCTATAGAGATCTAGATAATCTAGACAAGAAACACCGCCAAGATCATAAGCAATTTGTTTACGTCCTTGTACAACAAACTCACGACAATTGATTAGATTCCATGGAGATAAAGAACGCATGTGTTTCTCAGTTAGAACACGTTCAATACGGCGACAAATATATGGAATATCATATAGATATACATTCCAACCAGTAACAATGTCTGGAGTATTTTGAATCCAATAACCAAGAAATTTTTCTAATAGATCTTTCTCTCCATGACAATAAACAAACTCAACATCATCACGATTATTTTCAAACTCGCGAGTTCCCCACACAATAAGTTTTTTCGTATTTAAATCTTTGATTGTAATACACAACAAGGATTCTACAGCAGATTCAACATCAGGAAAACCATTCTCACACTCAACCTCAATGTCAAGAGTGATGATTTTCATCTTTGACATATCAAATTTGATTTCATCTTGGGGATACTTATCAGCAATATATTGATACAAAAATCTTTCGTATCCATATACATCAAAGTTTTGTACATCAGAATATTTTTTTATAAAATCTCTTGCTTCACGAGCACCACCAAATTTAATAGATTTTACATAGTTATCATCTAGAGTTTTAAACTTAGTTTCCTTTGGAGAAGGGACAAACAAGACAGGAGAAAACCTATCGCGATACATCACACGTTCACCATTTTCATATCCACGATAGAGAACTTGATCTCCTACGAGTTGAACATTGGTGTAAAAATTCATGAATTAATAATCTTCTTGTAACCTGTAACGAGTTCTTCAGATGGTTTTGAAATTGTAACAATTCTATTTGAATGGATTAATGTATCTACTTCATCAGTATATCTGGGCCATTTTTTTAGTTCTATGTCATCTCCGTTTTCTAAAATTTCTCTACAATTTTTTAGATAACAAGATGGTTCTTCATCTAGATCTTCGACATCAGCAATAATGAAAGAATTATTGATCAGTTCAATCACATGCAAGTTCATAGGTTGTTCCTGGTTTCGGATATCATAACATAAAAAAATGGGGGTGTCAACTGGTTTTTGCCAGTTACCCCCATTGCGGCGACGATATTCAATTCTATTTATTCAATATCATATATTTTTAATTTTTGATGATCTGGAATAATTTTCTTTAAATCAACAATCAACATACCATTATTAAATTTAACTTCTCCAACTTCAACATCATCGGATAAGTTAAAACCTCTAGCGAAGGTACGAGTTGCTACCCCACGGTGCATATACTCATTTTCACTATCTTCCTTCGCAGACTTGGACTTGATGATCAAAACATTAGATTCTGTAGTGACTTCAATGTCATCTCTTGACCATCCAGCCAGTGCTAGTTCGATACGCCATTTAACGTTCGATTCCTTTACAATATTATATGGAGGATATGAACCACCAGGATTATCCATACCATATGAATGTAACCTGTGGAAAACATCATCAAGTCCGACACTATATTTTCCTACAGCATCAAGAATTTTGCCCATGTCACTGGACGTGTAACGTGTAAGTCCCGTCATTTTATGCTCCTTATAAAGCGAGTTTTTTTGTATGATCCCCGAAGGCAATCAATTTTATTTATAGTAAAACATAAAAAATGGTACGGTGCGAAACCCGTACCAAAAATGGTATTTTCCGAATGTAGAGTTGTGCCGCACGAAAGACACAATATTATTTATAACTTGACTAAATAGAGTATGATGGTCTATAATAGATCATACGTTCATCCCCCGTAAGGAGGACGCAAGTAAGTCGCGGAACGGAGCCGTTCATCCCATGCTAGAACTATTATTCTATACATCACTCACCTGTCAACAAGCTGATACAATCATGCTTAAGATGAAAGCAAATGAGAATATCTCAAATGCTTTTAAGGTAGAGTTGATTGAGGTCATGAAGGAATCAACACCTGAGTGTATATGGGACGCACACGACTGAAGGAACGGGGATTAAAAACCCTAACTTCAGGAGACTGACAATGAACACACTAAACATGATCAAGAAGCAGATCAATAA
>MDSX01103913.1_pt1 | contig 11800 bp, 9 predicted proteins | sample 811141 | NCBI WGS metagenome assembly MDSX01 (sample SAMN05326642, study PRJNA326480) | marine metagenome | isolation source: seawater | place: Atlantic Ocean: South East | collected 2010
ATCGAGGCGAGCGCCGCCAGCCCGCCGGCCAGCGAGGCAGCGGAGCAGCGGCCACCGCCGCCGCCGCGCGTGAGCGGCGCGCCTCCCCCTCTCCCCAGCGGCACGGGCGGCCCGCCGTCGCCGTTCGCCCGCTCGCTCGCCGAGGCGAGCGGCGGGATGCCCGCGCGCGCGCCCCCGTCGCGGCCGCCGCCGCGGCGTCCGACGCGGCCGCCGCCGCGGCCGCTGTGACGGGAATTGGCGCACGCGGGCGTTTTTATTGCTCACGTATCTCGGGGGTAGGGCATCGCCTCCGTGTACTTGTAGAGTGTAGCTCCTGAACAAGGGATTCAGTACCTTGTCCTGATTCCTACTTTTAGCTTGCTGGCAAGCCAACGACTGTTCGCTCCAGCTGCGTCATGGACGCCGGCCGTGTCTCGTGTGAGGAGCTCGACGCTCAGATTATGCGCGACCTCGCAGCTGCTGAGAGCGAGGAGCCGCAGCCGCAGATGCGCATTGACCGCCTCGGGATCAGCGACGGCGCGATCGACGCACTGCGGCGCGCTGCCGCGGTGGCCACGGCTGATGAGGGTGCGGGCGCAGACGATACCACCGCTCCCGCATCTCTCTCGCTGCTCACCGACGCGTTGCGGGCCGGAGAACACGGGCGTGCGAGATTCACCAGCGAGCTTGCCGCCCTGGAGCAGCTCGCCGGCACGCTATCGCTGCCCAGCTTCACCACGGCTGAGCCCCAACCGTCCTTGAGGGCCGCCGACGACGGCGGCGGCGGCGGCGGCGACTTCGACGAGCCATGGTGGGCGACTGAGCGGCGCAAGATGTACGCCGACGAACGCGACCGCGAGGCGGCACGGCAGCGAGCAGCTGACGAGCTCCAACGGCGGCTGGCCGAGGCGGCAGCCGAGACCGCGCGAGCTGCGGCGGCGGCGGAGGCAGAGCTGCTGGCGGTGGCCAAGGCCGAGGCGGAGGAACTCGCCCGAGCGACGGCTGCGCATGAGGCCGAGCGTGAGGTGGCAGCGGCGGCGCGCGCATCGCAGGCGGCGGTCGAGGCCGAGCGTCAGCGCCTTGCAGAGGCGGCGCTCGCGGAGCTCGAGCGGCGGAGCGCCGAGCGCGAGGCGCAGCGCGCCGAACGTGACCGCGTGCGAGCACGGAAACAGGACGAGACGGCGCGGCGACAAGCGGTGGTAGAGGCGGAGGAGCGGCGGCGGGCTGAGCAGGCGGAGCGCGAGCGAGAGGCGGCGCGCCGAATGGAGGAACGGAAGGAGAAGATGCGGGTTCGGGCCGAAAGGACAACCGGGTGCCAGCTGCTGAGCTCCCTCAGAATCTCACGCGCCGCCCCGTCGCTGCAGGTGCTCGCCGAGGAGGAGGCGCGCAACCGCATGATCGACGCGCGTGCCAGGGCAGAGACGGCCGCCGCGACGACGGCTCAGGCGGCGGCGCGTGGCCGCACCGCGCGGATCGAGCGCGTCGTGCTTGCGGCCGCCCGCGAGGCGGAGTGGGCCGCGGCCGAGAAGGAGGAGGCGGCACGCGCGGCGGCAGCAGTGGCTGCGGCGGCGGAGCTCGCACGGCGGACGGCAGAAGCCAAGCGGCTCGAGCGGACGGCGCGTGCGGAGGAGCTGCGGCGTTGTGCGGAGGAGGAGGCGCGACGGCAGCACATGGCAGAGGAGGCGGCACGGCGCGCGGTGGAGCAAGCAGAACGCCTGCGGCTCGCCAAGGATCGGCGTCGCGCCAAGGAGGCGGCGTGGCAGCGCGGCGCGCGCACCGTGCAGGCGGCGTCGCGCGGCCGTGCGGTCCGGCGGTGGCGTAGCCCTCGTGCGATTGCGGTGCTGACCGTGCAGAGTTCGTGGCGTGGCGCGCGGTTGCGCAGGCGGCTGACAGCCGCGCTCAAGGCGGCGTGCTTCTGTCACAGCGACGACGAGGAGGAGTTCGCCGCGGTGGACGACTCGTGGCTCAAGGCAACTGAAGCGTGGATCGAGGACGCGCCCGCTTTGCAGGCCGAAGGCGGCGGCGGCAGCTGGACAGCCGTCACCGTCACCCCGCCGCCGCTTGCGGCCCCACGCGATGACGCCGTCCGTGGTGGCGCCGCCACTCCACCTCTAAGCCTGCCGAGCCCCCCCGTCGCGATGCTTGCGTGGGGAAGCCGCCCCGCCAGCAGCGCCGCTCCGACCGAGTCATCGCTCAGCCGGCACCCGACGGTGCCCTTGGTTGCTGCTGTGACGCATGCGGCAGGGGCGGCGCAGCCGCGCTTGCTTTGCGACGGCGGCGGCGATGACGCCGCCGCCGATGACGACGATGAGCTTTTTGTGCCTCATCGAATCTCGTTCGCGCGCGCTCCCCCGCAGCGGCGGCCCTCCGCACCAGCCGACGAGTACCGCCTGGGCCGCGCTGCCGCCGCGCGCCTCGAGACACAGGCAGCAGGCTGTGGTCGTGTCTTGCACGACGCCGCCGCCTCCGCCGCCGGCGTTGGTAGCGACTCGCCCGCGTCGTCGATGGCGCCTGGCGAACTCCGCGGTCGGAGCAGTGAGCAGGCGGCAGCGGCCCGCATTGCGGCGGAGTGGGGAGCAAACGCCGCGGGCTTCCTGCGAAGACAGCGTCGGCTGACTCAAATGGCGAGGGAGGGAGAGAGGAGGCGGGCCATGCAAGACCCGATGCGGCGCCTCGCCGCACTCCAACGGAAACACGCTGCTGCGCAACCGCCGCGTGCTGCGCGAGAGGCCGCGTGGCGCGTGAAGCCACCCTCAGAGGTGTCCACGACGGCGCTGCAGTGGATCGAAGGGTCGACGGCGCAGCGCGGCAGCGCCCCCCTCGCCTTTGATTGCGGCGGTGAGGTCGCCGAAGACCTCGAGCTGACGTCGGCTTCTTCGCTCGTCGATGAGCCGCTCGAACACCACGAAGCGCCGCGGCTGCGCAGCTTCACCTCCAATTCGTCAAACGCGCCGTTGCCAGCTGGCTCGGCACTACAGGTGGCGCGGTGGTAAAGCCGACAGTATACTCGAGTACCGTTCTATAGATTTAAAGTAGTTCTTGACTCACGACCCCGCCTTCAGGTCCTGCCAGCGCTGACGGAGGCGAGCCTCGCGCGTGAAGCGGCCGCGGCGCTCGCGTTCAACGGCGCTCAGCGCGTTCATCGGTGCTGGACAACGGTCGACAGAAGACGTCAGCGTCGACACTGACGCCGCTGAGCCAACTCCCGACGCAGCAGACGAGCGACGCGCGAGGTTAGCCTCGGTTGGCGCCGATCGAGCCCCGATCGAGTCCGACGGGTCTGCCGACGGGGCGTCGCCGGCGGGTGCGCTGCTCCGCGACAAGCGCCTGCCGGCAGACCGTCGGCTTGCGCCCTGCGAGCCGCGTCGCGAAGTCGGGTTACCGGTCACACGAAGCAGAGGGGTGCCTTGCGCGAGGAAGGGGCCCTGCGCTAGCGCGGCGGCGTCAAGGCGCTGCGCGTGCGAGAAGGCGAGTAAGTGGCGAAGCTGCTGCGCCGTCGGCGGATCTGAGAGCAGCCCAGTCACGTGCGGGTAGCATGCGAGCAACGTTGCATCCAGATCAAACCGCGCGAGCGCCGGAGCGCCGTCGCTGCTCGCCTCAGTTGCCAGCGCGCGCCCCACCGCCTCGGCCTCAGCCTCGGCCGTCGTTTCGGTATCCGGCGCGCCCTCTGCCGTCGTGTCGGGGCCCGCCGTCGCAACGACGCACACGAGAGAGGCGAGCGCAGCGCTGACGAAAGCACACGGCCCGGGGCGACCCAAGTCGAGGGTGCACCGCGGTGGCGCTGAGAGCTTGGCGATGAGCTCACCCTGGGAAGCGGGAGGCGCGTCGGGTGCGGCTCTTGAGAATGGTGCAGGTGCTGCGCATGCGCATGTAGAGGGGAGGGGCGGGTGGGGGGTGGGCTCGCAGGAAGGACGTGTTGCCTGCATGTCAAGGACCCGAACGCATCCTGTCGACCCGACGAGCGCGAGCGGCAACGCACGGCTGAGCTCGACCCACAGAGGCTCTAGCGAGGCGGGCAGTCGACGGCGGAAGACGAGCTTGCCCTGGCCGGTCTCACTGTCGTCGGAGATGTCATGTGCGTGGAGGGTGCGGTCAGCGGCGAGCGACAGCACCAGGTTCGCCGTGACCGCCATGTGCGTCACCGCCGCCGCGTGCTTTCGCAGGCACACGAACCGCTCAGCGCGTACGTTTGTGTCCCATACCACCACTGCGCCGTCGGCTAGGCCGGTCGCCAGAACGACCTACGAGCAGAGCAAGCGCCGGGTGTGAGATCTGCGAGTCGTGTGGAGTGCAGGCCGCCGGAAGCGTCACCGAATCGCTGCTGATCGCGCAGGAAGCCATCACATTCGGAAGCAGCCAGTTCAGAGTTGGTGGTGCCGTCACCCTCGCGCCCTCAGCGGCGGCCGCGCGCGATGGAGCACCCGACGGCAGCATCACCTGCCGCATCACCCGCCCCCCCTCCGTCCACACGATGAGGCCGCACGCCTCCCAGCGCAGCGACTCGCCCATCGCGCGAGGAGTGGGAGTCGTCACAAAGTGCATGTGCGCACGGCCCGCAGGGACGGGGAGCAAGAGCACGAATGCGGGTACAACTGGCAAGAGCGGCGGCGGGCCGCTCGCCGGGGAATCGGCGGCCGGCGGCTGTAGGGCGTGGACCGAGACGCCAGAGGAAAGTGCGGCGGCGAGGTAGCGCCCGTCTGATGAGAGGCACACGCCCATCGGCGCGTAAGCGGCGAGCGGCAGCTCGACACTCGCGAACCCCCAAGCCCCGTCGGCGGCGCCTGGCGCCAAGTCGATGACGAGCGCCTGGGCCGCATCGTCCGCGGGCGTAGCTGCCTCAGCGTCGCCCGTTCCCACCTCAGGGGGCGGGACCGAGGCTGCGGCGACGACTAGCCGAAAATGATGCGCGCGCTCGCTAGAGACGGGGAGGGAGACGCAAGCAAGTCCGCACAGCGTGAGGCTCTCGCGCAAGCTGGCAAGCTGCTGTGGTTCCTCGGCGCTCGTGTCCCACAGCCACACCTGCGCCGCCACCTCGGGGATGCCGCCGGTGGCGATGACGAAGACACCCTCCGTCACTGCGGCGATGAGGTGAACGGGCCCGGCAGCGGCAAGCGTGGCAGGGATGCTAACACGCGGCTTCGGGTGCACGGTCGTTGCCGACTCGGTGTCCTCCTGCAACGCGTGATCAGCCTTCTTCCGTTCCTGCATCTTCATCCAGGTATGCAGGTACGCAGCGTCAATCACCTCGCGGAGGACCCCATCGACCGTGCGATACGGCTCTGGCAGCAGCGGCTGCCACTTCTCGGCTTCGGCCATGACGATAAACCCAACGTGTAACAGCTACGCAGCTAGCAGGCGTCTTGTATACTCGAGTACAGCTGTGTCAAAAACGGAGATTCGAGCCGCCAACAGTGCGCCGCTCAGTCCATGAAGTCGTCGGGCGAGAACCGCTCGAGGAAGCGCGGCTGGATGCCTGTCGCCCCGCAATTGTCGCAGATCACGAGGCCGCGGCCGTCGCAACTCGCACAGACCTTCTCCGTCGCCTTCACCGGAAATTTGGCAAGCACCTCCGCGTACGGGACGACCTCGAGCGGCCCATCGTCCCAGTCCTGCGAGTTCCACGCGCGCGATCTGGTAGGCTTCGAGAGGGGCGCGGTTGCAACGGTGGTGTGCGGCGGTGACGGCGCGCACCTCGACGGTGACCTTGCCTGCGGACTCTTCGTCTCCCACCTCCGCGCGCACGCCGGCCACCAGGTCAGCGAACTGGTCCACGCCCGAGCCGCTGCAAATCGTGCAGTCGACAACCATCTTCCCGGTGCACACGACGCACGGCTGCACGTTCTGCCGTTCCTCGTTCTGCTTTCCCGCATTCTCCGCGAACGCGATCAGCCCGACGCCGCCGCCAACGCCGACGAGCAGTGCCGCCCCGCCGATGACGGTGTTCATGGTGTCATCCATCCGGACGCTCGCGCGGCCGGCCACGCCCAACGCAGGCCGTGCGGGCCGCCCCGGGATCACGTGGAGCGCGTGGGCGGCCGGCAGAATCGCAGAGGACACGATCAGCATAGAAGATTTTCCTGTCGTCAGAATTCCGAGAACTTCGACAGAGAGATTTCAGCTCTGGGAATTCCTAGCGAGGAGCTCCTACTCAACTCAGTGCAGGCTTTGCTGCACGGGCTTCGGTACATGTCTTCGGACGCCCAGGCGTCGCGCTCCACGGATGAGGTCTTCAGGAGCGCGGCAGCGATGGGGAGGCCGGCCGCGGCCACGTCGCGCTTTGCGACGGCGGGCTGCTTCACAGCCGAGCAGCTAGAGAAGGGGGCAGACCTGGAGGCCATCCAGGAGTCTCAGGCGAGCGATGGGCCAGATTTCGACCCGGATGACAAGCGCTCCCTCTACGAGAGGCTAATGGAGCAGAAAGACGCCAAGCAGGCCGAGTGGGAGCACAGGCACACGTTCAAGAACCAGATGGACCACTGGCGGCTGGACGGAGACGAGGCGGGGTTTGAAGACGACCGTCTGGAGAAGCAGCGGCGGGAGCATGCGGAGGCAGCGCGGCTGCGAGAGGAGTCGGCGCAATTCTACAAGCTGGCGCGCGCGGCGCAAGAGCGACCGCTGCCCGCGGAGATGCCCGCGACGGGCGCCGCATTTGGCGAGCGGAAGCGCAAGGCGAGCTCCGCTGCGCTACCCGGCGTCTTCAAGGTGCTGAAGCCAAGCGGTGTGCCTGTTGTCGCCGCTCCAGCTGCAGCCGCGCCCGCCGCCGCCGTCGCCGCCGCCGCAGCTGGCACCGCTGTCACCGCTTCACCTCCGATAAACCTGCCACCCGCAAGCTCGCTCCCGGGGATGGAAGCGTATTCCGAATCCGACGACGAGTAAGCGTTTGCCTGGTGCCGCGCAGCGCCGTCGTACGCGGGCCTTGAAATTCACCGTGCAGCATTCACGAGCGAGGCGGCACTTGCTCCACCTCCGCATTCCACGGCGTCCGCCACATCCCCATCGGCAGACGGCTGCCCTCGGGCGCGCCTCCGCGGGGTGCGGGAGCGCGTGGTCAGAACCGCGATGCATCGGCGCTCTCGGAGTACGGAGAGTCAGAAGCTCCTCCGTGAAGCTTCCTATCGGCTATACGGTTTGTGAGAAAGAATTTTAGCCGACTGCATTCACGCGGACGCAACGCGTGGCGCACTCATGCAGAGCTTCGTGTCGGCGAGGCGCAGCCGGAACTGACCCTCCGACTCTGACCCACTGATCGCCTCCTTGACCCAATGCTGGTGGTGGGCGCGCCGCTGGCGGCACTCGCCGAAAACGAGTGGGGCACCGGCATCCGCGTTCACCGCCGCCACTTTCGCGCTCCACGGCATGAGACACAGCGGGGCCGAGAACCAGCGCGCCAGGCCTGGAGTTTGCGGCACCGTGCCCGCGCTCTCCTTGTGATGCGCGGTGCGTCTGGCCGCACCTGCGTCGTCCTCGGAGTCAAGGGCGCGCCCCGGCCAGAGGGTGCGGTCGCCCGTCGCGTTGGGCCAGAGCGCATCGCGCCCCTTCAAAAGGTGGTGCACCTTTTGCTCGAGCACAGCCGCAGCGCCTGCGCCGTTGTGTTCCTCCGACAGCCGATGCAGAGCCGTGCGCACCGCGGGCGCGGCTGCCGGTAGGACGTTCACTGCGAGCTCTATAGGAGCTCCTACGTGGTAGGACTCCTTATCTCCTCCTTACAAAAATATTAACTATGTAAGCTCGGCCGAGGTGACCTGAGCTCGTGGGTTCACGCCACGCAGCACGCCCAGCTCATGCTCGAGGGCCCCAACATGCTCTTCGAGCTCCTGTATCCGCGCGACGTAGTCGTTGTGCTCCGCGTCGATTCGCTCACGCACAAGCCCGCGCCGCCGCCGCTCCCACAGCCGCTTCCACCGCGCTAACCCTCCCTGCCGCGGCCGTCGGCTCCACGCTTTATCGAGGCCGCACCACTGCGCGAGAAGCTGCTTGCACCGCGCGAGCCAGCCACCCGCGCGCCACCGCTCGTCAATCGCCGCTGCCTCCGGCGCGAGCTCCGCGTGGAGCACCTCGTGAGCGACAAACGTCAGGAAGCGATCAGCGTAAAGCGGCGGAGGCATGGCCGAGATCCCATCCGAAGACGTCCAGCGCATCGCGACCGCGTACCTGCGACGGAGGAGAGGGAGACGCCAGCTATTCGGGTGCGCAGACCAGGCCGGGCCGGGCACCCGATTGCACGGTACAGGAGCCGTAGCACCATCCGCTGCAGCCGCCACCGCAGTGAAAAGCGTTCGAGAACGTCAATGATCCCAAAAAAGTACACCTGCGTCCGTGCGCGCCCATGTGGACGGTGGGACGTGGGAGGCGGCTCGCCCGAGGCCCGGGAGACGCACGCACCTTCTGGCGGTCGCGGGAGACGACGGCGGTGCCGCGGCACTGGCGCGCGAGGCGCTGCAGCTCGGCGGCCTTGTGCTGCGGCGGCAGGCTCTCCAGCGGCCGGTGGATCCCGAGCAGAAGCGAGTAGTCAAGCAGGTGCTGGGTCTGAAGAAAGCGGCAGTCGGCCCGGATCATCGCCCATAGGTACGCCTTGTCGACCTCTAAGAGATCTGTCGTCATCCCAATATCCATCCACTCCCAGTCGCGCAGCGTGCCGTATCGGCCGGCTACGGTGTTCGTTTGGTGGAGCTCCCAGGTCTTGAGCGCGCGCCGATTGGCTGTCGCGCCCTTCAGATCGAACGAGTGCTGCGGGCGCGCGGGGAAGAAGTTACGCATGACGACGAAGTACACCTTCCCCGACCACTTCCATCGCAGACGCATCGCGTGGCACGACAGGTACTGCAGCAGCGACGCGCCGCGGCGCGCTTGCACGTGCGCCTTATACGCAGGAAGGATATGCATCAGCACGTCCTTCTCGGCCTTTGTGATCTGCTTGACAATGAACCCCGTGTCCGAGCCGTCGGCGTTTTTTACCCAGTAGAAGAACGAGCCGGATGCGCCCTCCGACACGGACTCCCGCAGCCGCCGCCGTGCGGACAGGTCGGCGAGCGATGAGGCGAACGCGGCAGCGAATGACTTCGGCGAGATCCCGAACGCCTCGCGTATCGCGCGGAAGTGCGCTACCGCGTAATGCTGCACGCGCTCTGGCGCGAGGCGACCACCGGCCCCATAGAAGACCCCAGCTGGCGAATTGCGCTGCATCCACGGCGAGCAAAGCGGGCTGCCCGGAACTGCGCCGGCCGCCGGGTCGCCGCGCACCGGCGTCGTTGGCGTGTCGCCGCCGGTCGCCCCGACGCCGTTGCGACTCAGCGGTGGCGTGCCCGGTGTGAGCGTCGAGGAGGCGGCAGTCCCGGCGGCGGGGGGCGGCAGCCTCTGCTGCACCGGAGGCTCCTGTGCTTCTGCCTCTGCCAAACTCGAGATCGAAAGCGCGACATCTGCTACCAACTCGTAGCGCAGCTCCGCCTTGAAGCCCGCCTCGCGAACGCCCTGCGAAATCGCGACCCAGCTTTCCTCTGCCTCGGGCTCAAGGCTCGCGCGATAATCCACTCCGGCGTCTACCGTTGGCAGCGCCGCACCACTCGCCCCGCCGCTGAAAGAGCAGCTCGCGTTCGGTATGGCGCCGAAATCGCCTTCCCCGCCGTCAGTCTGAATCAACGGAGCGTCGCGCGCTGGTGCTGGACGCGGTCTGCGCGCAAGCCAATCGGCTGCGTCGCCGCTCGGCGGTTCGGCTCGCTCGACGTCGCCCGCCACGGCTGCCGACTTATCGCTGCCGCCGCCGCCACCGCCGCCGCCGCTGCCATCGATGGCCTCGGTGGCAAGGAGAGGCTGTTGCAGCGCCCGCAGCAACGACCTGCCGGTGAGGTTGCCATGGACACCGCCGGTGAGCGAGGCACTGCGACTGTGATGATGACCGGACGCGCGTGCGTCACCACCCTCCACCGAAGGTTGTCTTCTGATCGCGCGCTGCGGCACGCGATTTATGAGCGACCTGCAGCGGGGTGGGGCGAGCTTAGGTCTGGGTTCGGGTTGGCATGTCGGCGGTCTCCCGAGTCCGCGGCCGCCCGCGACCAGCCGAGAAACCCGAAGACGGGGCGGCCGGCGGTGAGCGCGGCGGTGACGCGGATGAAGACCCCTCGTAGTGACGGGTGCTCCGTCGCAGAGAGGAGCTGGAAGTTGGCGTAGCCGACTGCAAGTAGGCCGAGGAGCACGCCGTACCTACAGGGGCGAGTGTACGGTCTCGCGAACAGCGCCGGCCCCGATGCTGGGTTCGTCTCGTTGCCGGATATACAAGCCGAGATACAGCAAGCAATGCTGCATGACGCGCTGCCGGGCGAGGCGAGAGAAGACGGTGCGGCTTGATTCATCTCGCGAGAGTAGCGCCTGCGCGACGGAGTACGCGACGTCAGCTCACAGCGGTCGGGAAATCCGACCGCCATACTACCAGATGCGGCGTGGCTCCTTGGGTATTGCGGCGCGAGATGCGTCGCCTGCACCGCAAGCGAAAGTGTGCTGCCGAGGACGACGAAGAGCAGGAAAGGCGCATACACGAGGCCCCAAGTCAGCGTGAAGACGTTGACACCGTCGCGCATGACCGCCGGCTGCGACGCGTCGTCCGTGGCGTTGGCTGAGTCTGCGCTGCACAGCACGGTCGTGTGCGACACCGCGAGTGCCCAGAGCGAGGCGACGGCAGCGACGACGACGTGATAGAGTGGCCGAGCCGTGTTCGGGCGGAACGGGTTGTGGTACACCACAATGAGGTCGACGTACATAAGCAGCCTCCAGCTGTTTGCCGCGGCGTCGAACGCCAGCACGCTGCCGAGCAGCGGCTTGTACTCGGCGCACACGAGGTGCTCAATGTCCGGCAACGCGGTCGACCGGTCGGCGTCGCCGTGCTCGATGGAGGAGAGAATGACGAAGCCGCCAGACACGAAGATCTCGCAAATGGAGGAGTACAGGAATTGCCAGCCTGGCGTGCGCCGCACATCCGGGAGCGCACCGTACGTTGCAATGAGCAAGATTGACGATGCGATCGATGCCGTGCCCCACGCAGCGATGTCGTGATGCGCGAGCTTATAGAACGAGTCTAGGGAGGAGGCAGGCGGCTCGCTTGCGGCCGGGATCATAGGATTTCTCGAGAGACGTCTTGTACACAGTAGGAGCGTTCTCACCTGGGTCTCACGCGCCGTGGGCTACAGTCAGATCGAGGCGTCCGTACTAATTTTTTACTTTAGACTAGTAAGTAAGTAAGTGTTTATTGGTAGCGCTTTAGACTGGAAGCACGCTCGCTGATAGAGCTGAGCTCTGCTGAACTTGCAGCTCACCGCGAAGTTTAAGAATACCCCGCCGGCCGCCACGCCTTCGCAGCACGCAGCGTCGACGTCGAGGCCAGCGACGGGAGCGACGCGCGACCCCGACGCGGCGCCCCGCTTCCCGTGGATTTTTGCCCTCCTGCAGGGTACCCCAGGGGCATCGGCCCCACGTTGAGCACCTCGTCGAGCTTGAGCTTTTGCGCGGCCGTCAGTTTGTGCGCCGGCGTCGCAAGCAGCCCGCGTATTGCTGCGCCCCTCGCCGGCGGCGGCGCGCTCGGCGGGCGCTTGGCCAACGGGCGCTCGTTGTCGCCAGCGGACGCGGGGAGCACGTGCCGCTTGCGCTCGGCCAACGTGCCGTCTGCGTTTAGGAACGCAGCCTGGCGGTGGAGGTGGTCGCCGTTGGGCTCGAGCTCGCCGAGGTCGGGCGCGCCTCCTCATCGGCCAGGGCGTCCGCGAAGATCATGATAGTGAATTTCCAGGTGGCGCTCGTCGGGAGGACGCGTGGGCTGGCGGAGCTGCAACCCAGCGGA
>MDSX01094227.1_pt1 | contig 11798 bp, 12 predicted proteins | sample 811141 | NCBI WGS metagenome assembly MDSX01 (sample SAMN05326642, study PRJNA326480) | marine metagenome | isolation source: seawater | place: Atlantic Ocean: South East | collected 2010
GGTTTTGCATTTGGTTCTTCGGCCGATGGTCCTACAAAAGTAAATATTTACGGTGGATATACAAAAAGTAATAGAGCAGACCGCTCAGATTTTGATTTTATTAACGAACGAGTTCTAGGTAATGGAGATCCTACGGCATCTAGAACACTATCAGCTTTTGGAGCTCCAGGAACATATCGTGCAGTTAATTCTGCAGGAACTGCGGGGACTGGGTCTAACTTCCCTGATCCTGACTGTAATGCTGCAGGCGGTATTTTAAAAGCACCTTTTTGCCGATTTAGTTTTGCTGATCAAGTTTCTGTAATACCTGCACAATCAAGAGTACAGTTATTTTCAGAAGCCACTCATGAAATTAGTGATACTGTAACTGCTTTCGTAGAGTCAAGTTACTCTGCCAATAAAATTTCTAGAACTCTTGGTCCATATTTATTTAAACATGGAACTTTGAACGCAGGAAGAATGTTTATCCCAGGAAGTCATCCTTTTAACTTCTTTGTTAATAATAGCTCCGGAGGTATAGAGTATATTGGTCCAGATAATTGGGATAATGCAGTTCATACAGGAGCAGATCTTGAACTACGCGGACGACCATTTGGTGAAGAATATAATGGCGGAAGGGGACCAGCGGATCTTGAAATTGATTTAGCTTACTTGCGCATGCTCAGTGGAATAAAGGCTGACCTATCAGACCAGTGGAGTGTTGAAGCTTCTTATATGTTCTCTCGCTCAGAAAGAGATCAAACAAGACCATTCAACTATATTAAAAGCGTAGTAAATGGAAGTTTATTAGATGGTACTTGGAATCCATTCGGAACTCGTTTAGCTAACCCTACACTTGTTTCTCCAAAAGATGGAGTTAGTGTTGCAGCTAACTCTGATGCTGTATCTAATAGTCTTTGGACTTTAAATGTAAATGCATCAACGGCTAAACAAGAAGTTACTGAAATTAAATTTGTTGGAGAGCTTGGAGCTTTAGCTGGCGGAAATATTGGTGTTGCAGCTGGAATGCAACGTCGAACAGAATCATTTAACTACTCACCTGATCCATTAGATGAGTCAGGTATAGGTAATGCCCCTGATCAACCAATAGTCGGAGGTCAGGATGTAGATGCTTTATTTGTTGAAGGAATTTTACCAGTAAGTGATTCTCTTGAAGTTCAAGCAGCTGTTAGGTATGAAGATTATGGAAATGTTGACACTACTGATCCAAAGCTTGCCATACGTTATCAGGTATCTGATAGTTTAGGCATTCGTGGAAGTTGGGGATCTTCATTTCAGGCTCCATCAGTCCGTCAAATGAGTGTTTCAAGTCAATCATCAATTATTGATGACCCTGCATCTTTAAATCCTGTGACTGGACAATTGGAGTGTGTTAATAGAGATGTTACCAACATTGCTATTATAACGACTCAAGGCGGAGATTCTCTCAAGCCTCAGAGCTCTGATTCGTTAACACTAGGAATTGTTATGGAAGTTAACGAAACTGATATCAGTCTTGATTATTGGAGTTTTGACTATACTGACCTCATAACATCAGACGAGGGAGCTCAGGCAATATTAGCAAATGACTGTAACGATGGTGTAATTGATGACTCAAGAATACGACGTCGTCCAGATGGAACTGTGGCTGAAATAACCTCAGAGTTCATTAATACTGGCTCTGTAAAAACTAATGGCCTTGATATAGCGTTATCTCACTCTTTAGATTCATCAGAGTTTTTTGATCTAGTCGACTTTAATTTTGTAGCAACATATATCAATGAGTTTGAAGTCAAAACCAACAGCTCTGCTGCTACTTTTGACGGTGCAGGCTCAAGGAATTTTAGAAATCAATTCCGCTCTATGCCAAAAATTAGAGGTAATCTGGGTGTAACTTTTCAAAAAGGGCAGCATACATTAAGTACACAACTTAGATATATTGATAATTACGCAAATGATCAATCAGATACAACTATTGATAGTTTAGTAACATTGGATGGACAGTATTCAACTCAACTATACAATGATAGTGCTAGGCTCTCGATTGGTATTAAAAATATTATGGATGAAGATCCTCCAAGTCTAGGTGCTAATGTTCGTCCGGGATACGATAATGTCATGCATAACGTTTTAGGAAGAACTGTTTATATGTCTCTCACCCAATCATTTTAAGAGATACTTAAATAAAATTATAAAAGGGCGATTATTCGCCCTTTTTTATACTTTAATCTAACCAAAAACTCTATTAACAAAAAGAATATATAATTAGATAATTGAACATTAATAACACAGGAACCCGTTATGAAAAAAATATCTAAACTAATAACATTTATTTTTTTAATCTCATTTATGCCCAATGCTTCGTCGCATGATCTTGAAAGAGCAATTAGCAGTGATGACAGATCTTCTAATAACGTAATTAGAGATTCTTCAAGACACCCATACGAAACACTTACTTTTTTTGAAATTAAATCTGATATGAGGATTGTTGAATTATCCCCAGGCGGCGGATGGTACACAGAGATTCTTGCAAACTATATTCACAAGCCAGGCAAGCTTATAGCAGCTCACTTTGATAAAGATTCTGAAAGAGCATATTTTCAAAGAAGTAGAGCAAATTTCGAAAAGAAAGTTAATGAAAACCCTTTATATAAAGATATTGAAATTGTTGATCTAAGCTCAAGTTTAGCCGAACCAGAAAGCGTAGATGCTGTTCTAACTTTTAGAAATCTCCATAACTGGCTCGGACCTCAAATGGATTTAATTTTTTCTAATTCTTTTAATGCCCTTAAGCCTGGTGGCTTGCTTGGTGTTGTGGAGCACAGAGCTAAACCAGGAACTTCGATGGAGGCCATGAAAAAAAGTGGCTATGTTACCGAAGAGCATGCAATAGAAGTAGCGAAAAAGCATGGGTTTATATTGGTTGCAAAATCAGAAATTAATGCAAATCCAAAAGATACTGCCGATCATCCTGGTGGAGTTTGGACTCTGCCACCTAACTATAGATTAAAAGAGAAAGACAAAGAGAAATACAAAGCCATAGGTGAAAGTGACAGAATGACATTATTATTTAAAAAGTCATCGCTATAGGCTCGTTATTTTTACATCTCCTGAATCAACCAATTCATCTATAGTATCTTGAGACCATCCAAGCTCTTCTAAAACTGATCTACTATGTTCTCCAAGAAGAGGGCTAGCCTCGGCTTGAGAAGCTAATTTTCCTTCAAATAAAATTGGAGGAGTTGGAGCAGTTAATTTCCCCATCGCCTTAGTTACATAAGTTTCAAGAGCTCCAATAGCTTTTATTTGTTCACTACTTTCAATATCCTCACGTTTTAAACATGGCGAGCAAGGAACGTCAGCTGCTATCAATATTTCCATGGCTTTATCAACACCTATATCTTTTCTAGGATTTTTTAATACCTCCATAACTTTTTCCATATTAGTCATTCGAGACGCTATCGAGGCATAAAGTGGAGTATCAATTAATTCTGGGTAACCAACCATAGGAAGAAGTGTCTCCCAATGACTGTCAGTTAATGGAGCAACAGCGACTCCACCATCTTTATAATTAATTGTTTGAAAGTAGTCTGAACCTGGAGACATATTAAACCTATCATCGTCTTTCAATGTTTTATGCATCATGCCGTCAGGCCACATAAATGAAAGACAGGCATGAAGCATTGATATATCTATGTGCTGGCCTTCGTTTGTTGTTGTTCTAGCTAAAAGGGCAGCTGTTGCTCCTTGGCTTACAGTATATGCAGTAACTTTGTCGCAGATGAATGTTTTAATAAAATCAAAAGAGTTTTCCTCTGAGGATTGAAGATCAGTGAAGCCAGCTAATCCCTGAATTACATGGTCAAAGGCAGGCAAATCTGCCATAGGACCTTTTGTTCCAAAACCACTCACAGCAACATATATCAATCTGGGATTTATTTTTCGAAGAACATCTGATCCTAGACCAATTCTATCCATAACTCCCGGACGATAGTTATGGAGAAGAATATCTGCACGAGCGATAAGTTTTTTTACAGCTTCGACTCCGGCATCTGATTTCAAATCTATTGCTAAAGACCTTTTGCCACGATTACAGTTATGAAAGAATCCTGATACTCCATTTTTTTGAGTGCCAAGTGGTCGCATCTTGTCGCCCATCAAAGGAGGCTCTACTTTAATTACTTTTGCTCCCTGAGCTGCCATAGTCATTGCTGCCAGTGAGCACGTAATCATATTAGATAGCTCTATTACTTCTATACCAGCTAATGGTTGGCTTGCACTTGGTTTTGTCATTTTCTCACCCCTTATTTATACAAATAATATTAGCATGTTCCCAATATATTATTAGAAGATCTAACAGACCTTACGATTTTGAAAATGTTAAGATTAGACATATGAAAACATTAAAAGAAGAAATTATATTTGAATGCTCTGCTAAACATTTATGGGGTATTCTTTCAGATGTATCTCGATGCGACTGGGTCCCTACAATTAATGAAATGACATTGGAAGGCGACTGTAGGGTTTTTGAAATGGAAGGTATGGGAAAAGTTAAAGAGCAAATATTACTTTTAGACAACGATATGATGAAGTTGCAATATTCGGCAATAGAAACTAGAACTCCAATAGACCATCACCTAGCAACAATGCAAATTTCTCAAATAGACACAGAAAACTGTAAACTTTTATGGACTTCAGAGATAGAGCCGGAAATATTCGCAGATGCCATACATCATGGGATGCTTATATCGATAGATGGATTAAAAAAAGTGGTTAGAACCCAACATAGGTAAGAAATTCACTATTATCAGCTCGAACTGAACGAACATCATTGGCAGCAAAATCTTTATCAGGGTATCCCAATGCAATGCAAATCATAATATTTTGATCATCAGGGATATTTGCATGCTTTCTTACGACATCGGATTGCATTATTCCTTGACCATTGATGACGCATCCAATTCCTTTCTCCCATGCGGACAAGACAATCCCATAGGCTAACGAGCCTAAACCAAAATGAGTAATTGCCGCAGGCTCAAGATATTTATCATAAGTAAGAACTAGCGAGACCGGGGCACTAAACTGACGGAATCCTCTAAGCATCCAGTCCATTCTTCTTTCCTTATCTTCTCTTTCTATACCCATTGCTTCAAATAATTGAATTGCAACATCAATCTGTTTTCTTCTATGGTCCCCCTCATAATCTTCTTTATATGGAAAGTCTCGAACATGAGGTTTTCCAGCCATTGTTTCTTCAACGTTACCTTCTCTAATTTTATTTAGTACTTCACCACCTACAGCATGAATATGCCAAGTTTGCGTATTATAAGAAGAGGGTGCCCACTTAGCTCCATTAATTATTTCCTCAATGACCTCTTTTGGAACCGGCTTATCCAAAAAACCACGCACACTTTTTCTAGACTCTGCAAACTTACTAAAATTCATAATTACTCTTTTTAAAAATTAATATGTTTCAGATTTTGCCATATTTTAACTACTTTTTATATTGAATCTATTAGTAGTTTTTAACTCAGGAATTATGCATATATATTAAAAATTATTTTGTTGTTACACTGAAAAAATGGTCAATGACATCTTTAAAATATTAACTCTAGAAGAATGGGAGAGTGCTTCTTTAACTGGTTTAATAGTCACAGATTTAGATCAAAGAGATGGCTTTATTCATCTATCAAGTGCGAAACAGCTAGCAGCAACCTTAGCTTTTTATTTTTCTGATCACGATAAAGTGATGTTATTAGAGATTAATCTAGAAGCAGTAAAAGCAAAGCTTATCTATGAGCCTACTAAGCAAGGAGATAGAAGGTCTGGAGAATTTGCTCATCTCTATGATGAGTTAAAGGTAGCCCATGTTTCAAAGCAGTGGACTCTTGAAAGAGGTTCCTTTACTCTTCCTGAAGATATAGTTTTAGAAACGGAGAAATAAAATGGATGTTTTATTAATAATTGTTGCTGTACTTGCCGTGGTCCATATCATTGAATGCATATTTTTTAGAGAAAAGATAATGGCATCACCTCATGGAAAGTTTTTAGGCTTTTTTCTTACAATGATATTTGGAATTTTTTATTTAAGACGATTGGATTCTGATAAAAATACTTAGTTAAAATTTTCTTTGTGAAAGTCCTTGATTGCAGAATCAACCAATGCGTCTCTAACTTGAAGCTCCTGATATAAATTTAATGAATTCAATGTCTTGCATCTGCTGAGAGCAACATAGGTTTGACCTGTTGCAAAGGCTCCCTGACCCAAATCTATAGAGCAACTATCTAGAGTAAGCCCTTGCGCCTTATGGATTGTTACAGCCCAACCTAGTTTGAGTGGAAACTGCTTAAAAGATGAGACAACTTCTTCTTCCATCTCGTCGTTGTATTCGTCATAGACGTATTTGATTTTGTTCCATTCCTCTCTTTTGACTTTAAAAATATCATCACCTACTTGAACCCTTATAAATTTCCTTTTTTTATCAGAGCAATTTGTGACTATTCCAATAGTTCCATTAACCCATCGGCCTTCACTATCATTTTTTATAAACATGACCTTTGCATCTTGTTTAATTCTTAGGTTTCTGGGTGCAGGTAAATCATTTTCATTTAATTCTCCGTATTCTTCAGACTTTGCAGAAGTAGCAGGCCCTTCAATCAGATTTAACATTTCCTCATTTATTTGTTCTGCTCTATATTTTCTAGTTGTAATAATAAGAGATGACTCATTTGTGAACTCTGGATTAAAGCAAGAAGCATTAATTTTATTTATCGAATCCTCAAGATCTTCGCCTAAACGAACATTATTGAGGAGCGAATAAAAATTCTCATCCTCACTTTGCCTAAATGAATAAGTTAATTCAAAAAAAGCTGGTGATTTAATTTCTTTGAAGCTTTTAGAGCTAAAAAAATAAACAGATTCATATTTCTCATCGATAGCATTGACCTCATGATCTTTGACTACAGGAGGCAGCTGAAAAAGATCACCACATGCAAGAACATGTATCCCACCAAATGGCTCTGATGAATTACGATGAACTTTCAAAGAATCTGAGATGGCATCAAGCATAGGAGCTCGAACCATTGATATTTCATCAATAATAAGAAGTTCTAATTTTTTTAATAATTTCTTAAACTTGGGATCATTAGATTCTTGTATTACAGGAAAAGTATCAAACCCAATTCTAAAAGCAGAATTGATAGTACTTCCTCCAATATTTAAAGCGGCAACACCAGTTGGAGCTACAACTATCTTTCTAAGATCACTTTCCTCAACAACTCTTTCTATAAGTGTTGTCTTACCAGTACCTGCTGCACCTGTGAGGTAAATAAATTGCTGTTCTTCACTGTCCAGCAAATCTACGATCTGATCTAGGGTATCGTCAAATGAGTTTTCATCAGCTACTATTTTTTTCTTTGCCATTGTAATAATCGAAATCTAGATGTGTTGAGGGTTTATTTTGTAGTTTAAGTATAAGATTATATGATAAAGACAAAACCTAAATAAGAGCTTAAAAAATTATAATGACTGAATGCATTGTTTGCCATAGTAATCTTGTTGAAAGCTTCTCTACTTTAGATAAAAATAAATACTGGAAATGTAATTTTTGCCAAGCTAAATTTTTAGATAAACATTATTTTATAGATGAGGTTTCAGAAAAAGATCGGTATCTAGAGCATGAGAATGTTATTGAAGACCCTAGATACAGAAATTTTTTATCTAGATTGTCTGTGCCGCTAGTTGAAAGACTTAATGCTAACAGTAAAGGCTTAGATTTTGGATGTGGGCCAGGCCCAGCTCTTGCAGATATTTTGGTGAAAGATGGTTATGAAGTCGATCTATATGATCCTTTCTTTTTCCCAAATCAAAATATTTTTTCTAACCAATATGATTTTATAACCTGCACAGAAACCGTCGAGCATTTTCATAACCCTTTTGAAGAGTTTAAGAAGCTTGATGATTTACTCATAAAAGGTGGGTTGCTGGGAATAATGACTAACTTTCTTACAGAAGAAGAAGCATTTGAAAAATGGTATTACAGACGTGATCCTACCCACGTTACTTTTTATTCAGAAGAAACCTTTATAGTTATTGGAGAACAAAGAAATTGGGAACTTGAAATAATATCTAAAGATATAGTCATCTTTAAAAAATAAGAAGAAAAATTAATTTTTATCTTTTGTTGCTAGAATTAAAAAGCCTGCTGCGATACCCATATTTTTTATAAAGTTTTGTGCCTCATGAGCTTGCGAAGGATCACCTGCAAGGTTCCAAAAGTCATGCATGAAGATATTTATTAATATAGTTACACCAAATAAAACAAGCGAGCTTACTCGTAAGTATTTACCAACTATAATTAAAGGACTAAATACAACCTGTAATAGAATGCATACAGATAGAGAAAACGCAGCAAAGGGAACATTTTTTGTAATTAATAATTCAACAAACTCTGGGTAATTAAAAATCTTACCAAGGCCAGATAATAAAAATAGTATTCCAAGAAAGCCTCTTCCTAAAAAGAATGCAATAGAATCTAATTTTTTTATATTAATCATGATTCTATGTTAACTTAATTTCATGACAAAAATTTTTATATTACTTCTCTCCATTGGATTAATAATTTCTGGTTTCTTTTATGGTCCAAAGCTATCTAAGCTCTATAGATTGAGCAACCTGTATGATGAAAAAACTATAGCTTATAACTTTAGTAATATTGATGAAGTCTTTGAAGTATCTGAACCAATTAGCGCATCAGACTCGCCTCATAAATTTAAAAAAAGAGATTACACACTGCCAAAAACATATTTTTTTGAAGGCGAGGACAGAAGCTTCACTGAGGGGCTTGATCATTTTAAGACAGATGGAATGATTGTTCTTCATGAAGGCAATCTTCTCTATGAAAACTACTGGAACAATAATTCAGCAGATACTAAACATATAGCATTTTCTGTATCTAAATCTTTCTTATCAGCTTTAGTAGGAATTGCTTTAGAAGATGGCCTTATAGATAGTATTGCCGATCCAATAACAAAGTATTTACCTGATTTTAATGGAACAGGTTACGAGGGAGTCTCAATAAAAAATATTCTTCAAATGTCCTCGGGAGTTGAATTCAATGAGGACTATGCCGACCCTAATTCTGATATAAATAAATTTGGCAGAGCAGTAGCTAAAGGCTCTTCATTTAGAGATTTTGCAAAAACATTAAAGCAGTCAAAAGAGCCTGGAACTTATCATCATTACGTAAGTATAGATACTCAAGTTCTTGGATTTCTTCTAGCCGAAGTAACAGGGATGTCATTACAAGATTATTTGTATGAAAAAATTTGGAATAAGATAGGCATGGAAGATGAAGCTTATTATATTGTAGATAATCTCGGAGTTGAGATGGCTCTTGGAGGTCTAAATGCTTCGGTAAGAGACTTTGCAAAGTTTGGACAACTTTATCTAAATAAGGGTCAGTGGAAAGGTGAGCAGATAGTTCCAGAAAACTGGGTTAATGCATCACATAATACAGATGGACCTCACTTAATACCTGGTGAAAGTGACTTGTCTTCAAGTGTATGGGGGTATGGACTTCAGTGGTGGGTACCAGGTTTTCCAGATACAGACTATACGGCATCAGGTGTTTATAATCAGTACATATATGTAGACCCAATTACTAAAGTAGTTGTGGCTAAAACATCCTCAAATCATAGATTCACCGCTGAAAAAGAGTATTCAAAAGCAGCTCACGTCGCTATGTTTAGAGCAATAGCAAAAAGTATCTCTGAAAATGAATAACCCAATTAATTTTTTAGAAAAGTTTTCAAAATTTGAAGATCACTGGTCGCCTAAGGTTATTGCTGAAATGAATGACTACCAATTTAAACTTGTAAAAATAAAGGGAGAGTTTGTAACACATAACCATGAAGATACCGATGAAGTTTTTATCGTCATAGAAGGATTAATGAAAATACACTATGAGGATAGAGTTATAGAACTTAAAAGTGGAGAAATGGTCGTTGTTAAAAAGGGTGAAAAGCATAGACCTTATGCAGAAGAAGAATGTAAAATTATGCTTGTTGAGCCAATCGGCACTGTGAATACAGGTGATGTAGGAGGCGAGCTTACTGCATTAAATAATGAGTGGATTTAATAGTGAATGTAAGAAAATTAACAGGAATGTGGATTTTAGTCCTAATAGTATCATTTTCACAAAGAGGTATAGCCGAGCAAAGTGATTATCTAAATCGGCATCAATTAAGTATTGATGAAGCAGCAAACCTTTTAAAATTACCACTGTCTTGTGCCGAAATAGAATACCCAAATAAATTGAGTCAAATGTTGCGTGGTGATGAAGATTTAGCGTCTCCAAAGAGCTTACACCCTGCATTTTATGGATGTTTTGACTGGCATTCAGCTGTTCATGGTCATTGGTCAATGGTGCGATTACTTAAGGCCTTTCCCTCTGTAGAGGGCAATACTGAGGCCAAAGCTATTCTGATGAGGCATATCACACCAGCTAATATTGCTGTTGATGTTGCTTATGTGAAATCAGACCCATCTTGGGAAAGACTATATGGTTGGGCCTGGTTACTAAAACTAACGCAGGAACTAGAAACTTGGAATGATCCTATAGCAAATTCGCTAGCCGAGACAATTAAGCCATTAGCAAAAGAATTATCGTCACTTTACATAAATTACTTACCAAAGTTGGTTTATCCAATTAGAGTTGGTGAGCATACAAATACAGCTTTTGGTCTTACATTTGCTTGGGATTATGCTCAGCAGATTGGAGACACTGATTTGAGTGATGCAATTAGTAAGCGCGCTATAGAGTTTTATCAGCAAGATAAATCTTGTCCAATTAAGTGGGAACCTAGCGGCTATGACTTTCTTTCACCATGTTTAGAAGAAATTGATCTTATGCGCCGAGTATTGCCCAAAAGTGAATTCTTAGATTGGTTGAAAGAGTTCATGCCATCTCTCTTGAGCCCTGACTTTAATTTAGAAGTGGGTGAAGTTTTAGATCGTTCTGACGGTAAGTTGGTTCATTTAGATGGTTTAAACTTTAGTCGAGCATGGGTATTAAGTGCATTGGCAAAAGAATATTCCCAGCTAGGTCACCTGCAAGTTGTGGCAGATAAGCACTTGGCATATTCCCTACCTAATTTAGTTGACGATAGTTATGAAGGTGGACACTGGCTTGGCTCTTTTGCTATTTATGCATTATTGCCATAAAAATTGAAAGTTATAAGGTTGAGTAAGAGAAAAATATATTAAAGGAAAATAAATATGTCTAAATTTATAGGAAAAACTGCGGTCATTAGCGGAGGCGCTGAGGGCATTGGTTTATCTATTGCCAAAGCACTTGGTGAACAGAAGATGAATATCGTACTCACAGATATCAATGAAAAAAACCTTCAAAAAGCTAGCTTGGAGCTGGAAACGATTGGAGTTCCAGTATTGCCTGTAGTCCTTGATGTAGCTAAAGAGGACCAATGGCAAGAAGTAGCAGAAAAAGCAATAGCTCGTTTTGGAAAAATTCATATGGTGGTAAATAATGCAGGTGTAGGGGGTGAATCAGGCTCAATAGAAAATCAGAATGCAAGAGGATGGCAGTGGGCTCTGGATGTGAATTTAATGGGTGTTGTCTTCGGAGCAAAAGTAATAGTTCCATTGATCAAGCAGCATGGTGAGGGGGGATGGATTGTAAATGTTGCTTCAATGGCTGGAATGGGTGGTACTCCATATGGAGGAGCTTACACCGCAACTAAAGCCGCAGTAGTAGCTGTCTCAGAAAGTTGGGCTGGAGAGCTTGAAAGTGAAGGTATCA
>MDSX01035969.1_pt1 | contig 11792 bp, 14 predicted proteins | sample 811141 | NCBI WGS metagenome assembly MDSX01 (sample SAMN05326642, study PRJNA326480) | marine metagenome | isolation source: seawater | place: Atlantic Ocean: South East | collected 2010
AAATAGATAAAATAAAATTGTTTTTAAATAATATATAATTATATATTATTTAAAATGTCTTCAGAAACTGCTTTTATTACACAAGAATATATTCTATCTAAGAAAGTTGATGCATATATTTCTAATCTTAAACAAGATAATGAACTTTCTTCTGATGAAAAATTAGAAAAAATTTATAAACTATTAAAGTTTAGTGAAGATACAAAAACATTTTCAGAAAAAGATGATATTTGTATTTTTATTAATGCTTATAATGGATGTGAATTTAATGGAGAACTATATAATTATGAAGATGTTTTAATTAATCGAAATGATAATATTACTGTAAATTCTGATACATGGACTGAAAAAGAAAAAATAATTAAATGGAAAGGGCAAAAATCTGGGAGAGATGATAATAGAATATATAATAGAAAGCAAATTCACATTATGATAAAAACACATAAAAATGGTAATTATTTTTACTATGGTATTTCAAGTAATAATTTTAAAAGAACTAAAGAAGGTAATCATAAATTAAAAATTCCTTCAGAATACGAATTTAAAATAGATACATTTTTTGGTAAAGAATTATATAATTGTAAAACTCATAAAAATGCAATTTCAAAAATTGATAATGGTAATTATATTAAAATTAGTTCAAATGTAACAAGTATTGAATTTATTAGGAAAAAAGAATTTTTTAATTAACTTCATATAAATATATATATATTAAATTTTTATTTAATCAAATAATTAAATAAAAATTTTAGTAAATAAGTTTTATACTTAATTACAACTAGTATTTTTACCTGATAGTTTGACTTTAGATAAAATATTCTTTGCATTGTTTTTACTTAAGACATTAATCATAAATTCCGCAAAATATGCATTAGCCCAACCAAAAAATCCTCGTGTATATTTATTTACATCAGTTACCCAAACACTTTCATGAATATATCCTGTTGCTTGATAAGGTGATATACTTACCGGACTTATTCCAACACCTGTATTAATTAATTCTACATCAGAACTCATTAATAACATATTAATTGCTTCTGTAATTTCATCAATATATTCATCAGGAATTGTATTATCATTGGTAATACGTGTAAAACCTCTTGCAACTATGGCCATTGGCCAAACCATTCCAGGACCAGCTTGAGTAGATATAGCTGTATGTCCGCTTCCAATTCCACTAATACCAGTTTTACCATAATTATAAAACCATCTGTTATCTGGACTCAAACAGAATTTTCGGGTATTTTCATATATTTCTTGAGACCATGCAGATCCTGTATATCCAAACCATGGAATTGAAAGTAAACTTGGAAGATTAGCATCATCCATTAAATTGAAGTTTCCTCTTACAGTTATTGTAGAATTTTTAATTGGTGGTGTAACAAAAGTTAGTGTTCTATTTGATAAAGTTACATTTTTAAAATCTACTGGATTACCATCTACTAATATTTCAAGATATCTTGTTCCTACTAGTCGTGGATCTGTTGATGTTCCACCACTTGATTGAACATTTGCAGTAGAATTCATACTACAATCACCTCCATTAGGTGGTTGTATTCTTGTAGTCTTATCTAAATATGGATAATATGGATTACAACCTGTATCACTTCCAAACTGATCATTTTGATTATATTTTGTACAATCTGGATTTATTGATCCATTTAATGTAAAAGCTTTAGTAGTACCATCACCAAAGAAAGTATCTGCACCAAGCCCATCTAATTCAAATGCATACATTTTACCATAAACAGGATGGTTGAAAATTCCTAGTTCTTTAATTATTATCAAAACCATCCATAATCATTGCACCAGCTACACCAGCTGCTAAATAAGGGGCTTCTGTTCTGTTAATAGCTTGTTGTTGATAAATTCCTTCTCCAACACCTCGTAAATAATTTTTATTATGTAACATTTTAAAACGATGAATTCCCATAACACCAAATAAAAGACCAAGTATTAAACATATTAAAAATCCAATTAAATAATGTAAATTTCTTTTCTTTTTATTACATATATTTCGCTGTTTATTACAAGAGTCATTTATATCACAATCTGAATCTTCATCGCAACTTGTATCAGAAGGAACTAAAGCTGTTATTAAAAATGCGATTGCACCTAATAATAATATACCACCAAATACTGTAGAAAACCATGCTGTACTGCTTGTTCTTGCTTCTCCTAAAGCTACTGCATCACTACTAGTATGTTTTGTAACACTTGTATTATTTCCCATTTATATTTATATAATATAAAATGAAAAGTCCAAATTTTAAACGTACTCCTACAAAAAAAAATACTTATTTTGAAAATTATGACCTTTATTCTGATGCAAATCCTAAAGATACAATTCATATAAAATATGATACAGTAGAAAATACTAAAAAAACTATTAAAAAATTAGAAAAATTAAGAGAAAAAGGTACTTATTCTCATGCAAGAATAGTAAGAGTTGTAAATGTTATGACTCAAAGATTAAGAGTTATTTATAATAATACTGGGAAAGGTAAAACTAGATATGAATTATCTAAAAGATACTTTGAAAAATTAAAAAAAGATACATTGAAAAAACGTAAAGAAAAAACTACTTATAAATCTCAAAGTAAGTTAAATAGATGGTTCAAAGAAGAATGGATTGATGTTTGTCAACTACCAAAAATAGTAAAATGTGGTAGAGATAAAGCAAATTGGAAAGACTATCCATATTGTAGACCTTTAAAAAGAATTAATAAATCTACTCCAAAAACAGCAAATGAATTAACTAAAGCAGAAATTAAAAAAAGATGTGCTAAAAAGAAGCAAAAACCAAAAAGTAGAATTTTACCTAAATCTAGAAGGAAATCACCCACTAAAGCATCTAAATCTAGAAGGAAATCACCCACTAAAGCATCTAAATCTAGAAGGAAATCACCCGCTAAAAATATATCAGAACCGGTTAATAAAAAACTTTATAATGAAGTTAAAAAAGAAGCAAAAACTAGATTTAAGGTTTGGCCTAGTGCTTATGCTAGTGGATGGCTTGTCAAAGAATATAAAAGAAGAGGAGGTAAATATAAATTACAAAAATCTAGTAAATTTTCGACAGAAAAAAAATGGTTTATTGTTACAAAAGAGGGGTGTCCATCGTGCATAAAAGCTAAATATTTTTTAGAAACAAGAAAGATTAAAGTTAAATATGAATCATATAACAATGAAAATAAAAACGTTGCAATTAAAAAATATTCTAAAAAAACTAATAATTATGAATATTTTCCAATGATATTTTATAACAATAAATTTATAGGAGGATTTGTTGATTTGGAAAAGAAATTTGACTCTTTATAGTTATCTTTATTTTTATATAATTTAGCCCAAATAATTCCACTTATTATTCCAGATATTGCTCCCACTAAATGTCCTGATAAAGACGCTTTTGGATTTTGTATTGAAGGTAAAAATACCATAAATAATATAGATGCTATTAAAGTAATATCTAACTGTTTATTTTTAATTAGTTCCCAAGTTATTAATCCAAATAAAACTCCCGAAAATCCTATACTACATTTTATACAAGGAAATAATTTATATATAATAGTTTCTGCAATAGTATTAAATACTAACAGAAATACTATTAATAATATAAAATTTTTAGTTCCAAGATTTTGTTCAATACGTGAAAGACCATAAAAAGCAATTAGATTACCAATAAGATGATAAAAATCAATATGAATAAAATTACTATAAAAAGTTGATAAAATATCTTTATTACAAGGAATAGTTTTAATAATTGTTGTTGCATACAATAAAAATATTACTATTATAGTTACGGCCATAAAAACAGAAACAGGTACAATCTGAAATTTTTTAACTGTTATCATTTATTATCTAGTTATTTTTATTAATAATATAATGTTTAATATTAATAAAATGACCGAAGAAGTCAAAGAAGAATTTTGTGGCGCTTGTGCTGCAGTACCATTAGCAATTGCTGGAGCTGCTGGAGCTGGAGTTGGATCTAAACAGCATGGACAAACAAAAAAAATATTATTATATAGTGGAATAGGTTTAACAATATTTTCTGTTATTATTGTTATAATTTTTTTATTAAGATGTAAAGATTGTAAATAAAATAATATAAATTTTTAAAGTTAAATTTAACTTTAAAAATTATACTTCAACAAGTAATGTTTCATCAATTCCAGGTAGATTTTCATCTTCAACCAAAAATTTCATAAAACTATTTTCAAATTCTTCTTTAGAATCTTTAAATCCTGCTTCTTTACGTGCATTCATATATTTTTCAAAATATTTTTCTTTATATTCTGTACTTTCATTTTCCATATCATTGATAGATTCTCTTGTTTTAAGAATGATTTCTTTGATTTCTTTCATTTTATTATAATGTTCTAGATATGTCCATGCTAATTGCGCTTTTTTAACTCTTAAAGTAGTATATGTTTCGTATGGAGCCTCAGTCTTATCTTCTGCAACATCTTTCTTAAGTTCTTCCTCTCTATCTTTAATTTCTTGCATGGTTTGTGATTCATCCTTTTTCTTTTGTTTAACATTTTCTGAAATAGATTCTGTCATTTGCTTACGAATATCAATCTCAGTTGTTTCTGCTGAATAATCAGAACTTGCAGTAATAGGAAAAGGTCTTCCTACATATGTATGATAAATTTGATGGTATGAATCAACATTTCGAATTAACCATTCAGCTCTTTGATCAGCTTCTGTTTCTGAAGCATAATTACCTCTTAGTTTTGCAAAACCATAAACACCATTTTCATTCGGTTTTGCTCCTTTTGCAGGAGTAAAAGAAATTAAACCAATATTTTGTAATGATGGAGGTGGATCTGCATAAGTTCTATCAACTTTTGGAAATTTTTCTGTAAATTTACTATTATTCAATGACTTCATAGCTACACCTACCTCATCTTCCATTAAAGATGGTGCTCCTTGATCAGGTCTCCATTTATTTTCTCTATCACGATCTTCTGGAGCAGTTAAAGAATTTTCTTGTTCCCATTCGGGATGATTTTTAATGTTTTGATCCATTTTTATAAAAAAAATTTATTCTTTAGATTTAACTTTTATCTCCATGTTCACAATAGTCTAATATTATTTCTTCTTTAGGATCATAAATACCATCTTTTATTAATTCTGCCATTAAATCATCAAAAATATTATGAAATTCTTCTGTATGACCAATACTATTACATAAAACATGTGCAAATTCATGAGCTAATACATATATTAACATATTTTGAGGATAATAACCTCCATTTTCGTCTTTTAAACACATATATATATTCTGTTTATTAATAGTATAACTTTTACTACCTTTGTATAAATTTATTTCATTCATAATATTTCTATTGTTTAGCATAGATAAATTCCCCGTCCAGTATTTTTCCTGATTAAAAAAATTATAAAAAATATCTTTTAATTTATTTAACTCAGGATCATCTTGTTTTTCATAATTTTCTACTTGTTTAAATATTGCTAAACACAATAATATCACTAGTATTATTGATAATAGATAACATAAATATCTGATAACATCTTTCATTATTTATTATAATAAATACAAAATTAATCTTCTGATTTTCCATGAATAAAATCATAAATACGTTTAGATACTTTATCACCTATTCTTCTTGTTTTTCCAGATGTTAAAGGATATTTAAGATCTGATAATAATTTTTCTTTAAGATGATCAGGTGTATTTTCATATTCTTTAGTTAAATTAGTTAAATTTATATATTTATCAACTATAATACTAGCTATTTTTTCTGTAACTTGTGGTATTAATGATAATTGACTTAAAAACCATACTTCAGGAGTCATATTAGCTTTTTTGGATGTTTTTAAAGATGCAGAATATTTACTAGAACTAATTTTATTCTCTTCTTCTAAGAAATAGTTTTCTATATCTTTATTAAATTTATCTAGTAATTTTATTATATACAAGGTTGTTTCCATCAATGTTTGTGTTTTATACAATTTTATATCATCTCTCATTTGTGTATTAATGATACTACCTAATAAAGTAGACACTGGAACTCCAGAAATTTTTGTATCTACAGGTAATTCTAAATTTCCTTCTATAATATACATTATCCTTTCTTTTGAAATTCCTGATCCTAATAATCGTAACTTTTGCTCTCTATGTCTCCCATCACATATACTAGCTTTTAAATCATTGACTGTTTTGCGTTCAATTATAAATATTATTTCTTCATCTTTTTTAAATATAATATCTCCTAATTCTAACTGAGATATAGTAAATTTAATTTTTTCTTTTTCTAATTCTTTAATTAAATATTGCTCTCTATTATCAATAATAAGTTCAACTTTTTTACTCATAATTATTAATCTTATTTATAAGGAATATTTAAATCTATATATAATAAATATGGATGAACTTTATTTATTAAATATTAAAGATCCAAGAACAGGACAAGTTATTTTAAGATGTTATACCGAGTTAGAACGACAAAATTTAGTAAATAGTGGAGTACCTTTTGAGATTTTAAGAGAAATAAATATGAGTAAAATTTATTTATCAAACATCAAAGATCCAATAACAGAAGAAATTAGTTTAAGATGTTATACTGGATCAGAAATAAAAAATTTAGTAAATAGTGGAGTATATTTAACATCTTTCAGAGAAGCAAATACAATACAAGAAATTAATGCATGTGTTCAACTAAATCAAAAAGCGATTGCAGAAAGAATTATTGAAGAAAATGATTATAAACATTCAACTTGTATGATAAGTACTCAAAAAATAGCAAATCATATTTATGAATATTCAAAAACGGTACCTAATATATTTTTTAGCTCTTTTAATGTCGACATTAATTTAGGACCTATTATTGAAACAAGATTATTTGGTAAAATTTATAGGCATAATTATACAAAATTTAAAGATGAACTAAAAAAATTCTTAGAAGAAAAAGAAAATTTTAATGGAACAATAATATTAAAAATTACAGATAGTTTTTCAGAAAGAAAACATATATATAGTTTATTTGTTGAGGTTATGGATAATAAAATAATAGAGTTTAATATTGTTGATACTGGGACAACACCAATAGATACTAATATTTATGTAAAAACTATAAGCAAAATTTTAGATCTACCTTATGAAGAGAGTTTTTCTATAAACTTTCTTTTTAATACCAGTAATTTTGTCCAGTATGGTATGGGATTACAAAAAGGTGAAGAAGAACTAAATATTAAAGGTTATTGTTATGCATGGATGTTTTATTTTATTTATAATTTTATTAGGATCGAAAAGAATCAAAACATTTTTTTGGATTCTCAAGAAAATTTAGAATATATTTATAGCTATTTATTTTCAAAAAAAGAAGTTATTACAGCTTTAATTATACATTGGTGGGATAATATAATTATAGAAGATATTACTGCAGAAAATTGGGAACAAATTCAAAGTATTAATGTAGCTATACCACCATATCCTCAAGACCAAGAATTGTATTAGATAAATGATATATACGATTTTTTATTTCAGATGTAAATTCTTTAGTAAGTGTTTTTTCTATAATAATCCATCTATCAATATGATAATTTCCTTTTGTTAACCAAGATTTTAATATTTTACTATATCTGACAAAATTATTTTTACAACAATTTTTCAATAAGTTTAATTCTTTTTCAGACCAATTTATTTTATCATTTATCATAATATTTTCTAGATCAATATTATATACTTTATTATTAACTCTTATAAAATTACGATAAGCAAAATCACCTAATTTAAATGCTATTCTAAATGCTACTTGTATTACTAAAGAAAATAAAGCTTCATTATTCATTTTACTAGGAATTCCATATCCAAAGTTCTTATGATTTTCGAATAATTTTTCATAGTCTAAAACATATTCATTTTTCCATAATTTACTAGACTTAATTTGTTTAGGATAAGTTTCTTGATTAAACAAGTCTGTTGTTATAATAAAATAATATGTTTCACCTTGTTTTATATTATTTCTTATACCTAAAGGTATATTTGGGAACATATTTGCTTCTAAACTCATAACATTAATATCAAAATAATTAACATCGCTAAATAGTTTCATAATATTATGAATTTTAAAAGGTAGTAATGATGATTTCCTGTTTAAATACGGACCTTTAACTATGACATTTTGATTTAATTTATTTTTTGCAAAATAAACATCTTGTTTTGATGCAGAAGTATTTAATTGAGATCTTACTTTAAAAATAAATTCTTCTTTTTCAGAAGATAAACTTCCTCTTTCCATATGACTTTTATAATATATATTTTCAAAATCCGGAAACAATTCTAAATCATAGCTAACCAAAGAACCTTCAAAAGCAAATTCTGAATTTGTTCTTTTAAAATTTGTTCTTCCTTTTTGTGTATGCATATCAACTACATAATTATCTAAGTTAATTTCGGAGTTTAATAAATTTTTATTATAAAAATTCAACAAAGAATCTTCAGTTTTAATCTTATTTGGTGGTTCCCATATTACTTTATCTTGTAAAATATACAAATATACTGGATGCATTACACATAAAAACTGTTCTTTCATTTTCATAATTTTGTACCAATTAAAACAAATATCTAATGAATTTTTATCTACTATAAATTTTAGTTTGTAAAGTATTTCAAATATTAAAAATCCTGGTCTAGTACTTTTATACCTTTTAGTTTTTAGTTTTTCTACTTCTAAAATTTTATTCATCCAATAATATACTGAAATATCTTTATTTTCCATACACCAAACAAAATTATTTACAAATATTCTTAAATCTTCATCTTCATATAAAGGATAAATATTCTTTGGTAGTGAATTTTCTAAAGGAGTATTAGATCTATAATAAGCTCTAATATGAGAGTAACATCTGGTTTTTAAACTAAATGACATTAATTTAGATAGTAAAACCAATTTTTTTGATAATTTATCTACAGAAGTCATTTCATTAATTGTATCATTTACTATAGTCAGTAAATAAGGTGCGGCAATACCAATATCTTCTAAATAAATTATACGTAATCTATTTAAAAAATTTGTTATAGATCCACCAGATTTTTCTGTAGCCCATTTCATTAAAAAAATATCATTCATCATATATATACTTTTATTAAAAATTGCTCTTCTAGTATATTTTTGAATAGCTGATTTAGCAATATCAAATGGATATCCATTTAATGTTTTTACACTTCGATATTTAGAAGAAGATTGATTTTTTAGTAAATATAAAGGTAAGTTTTTTAGTTCTAAGGATACTAATTCCTTTAATACTGAAGATGTATAAATATTAAATGTTGTTTTTATTTTAATAAATTTTAGTAGTTTTATAGTTTCAGATTGTGTTAAATTTATATTTTTATTACAAAAAACATTGATAAATGCTAAAAAATTACTTGGAAAAGTAAAGATAAGTTTGAAAAGATATTCTGTAGGGTTATATTCTGCAAGATAATACATGCTTTGTTATCATTTAACAAAATATTTTAGATGTATTTTCTATTTTAAATTTGAAATATTAGTATAAATATAATACTAATAGTAGTAAATGCCAATTGATCGAGAAAATTCCAAGAATGCATTAGCAACAGTTTTAAAGCAAGAAAAGAATATTAATATTATAGAAAAACATATATATAATATTAGTAGAAATAAAGAAGAAAAATATTATTATATTTTATATCAAATTATAGGAGATATTATAAATAATAAACCTTTATCACAAATTATAGATGAAATTAAAAGTAATAAAATACTTTGGGGACATAATAGTTTTAATGAGATGGCTGACTGTATAAGAGAACAAAATGAATTTATCCAAAATCCTTTTGAAGTAGAAGAAGGTGTATTTCAATGTAAAGCTTGTGGAAGTAAACGTGTTTATTCATATGCAAGACAAGATAGAAGCTGTGATGAAGGGACTAGCGTATATGCACAATGTGTTGCATGTAAAACAAAATGGAGAGAAAGAGGATAATTACTTTAATATATTTTTTGGATTAACTTTTTTATTTATTATTTTTTTCTCTACTAAAGATATTTTATTATTTTTAATATAAACTAACTGTCTGTATATACAAATATTTTCTTTAGTAATTTCACCAATTACTAAATAAATACCAGAATTCTTATTCTTTAATTTTTTCCAATTATCTGTATAATGTACTAGAGATAATTTGATATTTTTTGAAAAATATCTAGGATAATTATTAATAATGTTAGTTTTTAAAGTTTGTTCAATTAATAATATATATCTTGAACGCATATCTCTAAAATTTTTAATTAAAATAAAAGCTAATTCTTCATTACTATAATAATCATCTTGAATACGATTATATTTAAAAGGTTTTTTATATCTAGAGAATATACTACCCATTATTTATTAATATTAGTATAATAAATTCCTAAATTATGATTATTTTCTAAAGATTTCCAATTATCAGAAAATCTTACTATGTTTCCACAATTATAATAAAAATATGGTTTATCAGCATTTTCAAAATTAGGTGTTACACTTAATGGCATTGTAGGTATTAGATCTAAATCATTAATTATACTATACAAGTTAATTTTCTTTATAGCTTCTTTAAAATTTTCATTACCGACTCTTGGAGATGCAAAAACATAAGTTATGACATTTTTATATCCTAAATTATCTAAATTAAAAGCACATAATGTTGCTATTGCAGATCCTAAACTATGTCCTGAAATTATTATATTCTTATTTTTGTCTGGATTTATTTTAGATAATTTATCTAATAAATTATCTTTGATATCAGAATATATTTGATTAAAACCTTGATGAATTTTAATATCATTATTATCATACAAAGAAACTTGTTGATGTTTTAAGTTAATATTACTGTTATTATTAGATTCAATTTGACTAAAGTCAATATCTTTTAACCAATCTTGAATATATTGTGTACCTCTAAAAATAATATATATGGTGTCTTTACTTGACCAAATAACACCAAATAAATTTGTATTATATATCATTGATAATTCAAGAGATAATTCTGGAGGAGGAGTTATATTATTATTGGAAGATTTATTATTATAAACTTGTTGTATTAAACCTATACAATAATTTATATTATTTTTATCATAAGAAGATGACCAAGCTGGTTTTACTTTTACAAGATCTGTTGGATCTGGACTACAACTTAACTTTCCACACTCTTGTTTATTCATAAAAGCTCTATCTAACGCCAAGTGATATTTTTTATATTTAAAATATAGTACTATATCTAAAATAATGTTAATAATTGCATATAATATTAATAACACAATTATTATATAAAATATAACTTTTAATATTTTCATTTATTTATCAAATGAAAAGTATAATTTAATTTTCTTCTTCAATAATCGGTGTAATATTATTACTTAACTCTCCAGATTTTTTTGCTTGTTCTAGTTGTCTTTGAATATTTCTTTCTATTTCATTAGTTGAATTTTCATTATTTTGATTTAAATCAGGAACACCATTTGCATTATTTAATGCTCCTAACATTGGACCCATCATACCCATTAAATTATTTAGATCTGGCATGGTTTTTTCTTGTCCTTCTGTAATTTCAGAAGAATCAGCTCCTGCTTGTAAATTTGACATCATAGTATTCATCATAGCCATAGTTTCTTCAGGCATACCTTCACCTCCACTTTCTCCTACTTTATCATTTAAATTAGTTACCATATTTTGTACTGTTCCCATCAGTTTACCTAAATCAAGACTTCCATCTTGTAAACCATTACCCATTCCTCCTACAAGTTCTTGAAATACAC
>MDSX01046555.1_pt1 | contig 11790 bp, 10 predicted proteins | sample 811141 | NCBI WGS metagenome assembly MDSX01 (sample SAMN05326642, study PRJNA326480) | marine metagenome | isolation source: seawater | place: Atlantic Ocean: South East | collected 2010
CAGTTTGCTTGGCGGACATAGCGAGTTGGACCCACTCCTTTCCATTCCGAACAGGATAGTGAAACGATTCTGCGCCGATGATAGTGTGGTTTTTTCCACGCGAACGTAGGACACTGCCAAGCTTCTTAACTAAAAACCCTATCAATTGATAGGGTTTTTTTATCTTAGTTAATTTTATTTCCAAGTGTCTCTTAAAGTAACAGTTCGGTTTATTTTAATATGAGATTTTTTGCTTTCTTGATCACAAATAAAATAACCATGTCTTTCAAATTGATATTGATCGCCAGGATTAATATCAATTAAATTTTCTTCTAATTTTATTTTATTTATTTTAATTGAATTAGGATTGATGTCATCCAGATAATTATTTGATTTTGAACCAGGTTGCTCAGTTATAAAAAGTCTGTCATAAAGGAATGCTTCAGCATTTAAAGCATGTTTAGTTGATAACCAATGAATATTACCTTTTACCTTTATAGAGTCAGAACCTGGAGTACCTGATTTGGTATCTGGAATATAATCACATAATACTTTTACTATATTTCCATCTTTATCTTTTTCACAACCAATACAATTAACTATATATCCATACCTTAAACGAACTTGACTTCCAGGGAATAATCTAAAAAATTTTTTTTCTGGCTCTTCCATAAAATCTGCTTTTTCAATCCATAATTCTTTAGTTAATTTAATTGTACGGTTTCCTAGTTTTGGATTTTGTGGATGATTTGGAGCAAAACAATCCTCCTCAAAATCTTCTGGTAAGTTATTTATAACTAGTTTAAGAGGGTCAAGAACAGCTACTCTTCGGAGGGCTGAAGAATTTAAAACCTCACGCATACAATCTTCTAATATTGAATATTCGATCCATGAATCTGCTTTTGCTACACCTATTCTTTCAGTAAACAACTTAAATCCTTCTGGAGTATATCCTCTTCTTCTTGCACCTTTTAGTGTAGGTAGTCTAGGGTCATCCCAACCAGTGACGTGATCATTTTCAACTAACTCAATTAATTTTCTTTTTGATAAAACAACATAAGTTAAATTAAGTCTGGCAAATTCATATTGCTTAGGAAGTGGTTGATTTAATATTCCACTATCAAATAGTTTTTCAAGGATCCAATCATAAAATGGACGTTGATCTTCAAATTCCAAAGTACAAATTGAATGAGTAATACCTTCGAGTGCGTCTTCAATTGGATGAGCAAATGTGTACATTGGGTATATACACCATAACTCACCTGTTTTATGATGAGATTCTTTTTTAATTCTGTATATTGAAGGGTCACGGAGGTTTATATTAGGTGATGCCATATCAATTTTAGCTCTTAAAACCATAGATCCGTCTGAATGTTTTCCTTCTTTCATTTCTTCAAATAACTTTAGGTTTTCTTCTTGAGATCTTTTCCTAAAAGGTGAATTTTTACCTGGCGAAGTTAGAGTTCCTCGATTTTTTTTTATTTCTTCCATGGATTGTTGGTCAATATAAGCATGATTTGATTTAATTAATGCTTTTGCAGCTTCATACATAAGTTCAAAATAATCACTTGCATAATATAGATTTAATTCATTATTAAACTTCCAATTAAAACCCAACCATTTAACATCTGAAATAATACTTTCAACAAATTCTTTATTTTCTTTTTCAGGGTTTGTATCGTCAAATCGTAAATGACAGGCACCACTGAAATCTCTGGCTAAACCAAAATTTAAGAAAATACTTTTGGCATGACCTATATGTAAATATCCATTTGGCTCAGGTGGAAAGCGAGTACGTATTTTGGCTGCATCTTGAGTACCATTATCATGGTGAGTTTTATTTCCTGGAGTTCCAGCCCATTTTTTATTTGCAAAAAGTTTTTGACTAATATTTTTTTCAATAATAGCGCGGATAAAATTTGGAGTACTTTCGTTTGATTCTTTTTGATTTGTCATAATTTAAGAATATTTTAACTTAATTTCTCGTTAACTTTTAAAAATTTACCTTAACTTTTTTAAAAATTTTAGTTAATAATACTAGTACACAAAGCAATTTATATGATAAATTATCACCTATCAAAATTTAATTTGATTTCCTTGTATAAAAATTTTTTATTTAAAAAAATCAAAATAAATTTTTGTTATTTTTTTAACTAGTACTTTTATAAACAGGAGGCAATTTTATTATGTTAAATCCACAAGATTTTGTCGGTGTCAGCTTTTGGCTGCTATCGGCGGCAATGGTGGCTGCAACGTTTTTTTTCTGGGTTGAAAGAGATAGAGCTGTAGGTAAATGGAAAACATCACTTACAGTTGCTGCAATGGTTACAGGTATCGCAGCGATTCACTATTTTTATATGAGAGGGGTATGGGTAGATACAGGATCATCCCCGACAGTATTTAGATATGTAGATTGGTTGTTAACAGTACCACTACAGATCGTTGAATTTTATCTAATTCTGGCTGCAATTGCAGTTGTAGCAGTTTCAGTATTTTGGCGATTATTAGCAGCTTCAGTAATTATGTTAGTTGCTGGTTATCTCGGCGAAGTAGGATCCGTGGGCGTTTGGTCTGGGTTCACTGTAGGAATGATAGCTTGGTTATATATCATTTATGAAGTATTCGCAGGTGAAGCAAGTCAAATTAGTGCAAGCAAAGGTACAGCAGCAAGTAAAAAAGCATTCAATGCTTTAAGACTTATTGTTACAGTTGGTTGGGCTATATATCCAATTGGATACTTCCTTGGATACAATGGAAGTGCAGATGTAAATACTCTAAACTTAGTCTATAACTTAGCAGATTTTGTTAACAAAATAGCGTTTGGTGTAGTTATATGGGCTGCAGCAACATCAGGTTCAAAAGCTTAATAAAGCCTTTGATACTTGAATAAGTAATTAGGAAAACGCGTCAGAAATGACGCGTTTTTTTTTCAAAGTTTCAAATTGGGAGATAGGATGGAAGTAATAGATTTCACCTTAGTTTACAACTCACTATCTTTTGCTATAGCAACTTTTGGTGCAAGTTCGGTTTTCTTTTTTGTTCAACGATCTCAAGTTGCTCCAGCTTATAAAACTGCTATTACGCTATCAGGATTGGTATGTTTAATTGCTTTTTATCATTACTTAAGAATGTTTGAAAGTTTTAATGATGCTTATACTTTGACATATGGACAGGTTGTAGCATCAGGTAGCCAATTTAATGTCGCTTATCGTTATGTTGGTTGGTTATTAACTGTTCCTTTGTTACTTCTTGAATTAGTTCTTGTAATGCGATTGAGTAAAGAGGAAACATTTTCTCGAGGTATGAAACTTGTTTTTGCTGCAATAATTATGGTTATTTTAGGATACCCTGGGGAAGGTTTAGTTGACGCAAGTCAACTAGGTGATCGTTTGATGTATTGGTTATTGGCTATGATTCCCTTTGTATATATTCTTTATAATTTAACTAAAGGATTGGGAGATGCAATTTTAAAACAACCAAAAAATGTTCAAGGTATAGTGAGTAAAGCAAGATGGTTACTAATTGGTTCTTGGGCTTTTTATCCAATCATATATTTATTTCCAATGATTAATTCCGATGCTTCTTATGTGAATATACAGGTTGGTTATACTATGGCGGATATAGTATCAATTGGGATATTTGGTGTAATGATTTATATGATTGCTCAACGCAAATCTGACGCAGGTGCTTGATTAGTTTTAAATTACTAAGAAAAAAACGTGTCTATACGGCACGTTTTTTTATGGTTAAATAATGTTATGAAAAAAAATTATTGGGATGAATCTTTTATACCTCCAGAAGCAGATAAATTTCTTGAAAATGTAAAGAACGAATTTGCAAAAAGTTTTGATGTGGATGATAAGTATTTATCAGCATGGCTTTCACACCATGGTGAATCACAAGGTAAATGGCTAAGATCAAGATTAGCTCTTGCTACTGGAGGATTATTGGGTTTGTCTAGTCAAACTTATATTAATTGGGCGGTTGTTTGTGAGTTAATTCATAGTGCTTCGTTACTGCATGATGATATATGTGATGAAGATTCTCTTCGTAGAGGTCAAAGTTCGGTTTGGCAGGAATATGGTATTTCAGCAGCAATTTGTACAGGAGATTATTTGATTGCGGAATCTTTTAATAAAATTACTGAAATTGAACAGGGGTGGCATCAAACAATTTTATTGAAATTGTTATCTTGTTCAGTTAAAGAGATAATTTTTGGTCAGTCCAAAGACGTGAGCCTTGACCCATTTTTAATCTCATGGGAACAATATGTAAAAATGGCAACTGATAAAACTGCTCCATTTATAGCGCTACCAATGATGGGTATGTTTAAATGTAGTGAACGTTCGAATGATGAATGTGATGGACTTCAAAAAGCATCAAATTATTTAGGTTTGTCATACCAGTATTTAAATGATGTTGAAAATTTGGTAGGGATAAATCAAGATATTTTTACTGATATTTATAAAAAACATCCAAATGGAATGCTAATTAGAATCTTAGAAAAGTTAGATCAAGAAATTCAAGTAAAAATAAGAAACAATCCAAAAATATTAATTGATTTTATCAATAAAGAATCTTTTCAAGACCAAGAAGAACATATCAAAGAACTTATTAAAAATGCAGAAGATCAGTTCCATCGAGTCCCTAAGGTGGTTCAGCCCGTTTTAATATCAATTAAAAATGAAATTAATACAAGAACAAAAAATCTTATGGAAAATAATTAGTGAAGAATGTAGCTGTTATTGGAGGTGGCTTAGGTGGAATCGCATCAGCAATTCGCTTTAGATCAAGAGGCTATGAAGTTTCTCTATACGAAAGGCTAGATGCCCTTGGAGGTCGTGCACAAAAATTTATTAAAGATGGTTATCTTCATGATGCAGGACCAACTGTTATAACCGCTCCTTATTTATTTGAAGAGCTATTCAGTCTTTTTAACGAGAATATAGATAATTATGTAACCTTTCAATCACTTGATCCTTGGTATAGATTTTATTTTAATGATGGAACGGAATTTGATTATGGGCCTGATAAAAAGAAAATGCTTGAACGTATCAATCAAATCTCACCAAAAGATGTTGATGGTTATTTGAAAATGCTTAAACGTGCCGAAATAATTTTTGAGTTAGGCTATGAAAAACTTGCAAGTGAACCATTTAATAAAATTTTTAAAATGTTACGTTATGGGCCAGATATTATCCGATTAGGGGGATATAAATCTGTATATAGTTTTGTATCAAAATATTTAGAACATCCAAATTTAAGACAAGCTTTTTCAATTCAGCCACTGTTAGTTGGGGGTAATCCTTTTACAACATCATCAATTTATGCACTCATTCATGCATTAGAGCAAAAGTGGGGAATATCTTTTGCAATGGGAGGAACTAATCATTTGATTAACGAATTAAGAAAATTAATGGAAAGACATGGTGTCAATATTTATTATAAGCACGATGTGGATGAATTTATTACCAATAAAAATTCAGTGCAAAGTATTAAATTTACAAATGGGAAAGAAATAAATCCTGATATTGTTGTAAGCAATGCAGATCCAGTTCAAGTTAATAGTGAATTTCTTAAAAAAAGTAAAATATCATGGCATAACCAGCTACTTAAAAAATATGCTAAACACTCAATGGGGTTATTTGTATTATTTTTTGGATCAACAAAACAATATAAAAATGTTGCACATCATACTATTTGGATGGGCCCTAGATATAAAGAATTATTAGAAGATATTTTTGACAGAAACTTTTTAGCTGATGATTTTTCAATTTATCTTCATAGACCTACCGCTACCGATCCTTCTTTTGCACCTCAAGGTCATGACTCATACTACGCTTTAGTACCAGTGCCAAATTTAAAAGGAAACTATAATTGGAATGAAATTAAAGAGAATTTTTCTGAAAAGATTTTAGCTTCATTAGACAGAACGATAATGCCAGGTATTCTAACAAATGCTGTTTCAAAATTTAGCATGACCCCAATAGATTTTAAAAATGATTATAGAACACCCTATGGAAGTGGCTTTTCCATCGCCCCAATACTGACTCAATCTGCATGGTTTAGAACTCATAATCAAGATGATAAATATAAAAATTTATATTATGTTGGAGCAGGTACTCATCCTGGTGCTGGTATACCTGGCGTATTAAATTCAGCAAAAGTAGTTGATAACATAATTCACTCATGAAGAATCAAGCTCAAATTATTCAACAGCATGGTAAGACTTTTTATTGGGCTTCTTTTTTTCTAGAGAAAACAGTGAGATCAAGATTGTTTTCAATATATGCCTTTTGTAGAAAGGTTGATGATATAGTTGACACCAATAAGAAAAAATCAATTAACAATTTTAATAAAAATTTAGAAGAATTTACGAACTTAGAAAAAAGATTTAGACCATCAAAAGAAATTATTACTCAATTTATCATAGGTCAGCAAAGTGATTTGTCACATACACAACCAAAAACAATTGATGAGCTTATTATCTATTGTTACAGGGTGGCGGGTATCGTTGGCTTAATGGTTTGCGATGCTTTAGAAGTGAAAGACATTAAATTGCGTCATTATGCAATTGATTTAGGTATCGCAATGCAATTAACAAATATTTGTCGAGATATCAAAGAGGATGCAAATATGGAAAGGGTATATTTACCTGAGAGTATGGTTGGAAAAATAAAGCCTAAGGGGGTTAAAATACCAAGTAAAGATGTTTTAAAAAAAATTGAAACTTGTCAAAAAAAATTGCTTGATTTAGCAGATGATTATTATGCTAGTGCAGAATATGCAATTCCTTTTTTGCCTGGTAAAACATCATTAGCTATAAGAGTTGCAGCTAATATTTATCAAGCCATTGGTAAAAAAATTATTAATAATAATATTTCATACATAGAAGATAGGGTATTTGTAAATAATTATGAAAAACTAAAAATAACTTTTTTTAAAATATTCTCTAAAGGAAAATCTTCCAATAAATTAAAGACGCATAATATAAAACTACATAATGCTATTAAGGATTTACCAGGAGCAAACAAAAATTGAAAAAAAACTATGATATTGTCGTCATAGGAGCTGGACTAGCCAGCTTAATGTTTTTATCAAGATACGTTCTGAAAAATAAGAGCCAATCTATTTTATTAATAGAAAAAAATAATAATAAAAATATAAATCAGACCTTTTGTATCTGGCAGGGTCCTGGTTTAATAAATATTCAAAAATCCTATAATTTAAAACCTAGGCATGTGTGGAATAAAATTGAAATAGCATATGGAAATGAAAAAATTTGTAAAGATATAACACCCTATTCATATGAATGTTTTGATGGTCCAGAGACGCTTAAAAATCTCTTAAAACAATGTAAAAATAAAATTGATTTTAAACAAGGTTTGGATGTCAAAAAAATTAAGAATCACAAAGATTTGATTGAGATAAATACTAGTAAGTTAGTAATTCATACTAAATATTTAATTGATAGTCGAAATATGATCACGAATAAACAATATGAATCTCCACCAAGTCTTAAGCAAGTATTTATTGGTAATGAGATATTATCCAAAACTGAAAAATTTAACCCTGAAGTAATTAAGTTAATGGAATTTAATAAAAATAAAAAAGCTGTTGAATTTGTTTACACACTTCCTTTTTCTAAAAATCAAGGATTAGTTGAAACCACATTATTTTCAAAAAATCCATCTTTTATTAAGATTAAAAAGTTACAAAATGAATCTCTTTTCAAGTACAAAAAATTTAAATCTATGAAACAGGAAAAGGGAGTCATTCCAATGATTTTATCAAGACAATACGCATCAAATAATAAATTACCGATTGGTTTATCAGCAGGAATGGCAAGACCGTCAACCGGGTATTCAATGATGAGAGTAGCGCAATGGGTTAATTCTATTGAAAAAAAACAAATTAAAAAAAACAATCTCAAACAGTTTCAATTTGAACCTAATAGGCTATTAAATTGGTTTGATAGTATTTTTCTTACAGTATGTTATTTTTGGCCTAATAAAGTCCCAATGTTATTTATGAAGTTGTTTGGAAATGTTGATGTGAGATCTATTATTAGATTTATGTCAGATAACCCATCTTTAAAAGATATTTTTTTTATAATCTTAGGTATGCCAAAAAAGCTTATGATTCATGGCCTATTTAAAAAATATGTTAAATAAAATAATTATTCATCAACAGTTATTTATTTTATCGCTGTTAGGTTTTATATTTTTAAACACATTAATACCAGCTGATCTTGTTAATCCAGATTATTTAATTTGGACTGCACTCTTTTTAGTTAGCTCAATAGGCGTTAGTCATGGTGCTTTAGATGGAAAATTAATATGGTATGGAATTAACAAAAATATTCAGAGATTCACATTATTTATTTTTTATTTATTGTTTGTTTTGTCAGGGTGGATGTTATGGATAAGTTTTCCAGTGATTGGTTTAACTTTATTACTTATTATGGCAGTTTTTCATTTTGGCAATGCAGACTTAAGATTTTTGAAATTAGCTGACATTAATATTAAATTATCTTGGGGATTTACAATGACTTTTTTACCCATACTTTTTAAAAAAGATGTTGTTCTTTCTATTTTTTATAATTTAATTAATACGAAAATATCTGAGACATTGATAGTAATTATTTATTGTATTTTAATTCTTAGCATTGTAAGAATATATTGGTTTTTTGTAACTAATTTTCTTAATTCTAAGGAGATATCTGTTTGGTATGAAGATAAAAATATTTTATTACTTTCTGAATTCACCTTATTAATTCTTCTTTCATATCTTGTGCATCCCTTTATTTGGTTTGCAATTTATTTTTGTGGACTTCATGGATTACGTTCTTTAATTGATTCAAAATTTAAGTGGCGTATTGATCTTAAATGGATAATGATATTTACCCTTCCAGTGCTAATTTTTATTTATTTTACACATGGTAAATTTTGGAATTCTGATAATTATTCAATAATTTTTCCTATTTTAGGAGCTTTAACTATTGCGCATATGTCTTTACCAACTCTAATAAAGCATATAAAAAATAACTAGCGTATGATTAGTATTATTTTATTTAATTTAGAATTTTGAATAATCTTTTATTTCCAGTCTTATTTATTTTATCTGATGGAAAATTTCATTCAGGTGAAATGATAGCCAAACATTTCAATGTTTCTCGAGTATCAATATGGAAAGCTATTTCAGAAGCGGAGAAATTGGGGGTTGAGATTTTTTCAGTTAGAGGAAAAGGATATTGTTTATCTCATTCTGTTCAATTTCTTGATGAGATGAGGATCAAAAAATCAATTGGAGAAATGGCAAGCTGGTTTAATATCAAAGTATTTGATGTGATAGATTCAACTAATAATTTTTTAATGCAAGAAGCTCCAAAAGGTTATCCTCATGCTTCTTGTGTAGCAACAAATATTCAAACAACTGGAAAAGGCCGTCGAGGGCGTCAGTGGCAATCATCATTGGGAGAAAATTTAACTTTTTCATTTTTATGGCGCTTTACGAAAGGAGCTGCTGCTTTATCTGGATTAAGTTTAGCTGTGGGAGTGTCTTTAATTAGAAGTTTGAAAAAATTAAATATTAACCAAGCTTTACTTAAATGGCCAAATGATATTTTAATTAAAGATGATGGAGTTTATAAAAAACTTGCAGGTATATTAATTGAATTACAGGGTGATATGGATGGACAAAGTACAGCTATTATTGGAATTGGTATTAACTTAAATTTATCTAAGAACCAATTAGCAAAAATTGATCAGCCTGCAATTGGTATAAATCAGTTTATTGAGGAGAAAATTAATCCTAATGAATTTTTAGGAATTATTATTAAAGACTTAGCTGAAGTACTTGCAAAATTTGAATCAAATGGCTTTAATCATTTTCAAGAGGAATGGCAAAGTTATGATGCTCTTCAAGATCAAGCAATATCTGTTAATCAAAGAGATGGTGAGAATATTTCTGGTCGAGCAAAAGGAGTAAATAATTCTGGTGCATTAGAGGTTATAACTGAAGATGATGGAATCAAAACTTTTTCATCTGGAGAGATAACTATTAGGAGAGGAGAGTAATGTATTTATTAATAGACATTGGTAATACTCGAATTAAATGGCAACATCGAGATGATAAAAATATCATAGCGTCTAATTCTATTCTTGTTGAAGAATTTATGGATTTAGATTTTTCATCTATCAAGTCTATTGAAAAAATAATTATGTCTAATGTGAGCCATTCTGTTGTTTTAGATAAAATGAAAGAGGTTTTAGCTGTATTTAAATGTCCAATTATTGAAGCTACATCGGATTCTAACGACTATTTAATAAATGATTATGAAGATTGTAAAACTCTAGGAGTTGATCGATGGATGGCTGCATTGGGTGCATGGAAGCTTTACAAAAGACCTTTATTAATTATTAATGCTGGTACTGCAATTACTATTGATTTAATTAATCTTGATCAAAAAGATAAAGCCCATTTTAAAGGAGGAATGATTTTACCTGGTATTGCTATTAGTTTGGGTATATTAAATAATAGTACTAATTTAATCGATACTGAAATAGGTAAGAGCCATTATCCGAGTTTAAATACTAAAGATGCTGTCACTACTGGAGTGATGACAAGTATTCAAGGTGCAGTTAATCTAGTTTGTAAAAAATTACCATCAAGTTTACCCATTTTATTAACTGGTGGAGATGCTAATTTAATTTATGAGCAATCTGAAGTAGACTGGAAATCTCGAATAAAGATAGAAGAAGATTTGATTTTTGAAGGCTTATTATTTTTTAAATAAAAGTAAATATGTATGAAATAAAGCCACCAATTGCTGCTGCATAAAAAAATAATTTAAAGTATCTTAAAAATTTCTTCATTTTTTTAGATCAGCGTTTTTTAATATAGAGGTCAGTTATTGAACCTTCTTTAATTTCTGATGCCATTGCGACTGATTCTGATAGAGTAGGGTGAGGATGAATAGATAATCCTATATCATTGGCATCTGCACCCATTTCAATTGATAGAACTGTTTCGGCAATAAGTTCTCCTGCATTTGTGCCCACAATTGATGCACCAATTATTCTGTTGGTTTTTTTATCAAAAATTAGTTTTGTCATACCTTCAGTTCGATTAGTTGATATTGCACGACCGCTAGCAGCCCATGGAAATACTGCTTTTTCAATTTCTAAATTTTGAGCTTTTGCTTCTTCTTCGGTAACACCTGCCCAAGCAATTTCAGGATCCGTATATGCTACTGAAGGGATTGTCATCGCTTGAAATTCAACTTTTTCTCCTGCTATTACTTCAGCAGCTATTTTCCCTTCATGTGTTGCTTTGTGAGCTAGCATAGGCTCACCAATAATATCGCCAATAGCATAGATGTGATCTACATTAGTTTTCATTTGCTTATTTGTTGCTATAAAACCTTGTTCATCTACATTCACTCCAGCTTTGGCAGCATCTATTTTATGGCCATTAGGCTTTCTTCCCACTGATACTAATATTCGATCAAAAACTTCTTCTTTGGGTGCATTGCCCCCTTCAAAATGAACTAGGACTCCTTCTTTTTTTGCTTCAATTTTTGTCACTTTAGTTTCCAACCAAATATTTTCGAAACGTTTTTCCATTCTTTTATGAAGGGGTCTAACAATATCTCGATCACATCCTTGAATAAGACCATCTGTTAATTCTACAACTGAAACAGAACTTCCTAGTGCGTCATAAACTGTCCCCATTTCTAGTCCAATAATTCCACCTCCAACAATTAAAAGTTTTTTGGGAATATCTTTTAATTCCAATGCGCCAGTTGAA
>MDSX01028410.1_pt1 | contig 11789 bp, 11 predicted proteins | sample 811141 | NCBI WGS metagenome assembly MDSX01 (sample SAMN05326642, study PRJNA326480) | marine metagenome | isolation source: seawater | place: Atlantic Ocean: South East | collected 2010
AGAGAGAGCATGAATTTAAGTAGTAAAGAAAGATATTTATCAACCCATGAATGGGGAAGAATCGATGAGGAAGGTGTCCTCACAGTTGGTATTAGCGATCATGCACAGGACCTCTTAGGAGATATAGTATTTATCGAGCTACCTGATGTTGGTGATGTATTGGACGCTGAAGGAGAGTCGGCAATAGTAGAATCGGTTAAAGCTGCATCTGATGTTTTCTCCCCCTTGTCTGGCGAAGTTATTGAAGTTAATGAAAAACTCCTTGATGAACCCGAAGTAGTTAATAGCTCACCACTTGAGGATGGGTGGTTCTTTAAAATAAAACTAAATGAAGACAGTTCCTTTGAAGACTTGTTATCAGAAGAGGAATATAACGCAACTTGCGAAGAGTAAAATTATTGGAAAGCTTAGATAAAATAAATCTTTTTTCTAAACGACACTTAGGTTCGGGTGAGGTCGATATAAACCATATGCTCAATGAAGTTGGCTATGATTCTATGAGTGCCTTTATAGATTCTGTAGTGCCCGGATCTATTCTTAAAAGAAACCAAGTTGAAATCGGTGAAGAGAAAACTGAGGAGGAAGTTCTTGAAGAACTTAAGGTTATCGCTTCAAAAAACAAAGTAGTAAAGAGTCTAATTGGACAGGGTCATTACAATACTCATACTCCAAAAGTAATTCTTAGGAATGTTTTTGAAAATCCCGGATGGTATACCTCTTATACACCTTACCAGCCGGAAATATCTCAGGGACGATTAGAGGCATTAATAAATTTTCAAACAATGGTGAGTGATCTTACTGCAATGGATTTATCTAATGCATCTTTACTTGACGAAGCCACAGCAGCCGCAGAGGCGATGACGCTTGCTAAACGTTCCGCTAAATCAAAATCTAATTCCTTCTTCATAGATAAGAATAGTTTTTCAAATACGATTAATGTTCTAAAAACTCGTGCGGAACCATTGGGTATCCACCTAATATTTGGAGATCCTGAAGATATAAATAATCATGATATTTTCGGTGCATTCTTACAATACCCTGGTTCGAATGGGAAAATTATTGATCTAAGTCACTCTATAGAAAAATGCCATGAACAATCAGCTATAGCTGTTGTGGCTTCTGACCTCTTAGCGCTAACAATACTCAAACCACCGGGAGAAATGGGGGCTGATATAGTAGTTGGTTCTTCACAAAGATTTGGTGTCCCGCTTGGATGTGGAGGGCCTCACGCAGCATTTATGGCTGTAAATGATAAATTGAAAAGATCAATGCCAGGTAGAATTGTGGGAGCTTCCGTAGATTCTAACGGCGATATAGCTTACCGACTGGCACTTCAAACAAGAGAACAACATATAAGAAGAGAGAAAGCTACAAGTAATATCTGTACTGCTCAGGCATTGTTAGCAATTATGGCTGGCTTTTATTCTTTGTATCATGGAAAAGAGGGTTTAATAGAAATTGCTACTAAAGTTAACAACCTTACTTGTATTTTGAAAAATAATCTTGAAATTAATAATATTGATTGTCTTGAGAGTGACTTTTTCGATACCTTAGTCATTCAATCCAACGAACATACTGAGGCGATACATAAGAGATCTATAAAAGGAAACTTCAACCTAAGAAAAATAAATTCTGATCTTATCGGGATCTCTATAGATGAGTCTACATCTCTGGGAGATATTGAACACATCCTTGAAATCTTCTTAGATAGAAAAATCGATTTGAACTATGACATTAATCCTTCCATACCAGAAAATTTAAATCGTAGAACTTCGTTCTTAGATCATGATGTTTTCCAAAGGTACAGAACAGAGACTGAGTTAGTAAGATATATAAGGAAACTAAGTGATAAAGATATAGCCTTGGATCGAGCTATGATCCCTCTAGGTTCTTGTACTATGAAGCTCAATGCAACCTCAGAAATGATTCCGGTAAGCTGGCCAGAGTTTTCGAGTATCCACCCATTTGCACCAAAAGATCAACTAGAAGGTTATGCAGAATTGATTAAGGAAATGGAAAAGATGTTAGCTGATCTTACTGGATATTCAAAAATTTCTCTCCAGCCTAATGCCGGATCCCAAGGCGAGTACGCAGGATTATTAGCTATTGATGCTTTTCACAAGAAGAATAATGAATCTAATAGAAATATTTGTTTAATCCCTAAATCTGCTCATGGCACTAATCCAGCTTCCGCGCAAATGGTCGGTCTTAATGTGGTACCAGTTGAATGTGATGAGGAAGGTAATATTGATATCGAAGATTTGAAACAAAAAGTTGAGCTTCACGCAGAGAATCTTTCTGCCCTTATGATTACTTATCCATCTACCCATGGTGTGTTTGAAACAAATGTAAGCGAAGTCTGTGATGTGATTCATTCTAAAGGGGGCTTTGTTTATATTGATGGGGCAAATTTTAATGCCATGGTTGGTATATGTTATCCGGGATCTTTTGGAGGAGATGTTTCGCACCTCAATCTTCATAAGACTTTCTGCATTCCTCATGGCGGTGGTGGTCCGGGAATAGGACCGATTGGTGTAGTTGAAAAACTGAGTGAATTTATTCCCGCCCTCCATGGTGAAAATGATGCTCCAGTAGGTCCTGTTTCTGGAACTGACTGGGGAAGTGCCAGCATATTACCTATCAGCTGGATGTATATGAAAATGATGGGTTCAGAAGGTCTTACTCAAGCAACGCAGCTTGCCATATTGAATACCAACTATATTGCCAATAGGCTAAAAAATCATTATAAAATTCTCTATAAAGGTGAAAATGACTTAGTTGCACACGAGTGCATAATAGATGTTCGCCCTTTAAAGAACTCTGCAGAAGTTGAAGTTGAAGATATTGCGAAAAGATTAATTGATTATGGATTCCATGCTCCAACAATGTCTTGGCCCGTTGCTGGAACATTAATGATTGAACCTACCGAAAGTGAGTCGCTTCGTGAAATCGATAGATTTTGTGATGCAATGATATCTATAAGACAGGAAATAAAAGATATAGAGGATGGAAAGATTACCAAAGAAGATAATCTTTTAAAAAATTCTCCCCATTGCGCAAAGACTCTTTCGCAAGAAAAATGGGATCATGCTTATACTAGGTCTGAAGCAGTATTCCCGGTTGATGGTCTGTATGAAAATAAATACTGGCCTCCTGTAGGAAGGGTGGATAATGTATACGGAGATAGAAACCTAGTTTGCAGCTGTCCTTCAATGGAAGATTATGACTAAATCGCCCTTCTATCATCAATAAACCAGCCCCTCTCCTTCGCAATTGCTTTTAACTTACTATCAGGGCTGACTACGAATGGAAAGTCAGAAAATTCCAGAAGAGGTAAATCATGAATAGAATCAGAGTAAGCAAAAATTTGGTCAAATTTCTCGGATTTCATCCAATTTCTTATTCGCCTTACTTTCTCTTCAGAGAAATTAGGATTTCCATTGACCTTACCTGTGAAAACCCCTTCTGTGTATTCGGGATCTGTACCAAAACTTATACATATACCCAATTTATTAGAGATCTTATTTACAAGAAAAGATAAAGAGCCCGAAGTAAGAATTTTTTCATCATCCTGGTGCTTATCAAGGAGCTCCTTGGTTAAATCATCTGTTAGCCTTTCTACGACATCTGAAGAAAACATATCAATATTACTTTCTAATTCTTTTAGATTTTTACCTACTAAGGGACTTAATAAAAATTCAGAATATTCGAATACATCCAATTTTCCTTGTCTGTACTTACTTGTAAATTCATCCATCTTATCAAAGAAATTTGCATCTTGAATCAGTCCATTATTGTCCATATATTTCACCCACTCACCTTCTGTATCTCCATTAAAGAGGGTGTCATCTAAATCAAATAAAGCTAATCTTCTTTTTTTCATTATTATATGCAGAATAGGATTGAAGTATGGAAGCGACATTATACAGACCAAATGCAGGCATTATTATTTTTAATAAGAAGGGTAAGTTACTCTGGTGCAAAAGAAAAACTGGAGACGGATGGCAATTCCCACAGGGCGGTATAGATGAAGGAGAAACTCCCGAAGAGGCTGTCTTAAGAGAAACCTATGAGGAAGTTGGATTAGACATGAGTAAAATCAGAATAATAAAAGAGAATAACAAATGGGTAAACTATGACGTACCCAAAGAAAAAATTTCTAAATATTTCTCTTTTAAAAATAGAAGGTTTAAAGGTCAGACTCAAAAATGGTTTTTAGCAGAGTTTCTTGGAGACGATAATGATATTAATCTAAATTTACATAACCATATTGAATTTACTGAATGGACGTGGTCATCTTACTGGCATCCTATTGTCGCTGGAGTTGAGTTCAAAAGAAATGCTTACAGAGAAGTGCTGCTAGACTTGCTACCTTTTTATGTTGAATGTTTTAAAGAAGATTAGTTCGTAATACTAAAAGAGAAATCTACAGAGGATCCTTCAATGCCCTCTTTTCCATAAGTAAGTTCTGAAATGCTGATCGTTCCAGAAGGATCTGATGAAAATACTGTTGTACATCTAGTACCGTATATTGGAGATCGTATAAATCTATAGGGAATTTCCTCTCCGTCTCTCAACTTTAGGTCTTTTTTTGTTTTTTCATGTAGATTTCCATAATCTTTTCTCATGACATTAAAACCACCCTGCGTCGTAAAGCCCTTGTATATGAGTTCATTGAAATCATTCTTGATTGCCTCTACCTTTTTTGTAGATGCATTTAGTGTTAAATTTCCGATCGCGTGCAAGCCTTCGGGAATGAAGAAAATACCATCCAGTCGGTTACACAAATAAAATAAACCATTCCTATCGCCTACAATTAAATTAAATCCAGCATAGCTTTCCTTTTTATCATCTAATTCTTCTAAATAACCTTTGGCAGATAACTGAGACTCTAAAAAATCTGTTACAAGAGAGCCCCGTGATACAGAATATTTTTTATTAGTATTTTCTTTAAGGTTAGTTATTGCGGCAAACTTACCGTCTATGTTGGTTCCAAGCCACGTCCCTCCAGCTTTTTCATCTTTTCCAGCAAGAATAGATGCATTAGACCACCAGTGCATCACTGTAGTTTGTCTTTCATGATACTCATCACGGTTAGCAATAATCTTATAAAAGTATGAGTCTTTGCCATTCCAATCTTTGGATTTTTTGACAGATAAAGCAATAAGACACATAAATTAAAGAGAGAACTTAGACTTGATGATAAAATAAGTTTTTGGAAATCCTACTTTACTTTTTACTTGGAACATTTTCTGGCGTACTGGCTGGGCTATTTGGTATTGGAGGAGGAATAATTATTATTCCAACGTTTTTTTATATATTTTCTTATCTTGGTTTTGCTGAAGAAATTCTATCACACATGGTCCTTGGAAGTTCTCTTGGTGTAATAGTCTTCAGTTCGTTATCCTCAACCTTTTCGCATCATTTAAAAGGGGCTGTTAATTGGAAACTTATAAAAGTAGTAGTTCCAAGCATTGTCATTGGTTCTAGTCTTGGGGGTATAACGGCAGGTTATCTAGAGAGTAGCACGCTGCAAGGGCTAGTTTCACTTTTTTTGGTTGTGGCCTCGATTCAGTTAATATTTGAGTTCCCTCCTCCATCTCAAAATCCAAAAACAAATTTAGTAGGTCCTGTTATCGCAGGGGGAGGTATTGGTTGGCTTTCAGGCGTTTTTGGAATTGGAGGAGGTATTTTCTCTGTTCCTTATTTTTATCATAGAGGTTTAACGATGATGAATGCAATAGGGACATCTGCTGCTTGTGGAATTCCTATAGCCCTAGCTGGATCAATATCTTATATGGTTATAGGGTTTGAAAATATAAATCTTCCAAATAACAGTATCGGTTATATTTATTTACCAGCAACCCTCATTGTGGGTCTAATGAGTTCTATTACTGCAAAGTATGGAGTGAATATTGCACATAGGATGAAACAAAAAAAATTAAGAATAGCTTTTGCCTTTTTGGTTATGATAATGGCATTAAACCTTCTTACCCGCTAAATGAAAGACACTTCAAGATATTGGAAAGCTAATTTAAAAATTGTTTTTTCTTTGCTAGTTGTCTGGTTCATAGCTTCATTTGGTTTTGGAATAATCTTTTCTGGATATTTAGACGAAATTAAATTTGGTGGATTTAAATTAGGATTCTGGTTTGCTCAACAAGGCAGCATATATGTATTTGTTGTATTAGTTTTTCTTTATGTCTGGCTCATGAAGAGACTAGATAAAAAAATGTCTGAAGAAGAATTGTGAGCACACAAATACTTACATATATTTTTGTAGGGGCTACATTTTCTTTGTACATAGGAATAGCATTATGGACTCGAGCTAAATCCACAAATGACTTCTATGTTGCAGGTAAAGGAGTGAATCCTATAGCAAATGGAATGGCTACCGCTGCAGATTGGATGTCTGCGGCCTCTTTTCTCTCAATGGCAGGACTTATAGCTTTTTTAGGCAAAGATGGTTCTGTTTATTTAATGGGCTGGACTGGAGGATATGTATTACTTGCACTTCTACTTGCTCCTTATTTAAGAAAGTTTGGTAGATTCACGGTGCCTGACTTTATAGGAGAGAGATATTATTCTAAAACTGCGAGAAAACTTGCAGTAATCTGCTTAATCTTTATTTCCTTTACTTATATTGCCGGTCAAATGAGAGGAGTTGGAATTGTATTCTCAAGGTTTCTTGAGGTAGATATTAATACTGGCGTTATTGTTGGAATGGCAATAGTCTTTTTCTATGCGGTACTAGGAGGCATGAAAGGCATTACATATACTCAAGTTGCTCAATATTGTGTTCTCATTTTTGCTTATTTGGTTCCTGCAATATTTATCTCAATCTTGATGACAGGCGAAATAATCCCTCAAATTGGCTTTGGTAGCACTCTTGTAAATAGTGATGTCTACCTTCTTGATAAGCTAGACCAGGTAACACAAGATCTCGGATTTGTTGCCTATACGGAGAATGTCAAAAGCAATATTGATGTATTTTGCATTACAGCCGCATTAATGTTCGGAACTGCAGGGCTGCCTCATGTAATAGTAAGATTCTTTACAGTGCCAAGCGTTGGAGCAGCAAGGCAATCAGCGGGTTATGCCCTTATATTTATAGCTCTTTTATATACAACCGCTCCAGCAGTGTCAGCTTTTGCAAGAATGAATCTAATTGACTCTATTCAAGACCAACCATATAGCACTTCGCCTTCTTGGTTTAAAAATTGGGAAGAAATAGGATTGATTGCTTGGAAAGATAAAAATCTGGATGGAAAGATACAATATTCATCTGGTAATGCTCTAGAAAATATTAAACCTAGATATTTGACACAAAGAGGCTCCGAGGGTGAAAGACTTCTAGAGAATAAACCAAACCAATCTAATGAAAATGAGATTTACATAGACAGGGATATTATTGTTCTTGCAAATCCCGAGATAGCGCAACTACCTGGATGGGTAATTGCATTAGTAGCTGCGGGAGGTCTTGCGGCAGCACTCTCAACAGCTGCCGGACTTCTTTTAGTTATTTCTTCTTCCATATCACATGATCTTTTGAAGAAAACTTACATGCCGCAAATTACAGAAAAACAAGAATTAAAATATGCAAGAATTTCTGCTGCAGTTGCCATAGGCATTGCCGGTATATTTGGCATATACCCTCCTGCATTTGTCGCTCAAGTTGTGGCATTTGCATTTGGGCTAGCAGCAGCAACTTTCTTTCCGGCATTATTTCTTGGAATTTTTTATAAAAGACTTAATAAAGAAGGTGCCATATCCGGCATGCTTTTAGGGCTTTTATTCACAGCCACATATATTATTTATTTTAAATTTATTAATCCAGAGATTAATAATGCTGGATTCTGGTTTATGGGAATCTCTCCAGAAGGCATTGGATCTATAGGAATGATACTAAATTTCATTGTTGCCTTGAGTGTTTCTCGTTTTACCTCAGCTCCTCCAAAAGAAGTTTTAGATATGGTTGACGAAATTAGGAAACCCTAATGCTAATTCCTGAAATAGATCCTATAGCATTACAAATAGGACCTCTTGCAATTAGGTGGTATGGCCTAACCTGGCTAGCGGCTTTCTCGTCTATTTATCTTTTAATTAAAAGATATCAAAAGAATTTAAATGAGGATCAGATAAGTGATCTTATGTTCTATAGTTTACTGGGCGCCATACTCGGAGGAAGAGCTGGTTATATATTTTTTTACTCAATAGAACAGTTCTTAAGTAATCCACTATCTATATTTTTTATATGGGAAGGAGGTTTATCTTTCCATGGCGGGCTACTAGGTGTCTTGGTTGCATGTTACTGGTTGTCTAAGAGATGGGATATGAGGTTCTTCTTGTTAATGGATAGAGTTGCGCCTTATGTGCCGCCGGGACTAGGCTTTGTAAGGTTAGGCAATTTTATGAATTCTGAACTCCTTGGTAGGCCTACAGATCAAAGCTGGGGATTTATTTTCCCCTCTGATCCTTTAGGAATAATGAGGCATCCTTCCCAACTATATCAAGCATTTGGAGAAGGGATAATACTATTTTGCTATATGCTTTTTATCGCTAGAAAACCAAAACCTTTGATGCGTGTCTCAGGACACTTTCTTATAGGATACGGTTTTATAAGATTTCTTTCAGAATTTTTTAGAACTCCAGATCAACATATTGGTTTCGCCTTGGATTTATTTACTAGAGGTCAGTTATTGAGTGTTCCTATGATAGTAATTGGTCTACTTCTAATTTATTATTCACATAAAAAATGGACATAGATTGATGGAACAATATTTAGACTTACTCAAAGAAATAAATTCTAATGGAGTTAGAAAAGATGACAGAACTGGTACTGGCACAATCAGTATATTTGGGCATCAAATGAGGTTTGACCTTACAGAAGGTTTTCCTCTTGTTACAACAAAAAAAGTAAACTTTAACTCTATTCTTCATGAACTTTTATGGTTTATAAAAGGCGACACTAACATCGAATACCTAGTAAAGAATAATGTAAATATATGGAATGAGTGGCCCTTTCAAAGTTGGCTTGAAAAAACAGGTCAAAATGAAAATCTAATAATGCATTCACCGGAGTGGAAAGAAAAATTAACCGAATTCATCGGACTTGTAAAGACAGATAGTGTATTTGCTGAAAAGTATGGGGATCTAGGTCCTGTGTACGGTAAACAATGGAGAGATTTTGAAGGAATAGATCAACTAAATCAGGTCGTAGAGGATCTAAAGGATAACCCTAATTCCAGACGTCATATAGTATCAGCTTGGAATCCTAGAGAAATACCTATAATGATAAAATCAGGCTTACCTCCTTGTCATACACTATTTCAGTTTTATGTCAGCGATGGAAAACTATCATGTCAACTATACCAAAGAAGTGCCGATGTATTTCTTGGTGTACCCTATAATATAGCTTCTTATGCCCTATTAACTTATATGATAGCGTCTGTAACTAATCTTGATGTTGGAGAGTTTATTCACTCTCTCGGAGATACACATATATATCTTAATCATACTGATCAAGTTGAAGAACAGCTCCGAAGAGAACCATATAAACTTCCTAAAATTAATATAAACAAAAAAACTAATCTCTTTGACTATGTATTTGAAGATTTTGAACTTCAAGATTATCAATCTCACTCTTTTATTAGTGCTCCAATTGCCGTCTGATGGAAATAATATTAATTGCTGCTGTAGATAAGAACCTCGCAATAGGTAAAAAAGGAAAAATACCTTGGGACATAAAAGAGGATTTAAAGTTTTTTAGAGAAAAGACTGAAAATTCAGCAATAATAATGGGTCGTGCTACCTATGATTCTATAGGCAGGCCTCTACCTAATAGGAAAAATATCGTCATGACTAGGCATCCTCAGAATAGAGAAGGAGTTTCAGAAGTTAGTTCTGCTGAAGAGGCATTAGAAGAGGCAGAACAATACTCGAAACAGATTAGTATTATCGGGGGAGAGTATATTTATAAAGTGTTTCTTCCATTTGCAACTAAGCTGATGATCACTGAAATTGAACTAGAAGTAGATTCCCCGGATGCATATTTCCCTGAGTGGGCCACAAATGATTGGAGAGAAGAATCTAGAAAAGAGAGTTCGGAGAATGGAATAAATTTTAGTTTTGTCGAGTATATAAAATACTAAACCCCTAATGCTTTCCTCTTTAACTTCAGCGCCTCAACCCTCTCTTCTTCGCCTTCAGTGTAAGTTACCCATTTTCTAGCTTGATCTTGAACTCTTTTCTTTTTATCTTTTTGCTTTTCTTTCTTATCATCAAATTGTTTTTCAGCAACATCGATGCATTTTCTGAATGATTCTATTGCAGATTCCCATTTCTGGTTTTCAAAATTTATTTGCCCAAGAAGCATATAAGCGGAAGACTCATCTTTTAACTTACCTTTTTTAATTCCATCTTTGATGGCATTTTCGGCCTTATCAAATTCATCTAAACTAAAATGTACTTGGCCAAGGAATATAAAAAGCTCTCCCTCTTTTGATTTTGTAGCGGCTTGTTGATAATAAGGCTTGGCTCTTTCAAGCTCTTTTGCTGCATGCCAATACTGAGCTGCGGCCTTAAGTGTTTTTTCTTCTTTTTTTACTATTCCTTTATTGAGACCATCCTCAATCACTCTTGCTGCCTTTCTTGGATTTTCAAACATAAATAGAAGTTGAGATAATGCTGTGAACTCTCTTTGTTTATCTAAGAGTCTGTCATCATAAGCGGCTTCTAAAGCGCCCATTTGATCCATTTGCCTATCTCTTTGACCATATAAACCTGATAAGTTGGTCCAGTATCTCTTCTTAGGATAATGCTGAACTAAAATTTCATAAATTGGCAGGACTTCAAGATCTTTCTTCAATTCAGAATATAAAGCCATCTTAAGAAGGTAGTGGTTTTCCTTAGCAACACCTTTTCTTGTCTCCCCTGTGTCTATCATTTCTCCAGTTTCATTGCCTTCAGCATCAAGAACAGCCACCTTTATAGCAATGTCTCTAGATTCTTGGATATCAATAGCTATATCTACAGCTTCAACAGATTTTTGGAAATCTTCAATTTGATAATAGGCCTGTGCAAGAAGCCCGTAACCATCTGAACTGGGTTCTTCTTCATTATCGAGCCATTCGATGAGATAACGAATTGAGGTTTTGTAATCTTCAGCAATGTATGAAAGCTGTGAAAGAGAGTAGATAGCACCCTGTCTCTCTTGATCACTTGCATCAACTTCAGCAATTAGATTCTTATAAGCCGCTTCGGCAAGTCCGAATTCTTCTTTAGAAAAATAAATGTATCCTTGATAGTAATACATTTTAGATCTATCTGTACTTGTAAATTTAGAGTCCACTGCAGCGACAGGCTGCAAAGCAAGCAATGCCTCATTCCATTGTTCATTTTCTATAAATGGCACTAAGGTTTGTAAGATCCTTTGCATTTTCTTACTAGGTAATTTTGTTCGTCTTCTTTTTTTCTTCTTTTTTTCTTCATCAGCAGCTTCCAAAGAAGCACCTTTATAATCAAGGGGAGATACTCCTACGGCTACTGGTAGTAAACTTATGACAGTTGCAATAAGGAATATTTTTAAAGGGTAATTTAATCTAATCATAATTATTTAAGCACAGCCCTCAGGAGTATAGTCCGCCGGCTTATTAGGATCATCAATCTTGAAAACAATAATAGTTCTAACATTGGGGACTTCTATAGCCTCTCCATCTCTTATCTGAGGTTTATATTTATATTTTAAAGCTGATCTCATTGCAGCTCTATCAAAAATTCCAGGGGGGACG
>MDSX01075390.1_pt1 | contig 11788 bp, 7 predicted proteins | sample 811141 | NCBI WGS metagenome assembly MDSX01 (sample SAMN05326642, study PRJNA326480) | marine metagenome | isolation source: seawater | place: Atlantic Ocean: South East | collected 2010
GCATTAGCAGTTCAAGATATATTTGAAAAAGAAGATATATTTGAAAGAGCTAAAAATTTAGCACCATATTTTCAAAAAGGATTATTTTCACTTCAAGATTTAGAAGCTGTAGACAACATAAGAGGCTATGGAATGATGGGTGGAATTGATATGAAATTAAACACGAAACCTGGTAAAGCTGGTCTAGAAACTTTTAAAGCTTGTTATGAAGCCGGAGTTAATTTTAAAGCTACTGGTGATTGTTTAATTATAGCTCCACAATTTATATGCGAAGAAAAACATATAGATGAAATTATAGATAAATTGAGAACAGGTATAATTAATTATCAAAAAAATCAGAAAAATTAGTTAATTTAACTTAAAAAGAAAGCTCATGAGGATAGGCGTACCCAAAGAAATTAAACCTCAAGAAAACAGAATAGGTTTAACACCTGAAAGCGTTAAAACTTTAGTTGCAGAAGGTCACGAAGTTATTGTTGAAAATAACGGTGGTTATGAAGCTGGTTTTGAAAATGATCAATACATTAAAGCTGGCGGCAAAATTTCAAAAAATGCTGAAGATATTTTTAATGATGCTGAAATTATAGTTAAAGTTAAAGAACCTCAAAAAACAGAGGTTGACATGATTAGAGAGAATCAAATTGTTTATACTTACCTTCATTTAGCAGCTGCTAAAGAATTAACTGAAGGTTTAATTAAATCAAAAAGTATAAATATTGCCTATGAAACAGTAACAGATGATAATGGGAGATTACCATTGCTTGCACCAATGAGTGCAGTTGCTGGACGAATGTCAGTACAAGCGGGAGCACATTGTTTGGAAAAAAACCAAAATGGTAGAGGCTTGCTATTAGGCGGTGCACCAGGAGTTGCTGGAGCTACAGTTGTAATTTTAGGAGGAGGAGTTGTTGGTGAAAATGCTGCAATCATAGCCACGGGCATGCAAGCTAAAGTTCATATTATTGACAAGTCAGAATCAAGATTAAAAGAACTTAAAAATATCTTTGGAGATAAAATTATGACTGAGCAAAGTGACAATATAGATTTGAATAAGTTAGTTTCAGAGGCAGATCTTTTAGTTGGAGGCGTTCTTATACCAGGAGCTGAAGCACCAAAATTAATTACTAAAGATATGATTAAAATGATGAAACGTGGATCGGTTATAGTTGATGTTGCAATTGATCAGGGAGGATGTGTTGAGACAAGTAAGCCCACAACCCATGGTAATCCAACCTATATTGTTGATGACGTTGTCCATTATTGTGTTGCAAACATGCCAGGGGGTGTACCAAGAACTTCAACAATTGCACTAAATAAAGCAACATTACCTTTTCTAGTTAAACTCGCAAACAAAGGTCATCAAAAAGCTTTAAGTGAAGATAAAAATTTTTTAGCAGGATTAAATGTTCATAGAGGTCAAGTTACTTATAAAGCTATTGCTGATGTCTTTGGACATGATTACATATCACCAGAAGAAGCAATAAAAAATTAATCGTAATTTTCCAAAATAACCTTTTTATTTTTTTCAGAAAAGTAATTAAAGTTCAAAATAAAATATTTTTTTAAGTCTAAATTTTTTTCTTTATTATTTTTAGTTAAGTAAAATATATTAATGAATGATTTTTCAAAATTTTTGTTTTTTTCTTTATCATAACTCTCTATTATTAATTTTTGATTCCAAAAATTAATATTAAGTAAATTTTTATTAATATTTTTATCTAAAAATGAGTTAATTTCATTTCTGTTAGTTTCATTTAACAATGATTTTTTATTTAAATGATTAGGAAAACCTACAATATATACATAATCATATGGGGTAAAATTCCATAATTTTAACTTTAATGAATTGCTAGGTGCAAACAGTAGAGTTAATGTAAATAAATTATATATAATAAGAATTAAAAGTGAGTATTTTAGTAAATTTTTATAATGAAATATAGTCAAACCAAATTTACCTTAAAATATTTTGATTTGATAATCAAAATATTATTATTTCTATTTTTATCATCCTTTTCATTAGCAAATGAAAATAAAATAGGCTCTGTATCTGAAATAAATGGAGTAATTGTTGCAATTAATAATGACTTAAATGAAAGAGATTTATCAATTCACGATCCTATTTTCATTAATGAAGAAATATTTGTAACCAAAGGTTCTACTGCAACTATTCAATTTCAAGATAATAGTACTATTATAATGAAAGAGCTTACATCATTAAATGTAAGTGAATTTGAAAATTCAAAACTTAATCCAAAAATAAAAGCAGAATTAATAAAAGGAAAAATAATAATTGAGTCTGGTTCAATTGCAAAAAATAAAAACGGAGAAATGTTAGTTGATGTTTTGAAAACTTCATTAGGCTTAATAGGAACTAGGGTAGATCTAAATATAAATTCTAGTGGAAAATCGTCAATTTCCTTAGCAGAAGATAGTTTTGGTAATGTTGGTGAATTAAGTGTTTCATCTGCAGGTCAAACTTCAACAATATCATCAACAGACGAAGTATTAGAAGTTTCGGAAAATAATGAAATAGACTTGCGAGAAAAAACAAATGAGGAAAAAGAAGAAGAAAAAACTATAAATGAAACTTTAATTAAATCTTTAAAGATAGATGAAATTGAGATCGAGCAACAACTTAAAAAAAAATTAGAAGAAGGAAAACTTGAAGATGCAAATAATGATGGAATAGTTGATTTAGCTGATGTTGAAGAAAACAAAGATCAAATTACTGATGAAAAAAAAAAGAAAATAGATTTTATTGTTGAGAATATTAAAGATGAAAATACAGATTTTTTATCTGATGTTATTAATCAATCAGATAACAAAAATACAGGAGAAGTAATAGAAAAATTAATTGACACCCAAGACAATCTTGTTGAAGGCATAGTTGAAAATCTCTCAGATAAAGATAATAAATTTTTAATCACCACAACATCAGATAGTGCGGACTTAATTAAAGAAAAAATATTTGAAACTATTGTTTTTAAAGAAACAATTAATGCTGCTGGAGTTTTAAGTAAAGTTATGGCTAAAGCAGATACAGCAACAATTAATTCAGTAATAAATAATATTACTGAAAAAAATACAAATATAGAATCTAAATTATCTTTAAAAGTAATGGCTGAATTTTCTGAAAAAAATCCAGATAAGTTAGAAACTTTAGCAGAAAATAATAGCGATCAATTAGATAAGTTAACCATATCAGCTGTTGAAAAAGCATCAACTTCTAGTGAAGATGCAAAATTAATTGCAAAAGTAGTTGCGGTTGCAAGTGATGAATTAGTAAATAAAGTTGTTGAAGAGGTTAGTAAAAATTCAACTGAGGAAAATCAAACTCTTTCAGCAAAAGTTTTAAAGGCAATTATCGATACTGAACCTAATAAATTAGAAATCATAAATGATAATATAAAAGAGACTATGATATCTCAAACTATTGAGTCAGCACAAAATCAACAAGATGGAACCAGTAATCAAGAAAGTCAAGACATGACTAGTATTGTATCTGATATTATTGTTAACACAGACACAGAAACAGGTTCTAAAATTATTGAAGAAGTAAATAGTTTTGAAAACGATAACAACTTATCTCTAAAAATTATTTCAGATATTTCTGAAAAAGATATTAATAAACTAAATACCTTGTCTGAAAACAATAAAGAACAGATTGATAAATTAACAGAAACAGCCATCAAAAATGCTGATGCCTCTGAAGAAAATGCTGAATTAATTGCAAAAGTTGTTGCAAACGCAAGTGATGAATTAGCAAATAAAGTTGTTGAAGAGGTTAATAAAAATTCAACTGAGGAAAATCAAACTCTTTCAGCTAAAGTTATGAAATCTATAGTAGAGTCAAATCCCGAAAAAATTGAAAATTTAAGCGATGAAAATAAAGATAGTATAATTAAAAAAACTATTGAAGCTGCCAAAAATCAAGCAGAAGGAGTTACAAGTGATAGTTTAGATCTATCGAATACAATAGCTGAAATTGTTACAAAATCTGATGATGAGACAGCTGCTAAATTTATAGAGAAATTAAGCGAAGAAACTGATGAAGGTGATTCAAAACTAGCTTTAAATATAGTTTCAAATTTGACTAAACAAGAAAATTATGAAGAAAAAATAGACTTACTGTCAATCACCTCATCAGGTGTAGATCAAAGTATCAATAAGTTGATTGAAAAAGCAGTCGAAAATGCATCATCAGAAGATGATTTAAAATTAGTTACAAATATTGTAGAAAAATCTAAAGGCTCTGTTGTAGACAAGATTATTAATACTGCAAATAAAAATCAAGAAAGTAAGAAAAAAATTACAGAGATAATAGTTAAAGTTGTTGAAAAAAATCCAGAAAAAGCAATTGAAATTATAGAAAAAAATAAAAACACTAATACTGTGTTAGATACAGTCAAAACAAAAATAGAAAACAATGAATCTGTAACTTCTAATGATTTTGAGAAAGTTTTTGATACTGATGTTTCACCTAATTAATTATGCAATTATCAAAAAATAAAAAATATCAATATTCACTATTTTTTATATTTTGTGTGTATGCTATTTTTAATGGTGGAAATTCCAACATACTAATTCAAATAAACTTTATTTTAATTAGTTTATTATTTTTATTTTGTCTTAAGGATAAAAATTATTATTTACATTTTAAAATTTATTACACAAAAAATAGAATATCAATATTTTTTTATACTTTATTTTTATTTTATCTAATATTTCAAACAATACCTTTACCTATTGAATATCTAAAAATATTTTCACCCTTTAAATATGATCATATTTCCAAATTAAATAATAATATTTTTTATTCATCGATATCTTTATCACCTTCAAATTCTTTCTTCCAAATACTAAATTTTATTTCTTTATTAATATTAATTTTTATTTTGAAAATGATCTTTTATACAAATAGACATAAAAATAGATTACTTTTTTTTTTAACTTTTCTAGGAGCATTTAGTGCGAGTGTTGCAATATATTTTTACCTAATAGGTAATCCTGATTTTTGGATAATAAAAAGTGTTACTAAAAGTGTATCAACAGGTTTTTTTATTAATAGAACAGTTTTTTCTTGTTTTTTAACACTATGTTTTTTTAGTGGAATTGAGTATTTGAAAATTATTGATCAGAATATAAAAAAAGACATAAACGATTTTTCTAATAAAATTTATATTAGAATTTTTCTTTTATTAATTACTATTGGTATAATCACATCTTTCTCAAAACTAGGAAATTTCTTATTTATTTCAATAATTACATTATATTTTTTACAAACATTTTATATCAATGATAAGAAAAAAAAATTTTTTTTAATAACTCTAACATTAATTTTACTATTTGATGTATTAATTTTAGGATTTTATTTTGGTTCAGAAAAATTATTAAATAGATATTCTTTTTTACAAAATGAAATTTATCAGTATTTACCATCTTCTACTGAAAATACTTTTTTGAGAGCTGACTTGGTAAAATTTGCTCTACTTGAGTATAAAAAATTTGTTTTTTTTGGATATGGTGGAGGTGGTTTTGAAAATTTATTTAAAATTAACTTTAAAGATTTATCAACTGATTATGCGTCACACGCTCACTCTGATTTGATTGAATTTCTTGGAGAATTTGGTCTTATAGGTTTTACTTTGATTTTATTAAGTCTTTTTTTTTTCCTTTGTAAAAAAAAATTTTTTTCGTTTAAAAATTTTTTACTTTTTTATTTATTAATTTTTATACTTATTTTTGATTTTTCCTTACATATACCAATAATTCAGCTAATGTTTGTTTTGTTGGTAAGTGTCAACCACAAGCAAAGAGAAACTTTAAAAATTAATTAGAAGATTAGTTTGCTCCTTCAGATAGATTAGTAGAATTAGCTTTCATACCTTCTTGAATAATTGGATTATAAGATTTGAACAAATCGGTCTGTGGTATCAATAGACTTATAACTCTATTTAATTTTACAAGTTTTGTTGGAGGTATATATATTATATCTTTAGGCTTGAGTTTAAATCTTTTTCCTAAAACTAAATTTATAGGATCACTAACGTCAAGTTTAAAAATATTTAATTTTAAAAAAGAACTGTAATCTTCTCTGATAATATACACTTTAGAAGCATCTGCAGTTAATTGATTCATACCAGCTGAAGAAATTAATTCTGTTATAGAATAATCTAGGTTTGGAAAATAAATTCCTGGTTTTGTTACTTCACCAAACACATGTAAAGCATCAGAATTTCTATCAATAAATATTACATCATTTTTCTTAAGAAAAAAATTTTCTTTATCATCGATACTTTTAAAAATTTTATTAATATCAATTTTATAGACACGATTGTCTCTTCTCAACAAACCTTTATTTCCAAAATTTTTATCTGCTGAATTTGGGTTATAATTGGCCTGAATAGCAGCATCAATTAATTTGATTGGTTTTTGATCAAGACTTATCGTGATTTGATTTCTAACAGCACCTAAAACATAAACCTTGCTACTATTAAATTCTTCAATCTTAATTTGTAAATCATAACTTTTATAATATTGCTTCAAAAGAGAAATTAATTTTTTTTTTGTTTCGGCAAGTGTTAAATTTTTAACATTTATTTTTCCAACAAATGGTAAATCTATATCACCAATTGGATCAACTGTGTAAGTTCCATCTATATCGTCAGTATCTGTTAAATCAATAGAAATTATATCAGAAGTATCTAATGCATATGCATATTCATAATTATATATTTTCGGAAATTTATTTATTGAATATTTAAGTTCTTCAATTTTTGATGAATTAAAAATATTAATTTGATCTTCATTTAAATCTTCAATTTCTATAATATCAACATTGATATCTTTTATTATGTAATTTTCAGTTAATGCTTGAGAACTTTTTTGTTTTTTTACATTTTTATTAATTCCTGGCAAACAACCTGAGCAAAAATAAGCAATGAAAAATATAGCAAGTGCTCTATTTATATTTTTATAGGAAAATTTTAACATATTGAATGTTGCTTTAGACATTTTCATAGAATCAAGTTAAGAATAATAATTTAATATAATAGTGTAAATTTAATACTAATTATTTTATATACTTAAATAAGCTAAATTAAGTATATTAAATAAATGAGCAGCAAAACAACTGAATTATTGGACGCATTTGATCTTGCCGATTTAAGATTTTTTTTATTGATTGCAAAAAAAAATGTAAAATTTATATTTTTTACATCAGTTTTAGTATCTCTTATTGTATTTTTTATTTCTCTTAATATTGAAAAAAAATATTTAAGTGAAGCAACGATAGTTATCGAACCTGATGAAAATAAAATTGTAAATATTAACGAAGCATATTCCACAATTAATAATGGTAATAGAGTAAACAATTTAATTGCAATTTTAGAAAGTGATGAAGTTATTTCACACATTATAAATGACGAGGAAAACCAACTCAAATTTAAAGAACTCTATTCAAAAGTAGAAAAAAATATATTTAGTAGAATATTTACAAAAAAATCAATTATTAATAAAGAATATATAAAATCAATTCTTAAAGAAAACTTTAAAGTCATCAACTTGACAGATAGTGATGTTCTAGTTTTGAGATTTGTATCAAATAATCCAAAAATTTCTCAATTAGCATTAAATAATATTATTAATTCATACCAACGTTATGAAGTGGACAGTAAGATTAAAACAACTAATTATGCAAATACAAAAGTCAAAGAAAGACTAAAAGAACTAAAAGTTCAGATGGCCATAGCAGATAAAGGTTTAGCCAAATATAAAAGAGACAACGATCTAGTTGATACGGGCAACGTAAAAGAATTAAAAATAAAAGAAATACAATCAATTTCAAATAACATTCTTGCTTCAAAACAAGAAAAGCAAAAACATGAAAATGACTTAAACGCAGTTAAAGCTGCAGATGGTGATATGGATATTCTTTTATCAATTAAAGATCTTAATGAGAGGGAAGAAATTTCTAATATTGAAAATAACATTTCTGCAAATAAAAATAATATTAATTCATTATTGTTAATTTATACTTCCAAACATCCAAAAGTTATTCAAGCATATGAACTAAATGCGAGTTTAAAACATCAGCTGAAACATATTTTAGAAGACGTGATTGAAAGAAAAGTTTTTGAACTTAGTAATATAAAAAATTTTATTGAGCTATCAAATAAAAATCTTGAAAATGCAAAAAATGAATTAAGAGAAATAGAAGAAAAAGAAGCTGGCATGTTAAACTTTTCAAGAGAAGTTGAGAGTAGTAGAAAACTTTACGAAACTTTTTTGCAAAGACAAAAAGAAACTAATGAGGCGCAAAATTTACAAATTTCAAAGTTAAAAATAATTGAAAAGCCTAGCCTTCCAACAAATCCATTCAGTCCCAAACCATTTAAAAACTTTATTTCAGCTTTTATAGCATGTCTTTTTGGTTTTTACGGTTTGATATTATTTAGAAATATGAATTCAACAGTCATAAATACTCCTGAAGCTTTAGACCATTTAAATATTCCTCAGGTTGGAATTTTGCCTAAGGTTGCAGATATTAAAAAGGGATATCATATTTTACAAAACTTTTTGGAAGATAGTGAGTCGAATTTCTCAGAAGCTATCAGATCTTCAAGAACAATTATTGAGGCTAAATTTGAAAAAAATAAAAGTTTCTTAGTAACTTCGAGTAACCCTTCTGAAGGGAAAACTAGTTATGCTTTCAATATGGCTTTGTCACTTGAAAAAAATTATAAAGTTTTATTTGTAGAAGCGGATATCAGAAGACCATCAGTATTAAACAGTTTTTACAAGTTTGATAAAGAGATATATGGTCTAGGTGAAATTATTTCTTCCAAGATAGCTTTTAAAGATACTCTTTTTACAGTACCTGGAACTAAATTAAAAATTATAACCTCAGGAGCTAAAAGATTTGATATGTCCGATATAGTTAATAAAGATCAAATAAAAAAGTTCTTTGATATATTGAAAATGGAATACGATTATTTGATAATTGACTCACCACCTGTACAACCAGTATCTGACACTCTAATTCTTACTCAAGCTGCAGATCACAATCTTTTTATAATTAGATCAGATTCATCTAAAACTTTAGCTTTTATGTCTTCTATGAAAAAAATTCAAAATGTAGGAGCAAAAATTGATGGTATTATAATTAATGATCTAGATACATCTAAAGACAGTTATTATAATTATAATTATAATTATAATTACTCATCACGTTATTACAATAAATCATAATTAATGTTTAAACTAGAAAAAATTTTTCAAGTAAGTGATTCTGTTTATATAAATATATCAATTTTTTGGAAAAGTATTGCTGTTTTTCTCTCTATATATTTTTTTTCAATATTAGAATTTAATTCAATTTATGATTTACTTAATTACGAAATTTACAAAAGATCAAAATACTTTTATCTGTCTTTATATTTTACAGTTTCATATTTGTTATTTTCATTTGTTTTAGGAATAATGAAAAGAAGATACATAACAGGTTTTTTGATTTTTTTAATAAATGATATTGCTCCACTTATTGTAGCGATTCCATTTACTTTATATATTTTTTTTCTTATTAAAATAGATTTCAATATAGACATAAATATTTCATATCTATTCATTTTAATTATTTGCTTTGTATTTATATTTAGAAAAATTTCGGATTTTTTTTATAGTGTTCTTATAAACAATAACATTATTCAGAGAAATATAATGTTGGTTGGACCTGTAGATAGCATTGAAAAAATTCTAAAAGAAGAAAAGGATAAAATTAATATATACAAATGTTGTCTTATTAAATTTAAAGACGAGTCCTCTTTAGATGAAGCAAAAAGGCTTTTAAAGATTCCAGTCTTTACTGAAGAAACAGAGATAAGATTAATTCTAGAGTATCATGAATTGGGACAAATTTGGATATTAGATAATGAGGAAAAAAATCTTGTAAATTATTACTTAGATTTAGTTGTTAAATTTTCTGTAGATATCTTTATAGTAAATATTAAAGAGATTTCAAAAAGTAAATCAATTTTACCATCTGATAATTTAATTAATAATAAATATAACTATAGCAATTATCAAACCTCTAGATTTTATGGTTTTGATTTATTTATCAAGATATTTTTTGACAAAATACTTTCTGTTATATTTCTGATATTGCTGTCACCCATTATAATTTTAGCTATGATATTAATATTGATAGAGAATGGTTTTCCCATTTTTTTTACAGAAGAGAGTTCAGGATGGGACGGTAGAAGATTTTACCTTCATAAATTAAGAACTCTAAAAAATAAAGAATCAGATGAAACAGACATAGAAAATGAAACAGATAAATCAATTCTTAAAGTTGGAAAAATGATTAGAAGATTACATATTGATGAGATTCCACAATTTTTTAATGTATTGAAGGGTGATATGTCTATTGTTGGACCTAGACCTCACAAGTTTCATGAAGATCTGACTTATTCAAAAGTTTTCAAAAAGTTTTTAAAAAGAAACAAAACATCCCCAGGAATAACAGGCTGGGCTCAGATACATGGTTATAGAGGAGGCAAACCAACAGATGACCAGATGAGAAAGAGAATGGAGCATGACCTGTGGTATATGAATAACTGGAATATTTGGTTAGATTTTTATATCATCATCAAAACTTTTTTTGTAATTTTCACCAAACCCAACAAATAGAAAACTATTATCAATTCAATTATAATATTAGCTGTATTGATTAAATTTAAGTTGTATAAAATAACTTATTATGGATACATTTATTAGTTATTTAAATTTTATATGATCGTTAAAAATTAAAAACATGAATATAAAAAATAAAAAAATTTGTATAGTAGGTTTGGGATATGTTGGTCTTCCCTTAGCTATAGCTTTTTCAAAGAAATTTAAAGTAATCGGATATGATAGCAATCCATCAAGAATTAAAGAATTAAAAAAAGGTTATGACAGAACACTTCAAATTGAAGAAAATCAACTTAAATCAGAAAATACAAATATTATTTATACATCAAACATCAAGGATGCAAAAAATTACAATATATTCATAATTACCGTTCCAACTCCAATTGATAAGGTTAATATACCTAATTTAACACCATTAATTAATTCATCTAAAATAATTGGATCTATACTAAGCAAAAATAATATTGTCATATACGAGTCAACAGTTTACCCGGGTGTGACAGAGGATATTTGTGTTCCTGTACTAGAAAAATCCTCAGGTATGAAATTAAATAAGGACTTTTATTGTGGTTATTCACCAGAACGTACTAATCCAGGTGACAAGACTCATACTATTACAAAAATTTTAAAAGTAACTTCAGGATCGACGCCTAAAATTGCTAAAGAAATTGATAATTTGTACAAAAAGATAATTACAGCAGGAACATATATGGCTCGAAGTATTAAAGTTGCTGAAGCTTCCAAAGTTATAGAAAATACTCAAAGAGATGTAAATATTGCCCTCATTAATGAATTAGCTATTATTTTTGACCATATGAATATTGATACTAACGAAGTGCTTGAAGCTGCAGCTACAAAATGGAATTTTATTAAATTTACACCAGGACTTGTGGGTGGACACTGCATTGGTGTAGATCCATATTATCTAAGTTTTAAGTCAGAAGAACTAGGATATCATCCAAATTTAATCTTAGCAGCCCGTCAAATTAATGATGGCATGAGCAAATATATTGCCAATCAAACAATTAAAGAAATGATTAAGGCAGGAAAAGTTATAAAAGGGTCAAATGTTTTGATGCTTGGTGTTACTTTTAAAGAA
>MDSX01039434.1_pt1 | contig 11772 bp, 7 predicted proteins | sample 811141 | NCBI WGS metagenome assembly MDSX01 (sample SAMN05326642, study PRJNA326480) | marine metagenome | isolation source: seawater | place: Atlantic Ocean: South East | collected 2010
CGTTCACTCGTCCTCGTCCTCCTCCTTTTCTACGTCTACGTCGTCTAACCCATCCTCGTCCTCCTCCTCCTTCACCGCCTCCCCCCGCGCGATCGCCGCCCGTCGTTCCTGCATCGACTGTGTCACCATCCTCAGCCGCAGGTACTGGTCCCTCGCCTCCCGCGAGCGCGTGATGGCCTGGATCCTTGCCACAGCCTGCTGCACGTTCTCCTCCTCCTCGTCGTCGCTCGTGTCATCCTCGTCGTCGCCGGTGCCAGACCCGTTCGATCGCTTGTGCGTCGAGTCCGTGCCGTCGTCCGAGTGCGACTTGTGCGCCGCGGAGGACCGACGGCGGTGCGCAGCCTTCGCCAGCCGTTTGTTACCGCTCGTCACCTTGGCACCCACGACGGCGTACGCGTCGTCGAGCGAATCCTTTGAAGAGTTGGCGCATTCAATCATCGCGCGTTCCATCGTGCGGGTCACGGCGGCCGGGTCGGGAGAACCCGCGATGAGCTGCATGATGTCCGCGGCTCGGCAGCGGTGGTGGTGACCGTGCCCGCCGGGCATCAGCGTCTGGAGCCGGTCCTGGCGGCCGCGGTAGTCGGCGGCGCGGATTTCACCCTGCAGCGCGACGGCTCGATCGCGAAGCCGAGCGATGCGTCCGTGCATGGCGGCGAGCGCCTCCGCGGACGGCGACGATGCCATCATGCCCGCGCCCGCGCCTCCGTTCAGTATATCCGGTGGCCCGTGCGTCAATACATCCGTGGCACCTCCGTGCTCGAGAACCTCCGTTCCCTCGGGGATTGGGTTGATTAGGAGTCCGGATCGTTCGCCGAGTCGACGCTTGCCGAGCTCGGGCGCGCCGGGCCCCGCGCTCGTCTTGCTCACCTTGAGCGAACGCAACGAGTCGGTGATCTTCTGCGCAGCCTTCTCAGCCTTCTTCACAACCTTCTTGACGTCCTTCTTGACGTCGCGGTGCGCACCCGTCTTTGGAGCCTCGACGCCCTCCGTCACCGCGTCGAGCTCGACGCCCTTCTTCCGCGCCTTCCTCCGTCTCACCGTGTGCTTCCTGAACGCCAGCTGGATCATCCCCGCCGCCACGGCTTCCCGTCCGCGCTCGGTGCCGCCGCCGCCCTCCATGAACTCCGCCTCGGTCTCAACCTCCGTCTGGGACGTCACCGCGTCCGTCGCCGTCACCTCCGTCTCAGTCGCGAGGAGCAGCGAACGCATCGGAACCGCCTTGGTGTCGCGCCTGGCTCGGCCCGTGCGGTTCGCGGTGGGCCCCGCGCCGGGCATGACCCCAGGCGGCGTGATTCCCACCCCCGCGCCCTGCATCAACGGCGTCGTCAACACTTGCGCACCGGTCAATGGCTGATCCTGGCGCTTGCGATCAAACGAGGACATACGAAGCGACCGGGTGGTATTCGGACCGTGAGCGCCGCCGTAGAGGGATATGTTGGACAGCGACGCCGCCAACGACGTCTCCGAGATGTACGCCGCGATGCCGCCGTGGCCGAGCGCCGCGGCGAGGTCCGCGGCGGTGTACCCGCCCGCGCCCCACCTCGCCATAGCGCGGATGTTGGCACCCGACGCGAGCAACATGGCGACTGTATCCTCGTGGCCCTTCGCCGCCGCCCAATGCAGCGCGGTTCTGTTGCGCCTGTCCGGCTGGTTCACGTCGCACCCGCCTTTGGTCATCGCGGGTATGGCCCACTTCATACCGAGCGCGGCGACGCAGTGGATGAGGCCCATGCCGCCGGAGTCCACGCGGGCGTACACGCTCTTAGGCTGGACGAACGTCGGGTCGGGGACGACCTGTTCGGATCGGACTCGGCGGTGCTTAGTCTCCGCGGCTATGGCGTGTCGCAGCCTCGCCTCGAGCGCCGTCTTGAACACCTTGCCGACGTCCTCGTCGGAGAGGTTGGGCATGTGCGAGTCGAGCGCGGGGTCCGCGCCGAGGGCTAGGGCGGCGACGGCGCGGCGCGTGAACCCCGCTCCGGCTCCCGCGCCCGTTCCGCCCGACTGAGAACCGGAGAGGCCGCGGCTCGGGGAGGAAGGCGAGCCGTGGCCCAAGCCGTGGCTCTCGGACGACCCGCCTTTACCCCTGTCCGGTGAGCCGGTATCTGAGGGGCCGTTGCCCGAACCTGACCCGGATCCTGCCCCCCCGTTGGCGCCGCCTCCGACGGCGCCGCCGGGCGTTCCTTGGGAAGCCTTGGAGCTCCTGTCGGCTCCGACGAGCAGGTGCACCAGCCTGAGCTGGAAATCGCGTTCGGTGACGCCGCTCGTTAAACGAATCTCCGCGGCTCGTTTATCCCGGGCGCCGCCCGCGCCAGCCTCGCGGTACTCAAAGGTGCGAATATCCGAAGCCGGCCTCTTGCCTGTAAACAAAACACGACGTAAGTCTAGTTGCCCATACGATAATGAAAAGAAACTCACCGCTGCCGAGGCATGAGATATAAAACGGCACGCGACCCGCGCCGTTTGGCGGCGCGCGGCACCGCAGCACCCCGGGCGAGACCTGCTCCGCGGGCACCTCCACGTCACCGAACACGCAGCAGAGGTACAAACCCTCGGGCAGGCCCGGCCGCGGGGTCCCGGTGACCAAAACCTTACCCCCGCCGGCTTCCGTGTCCCACTCGGGGGAAAAGTCGTCGATGGCCCATAGAATCGGCGAACCCTGCTGCGATGGGGGGATGATGGGCGCGCGGGCGCGGTTGTACCTCGCGTGCGACGCCGCGGCGGCCGCCCTCATCTGCGCGGCTCGCAGCGCGGGCGACGGAGCTCGGGCACCGTTGTTATCGACGTTACCGACGTCGTCGTCGGCGTCGCTGTTGTTGTCGGCGTCCATCTCGGACCCTTCGCTCGGGTGCGAAGGCGTTCGTGTCATGACGGGTTGGTACCCTCGCCGCTGCTGCTGCTGCGCGGCGAAGGTGGCGGCTCGGTGCGCGCCGCGTGCGCCGTCGGCACCCTTGGGCCTCCGCGTCGCCGCCGCCGCCTTGGCCAGCGGTGAGAGCGCGCCCTCCGCCGTCTCCTCGTCGTCGCCGTCGTCATCGTCGTCATCCTCCCTGTCGGCGTCGTCGTCCTTGTCGTCGCCGTCCCAGATCACCGGCGGCGCCGCGCGTTGCGGCCGTTGCCTGGTGCCCGAGCCGAACGACGAGCCACGCCGGTGTCCTCGACCCGCGGCGCCGTTGGGAATTCCGGGAATTCCGTTGGACCCGCCCACCGTTCGCATCGCCGCTGCGCCCCGCTCCAGCGCCGCCATGTCCCGCTCCAGTCGGTCCACCTGCTCGGCGCTGGCCGAATCCGCCGCGTTGACGGACGCGACGCGGATCAACGTTTCCTTCAGCGACGCGATCTTATCCTCGAGCTCAGCCATGGACGCGACGCCATCCGCGATGTCGCCGGCACCCTCCCCGGGGAACGCCGTGCCGATGTTGGGTCCCGCGGCGGCGGCGGCGGCGGCGGCGGCGACGGCCGAGTCCGCGGGCATGCCCTCCACCGGCATGCCTTCCACCTTGACCGCCGCCATCTGATCCACGGCGAACTCGTGCAGGAGGTCAAAGTGGGGCGACGTGGACACTTCACCCGCGTCGTGTTCCATGCCAAAGTAGCCATCCATCGGCGGGCCGCTTCCCATGCTGCCGATGTCCAGGGACCTGTTGCTGTTCTGCTTGAACGGCAGGGCGGATGATGCTCGGGCGGGCAGAGTTCCATCGACGGCGAGGTTACCGCTGATGAATCGGACTCGTCCGGCGCCATCCTCGGTCTCGTCTCCCGACGCCAGCACGCTGTTGAACCAGCTCTCGGACTCCGCGCCGTTGAACTGCTCCTGCGCGGCGTGGTAGAGCGCGTGCGGGTCGCTGCCGCCGTGGGGGTAGTGGCTCGGGATGACGCCGCCGCCGTGTTGATGTTGAGAAAACGAACCCGGTCCGTGCGGGTGGACAACTCCGTACGGGTGCGAGTTGGCGTAAACCTCTGGGTGGTACTGACCCTGCACAGACACGCGCGCGGGGGAGTGCATCATGGGCGACGCCGGCATCTCGCCGCCCATGCTCATGCTCCCTTCGTCGTACCCGGAGCCCGACATCTGCGACGCGCCGCTGGCGTAACGAAAGAGGTTGCGGAATCCGTTTCTGTCGCCGCCGTCCGTCGTGCCCGAGTCGCTCGGCTGCGTGTTCACGATGGTGTGGGTGGCTCCTCCCTTGGCGCCGCCCCTGCCGCCGACGACCATCGTGGTGTCGAGGTAGTGGACCAGCACGACGCCCTCGTCGCTGTCGAGGAGCCAGTAGCATCGGCGCTGGAATCGGTCGTTCTCGGCGGCGTGAGCGTAGTAGCAGTTAAGTAACTCCACGTTGCCAACCTTGAGCTTCTCGTGCGTCTCCCTCACCGTCTTGCCGTCCTTCTTCTTCTGCCAGTCGTGGCCGTCCTTGCGGAAGAACCGGACAGCCTTGCGGTCGAACAGAAATATCGTGCCGGCTGTGAATGAAGGGGAAGGAAGGTGGTTGGGAACGCGGGGTCAGTCGAGATTCATTGATCAAGTGTGACGAGTGGTGCGGAGTCAATCTTTTGGGCGACTAGGGCTAGATTAGGCGCGCGGGTCGTCGGGACGAGACGCGGAGGGTGGGTTTCGCGCGCGTATGCGCTCCCACGATGCCGTCGCCCTTTGCGACGGTCTCGCGCGATCGGGTTCGCGGTCGAACCCGGCCGCGACACGCGCGCCCCCGGCCTCATCTGAAGGCCGAAAATCGCCCGCGGGGCGGGCAGAGAAGGACGGGGAGAGAAATTTCGGTCGAACGCTCGACGCACCGGGCGGCCGTACGGGTGCCGTCTTGCTCAGGGCGAAGCCGTACGATCTGTAGTTGAGCAGCATATCGCACACTTCGGTGTTTTTGAGCCACCTCGTGCGCGACTGGTCGAGCATGTCGATCACGTGTGTGCGCGTGCTGCCGTCGGGGCCCTCGGGCTCGGGCACCGTGAGCGCCGTCGCGGAGACTCCTCCGAACCCTCCATCGCTTCCCGTCGCGGGGGAGTCCGACCCGCCCGCGTTGTAGCTCGGCGATACTCGCGGTTGGTGGTACATGTCGAGTACGATGTCCGGCCGGACGGAGTTTCCGTTCGCCGCCGCGCTCGGCGGTGACGCGAAGCGCTCCTCCCTCTTGCTCGTCGACGTTGTGATGAGAGGGTGGGCCACCCGCCTCCCTTTCCACGTGTTTCAGTGGGCAACCGGAAGCGGTTGATTGGCCGAGAGAAACGAGACGAATGAACTTTCTTTAATTAGACTATTTTTTTTCGTTTCCCTACGGCGGCTAGTCAGGAATTCTGAGCGCGTTTTTCGCGCGAACGCTGACTCACGTCCGTTACGTCACGCTCCTCTATTTGCGATTTGCAGATTTGTCATGCGGAGTTTATTGCGAAAGATGTATTTGCGTCTAGTCATGGGCCTCCGTGTGCGCTTCCCCCGCTTCCACCGCCTGTTCCGCGCGAAGCTCCGACACGAGCGCCCTCTCGAACGCCGCTTCCTCCATCTCGCTCATCGCGTTCATCGCGTTTCCTTCGTTCCCCTCCCGCGCGACCGCCATTCGACGCGCCAGTCGAAGGTTATTCACAAAGTTATTCGCACCGACCCGGGTGTTATCGAACCTCGCGTCATTAATGTCGATCGTTCTACCGATCCACCGGCTCGACGGGTTGTACGTACGCGCCTGCATCTCCAGCGTGGTCTGTAACGCCTCGGACACGAACCGCCGCGCGAACGCCCACGCCGCGGACCGCTGCGTCTCGGAGACGTTGTCCTCATACATCGCCCTCGCAGCGGCACCAGCGCGTTCCGTCGCTCGTAACGCACTCACCGCGGAGACGCTCCAATCGTCGTTCCCCTCTTCCGGGTCTTCGTTCGGCTGCCCCATCGCGGAAGATGCGAAGATACCGCCGCGATCGTTATCGTTCACACCGCCGGTCATGAAGGCACCCGCGCGTCGCGCGAGGTTAAGTGTCGGCGCGTAGGCGCGGGCGAAAGGTCTGCCTCCGTTTCCGTCGCCGCCCGCCGCCAGCGACCCGTCGGCTTCCGCGACCGCCGCGACGTCGCCCACGACCCCCGCCGCGTCGTCCACGGCGCTCGCCGCAGAGGGCGCCGCGAGCCTCGCGCCGGCGAGTCCGAGGCGCATCGAGTCGAGGACCGCCTCGCCGATCACCGGGTCTCGGCCGCCGTCGGGACGCCACGGAGCTCCGGGCCAGAGGTCGCCGACTCGGTCCCGCGCCGACTCGGCCCATCGCTGGAACGGTCTTCCAGCGTCTGCGTCTTCCAGCGTCTCCGGAGGCTCTGTATAGGACTCATCTCTTTGGAACTCATCGGCCTGTGCCCAGGTGTCGTCGTAGTACTGGTCCTCGTCGTAAGGGTCCTGGTCGTATCGTTCCTCTGGGTAAAATATCGGCCTGTACATGTCGTTTATGGCTTAGCGAACCTCGGGGCTGGCTATCTTTTGCGCGGCGGCCCTGGCGTCCTCGACCCACTGCTCGAGGGCGTCGGGGTCCATCGCGATGGAGTATCGTTCCGCAGCGGCTTCCGAGTAGGTCTGGTACCGCCTCGCGAGGTCCACCGCGCGAGTGCGAAGCGAGTTGACCTCGCGTATCTCCCCCGGGCTCGGGTCCCTCGTCACGCCGTCCTCCTCGACGACCATGGGGGCGCCGCGCGGAACCTGCGCGGACGCGCCGGACGCGACGAGCGCGAGAATAGGGAAGAGGAGCCGGAGGGCGAGGCTGCCGCACATGCGGAGACGGCGCGTGGGCGTCATCGCGCGCGCGCGAGTGGGGAGCGGCGCGGCTTCGGGGCGACGAAGAAAAGCCTCGGGGCTCGTCGGGGCGCCGAACCGGATCCGAAGGTATCAATTTTTGGCTATGGTCACCCGCTGGCACTCTCACTGAGGTTAACTAACTACTCTGACGACATCTCAACGCCTCCACGGCGCCTCGTCCATGACCTCGGCGAACGCCTCCGTCTTCGCGAAGTCCTCCACGTACAGCGCCTTGACGATCGTCCTCGTCCCATCACCCGCGCCCACAACCCTGTGCCACGCCCCCTTCGGCCCCGCCGCGAAGACCAACGCTGAGTTACTCGGCGCCCGTATACTCATACGTAACCCGTCGCTTCCCACCCACTCCGTCGCGCCGTCCCACCCGTCGTTCGATACCGTGTATATGAGCTCGTGCTGTGGGGTGTGGTACAGCTTGACGTCCTGGTGCCACGTCATCTCCGAACCCGGCCGGTACAGCCTCGTCTCCACCGGAAAGTCGCCCAAACTCAACGTATCGACGCCCGTCGCTCGTCGTATCGATTCGATCGCGACGCCTTTACTGAACGCCGCGTACACCGGCGAGGCCATCGGGACCATCGCGGAGAGTCGCCCCGTCGCGAACGAGTGGTCGCTCTTCATCCGTTTACGGAGCTTACCGCATCCCTTCGCAACCGCGGCGGCGGCGGCTTCGTCCAGGAAGTTGGGTATGAACCACACTTGAGCCGTCGGGTCCGCGTGTGGCACCGTGACGTCCACCTCGACGGGAGGCGTGGATGCCTGAGGAGGCGGGATGAGGGCATCGTCGTCGTCGTCGTTCATCGATGCGGACGCCGGGTCGGTGACGGACGGGGTGGACGTTCCCTCGTCGCCCCAAGCCGTGGCTGCTATCAGTGTGACTGTCCGGCACCATCGATGTATATCGGCGACGCCGCGTGGTGGGACGGCTCGCCATGTCACACACCTGGGCGATGGGCCCGCGTGTGTGCTCCTCGCGCGTCTCGGTCCCGTGTGCACGCCTCGAACGCACGCCGATGCGCTCATCGAACCCCCGACACGGACGACTGTGCGCCCCCGAATGGCAAATGCAACCACGACGCGGAAAATCGAGACTGGACTCGCGAACGCCCCGACAGGAGGGTTTGAACGGCGGCCGCCTCGGGGCGAAAAATCAGAGCTGACAGCGCACGCGCACGCGGGCGATCGGTCACGCGGCGCAGTTGTAATACGGCTGCTATCGACGACCTTCACACGCAGGAGGGGGTCCATCGAAACGACCGAGACGCGCGAGGCGGTCCATCGCGTCGCGTCGTCGCGCTGAGCGAGAGCACATCCGTGAAGTAGGTTTGCCGCAGGTGCGTTCCAGTGCCGATCCGCCAACCATCTTTTCTCTGTCGTGTCCCCGCTCGTCTGCCCGACCATGTACGCCCGCGGTGTGTCGCGCGCCGACCAGACCTTCCCGAGGAGAGGACGATGACTATGTTTTCTCTGTGGTATTTGAACAAGTACGCCAATGCCATGTGCGCAGCTTTGAAACTAATCTGAAACGCTGACTCTCCGAGCCGGGAAGGCTTTTTCTCGCCGCGGTTTTCGCGACACCCGATCGACCACACGCCTTTGGGTTGAACCCCCAACCGACGCGCGTTCCGATGAGGAACAACAAAAACTTTCGTTCTACCTAGGTCCGTGACAATGCGGAGAACTTTCACCTTGGAGAACTGAGGAACGCGCGTTGCGCCCGAACGGTTTCCCCGACCCCATTGTTTCGCCCGGCCGCGGTTTCTGATGATTCAGACAGTTGTATGTTTCCTACGACATCGTGAAGGAATAACCAACTAATTGGAGACCTGATATGAAGAATCGCACGGGGCCGCGTCGACGACACGCTCCCACGCTCCAGCCCATTTCCCGATGACCCCGTGCACGTGTCCTGAGAATCCCTTTCCCCCGTCGTCCACCTCGAAACAGGCGCGAAACAGGGCGTGAGCGAAGGGTGAAGATGGGCGTCTTGATGTCCCGCATGATGGCCGTGTTCGGTGACAAGGAGGCTCGCATCCTCGTCCTCGGCCTGGACAACGCTGGCAAGACGACGATTTTGTACCGCCTGCAGGTCGGGGCGGTGGTTTCGACCATCCCGACCATCGGCTTCAACGTCGAGACTGTGACTTTTAAAAACGTAAAGTTTCAGGTTTGGGACCTGGGCGGGCAGACCTCCATACGGCCGTACTGGCGGTGCTATTATCCAAACACGACCGCGATAGTGTACGTGGTTGACAGCTGCGATAAGGAGCGGATACCGACGAGTAAAGAGGAGCTGCAGGGTATTTTGGAGGAGGATGAGCTGCGCGACTGCATCATCATGGTATTCGCCAACAAGCAGGACCTGCCCGAGGCGGCGACTGAGGTTGAGATCACGGAGGGTTTGGGACTGAACGGGGTCAAGGACAGGCAGTGGGCGATCTTCAAGACGTCCGCGCTCAAAGGGGAGGGCCTGTGGGAGGGGATGGAGTGGCTCAGCCAGCAGCTCAAGGCGCGCGAGGGTAAGTCCTCCTTCTGGAGCGCGTTTGGATACTGAGGCGTTAGCAACCAAAAGAGTGGGATAGCGTAGCGTAGTCGAGACCCTCTGATCATTTCGTGTACAATGAAGATAAGTGACAACTCTACAGGAACGTGTCCGCGACGGTTGGATTCGACGCGTACGGCATCACGCAGTCGCCCAGCAGCGCCGCAGCCGCGGCGACCTGCGCCGCCACCGCGGATGGATCCTCGCTCTCCTCGCCCTCAGCCGCGTTAGGGTCGATGCGAAGCTCGACACCCTCCACCTGCGCAGCCGCCTCCTCCTCCGCCTCCTTCTCTGCAGCCTTGCGTTTACCCCGCCTCGCGGGCGGGGGCGATTTCTTCCCGGGTTCTTTAGGGTTCTCCGTCGCTTTTTTCGTCTTCAAAGCGGGCGGGGGGCCCACGTCAACCTTGAGCGTGTTCTTGGCGATGGTCCACCCCTTGACCACGCTCGCGGGCACCGGCTTGACCGCCTCCGCCTTGGCATCCGCGATGCCCATCTCCTTTTTCATCAGCTCGGCGCGACGCCCGGGCTCCTTCCGCTCGCGTTCCTCCCGCTGTTTCGCCGCGAGCGCCTGGTGTAGGCACGCGCCGATGGCCTCCTTGAGCTCGTCGTGAACTTTTCTCGCCTCGGCGTTGGCAACCTTCTTCTTTGAATACTCCTTAGTATCGGCTTCACCGGCGTTCGCGCCCGGTGCGGTCGGGGCCTCGAGGTGCGGCTCGAGGACCTCGAGGTACGCCTTGAGGTTGGGAACGATGAGTAGGCGCGTGACCCGTGGTCCCAGCGCGGCTAAACCGGCGATGGCGCCGAAGTGCGTCGAGAACGGTTTGCTTGGGTCGAGCATCGCGCGAAGCAAGGTGCGCGTGATTCGGGGCTGTATGGTGGGGTAGTCACCCCCGAACCGCGCGCATATCCCCGCCATCACCTCCGCGGAGTACTGCCGTAAGGTCCAGTGGTCCTCGTCGGGCTCGGCGCTGAGCCGCTTGGCCACCATGCACGTGATGAGCGTGGGCATGAGCTGGTGCAGGTAGAGCTCGACGTGAATCTCCGGGTTACCGCACAGCGCCTCGATGGTCCCCACGAGCGCCTTAAGCCGCGGCATGTTCCGCAAGGACTTGGCCACCTCGTCCTGCACGAACTGGGTGAAGTAGGGCATCAGCTGGTGCAAGCCGCTGTCGGTGGCGAGGGACTCCAGCGCGGCTCGGAGCAACGGAGCCTCGCCTCGTTCTCCGCCGCCTCTCACCACCGCCGTGATGCGGTCAAAGTACAGCTGGAGCTCCTTGCTCAGCTCGTGCGCCACCACGGGTTGGATCACGGCTCCGGTGCCGTCGGCTCCGGGTTCGCTCTTGACGTTCGGGCCGTGAGCGCCGGGCGGCGGCTTGACGTCGGCCGGGACCACCGGTGATCTGAAGAGCTTGGCGTCCGCCGCGCTTCGCAAGCCTGGGGTTCGATCGTCCGTGGCCAGCGGGGTTGGGTTCTCGGGTATGAGCGGCTGGACGCCCTCGACCGCGAGCCAGTGCGGGACGACGTTGACGGCGATGGGCGGCCTCGGGAGCTTCGCGGCGAGGATATCCTTGAGGTCGATCTCCTTGTTGACCGGTATGTACAGCTCGGGGTGGCCGGGCACTTCCTGGAACGGGATGGGCCCGGCGCCCGCGGGGAAGCCGTATAGGGGCTCGCACCGTCGCATGATGAGCGACGAGTTGACGTCCTCGGTGCTGAGCTCGGTGCGCTTGCTCTGTCGCATGAACTTGTACGCGTCTTGGATCACTTCCCGTAGCCTGTACTCCACGTCGGGCGCGAGCGCGCGCGCGACCTCGTCGGCGAGGGATTCTATGCCGACGTGCTGCGCGATCACCTTGATGCTCTCGCCGGGAAGGTGATCGAGCTCCGAGAGCTTGCTCACCGACTCCGTAACGGGGGGCTCGGGCGCCATGGTGGCGATCGTCCGCCTCGGTGCGCGCGCGTCGCAATGCCCTAACTGGTGGCGCTTCAAAAGGGCAACAACGACCGCTCTCAAACAGTGAGGACCGGTTCAAACAGTCAGCGTAAATATGAAATACGCGATAAATAGGCGACAGACACAGTCGCAAACAGTTAGAACACGCTAATGATTCCCTCGACCGAAAAAAAAGCACAATTTCGCTTTCGTCGTTCGCGTTTTCCACTTGTCGGTCGCGCACGGGAACGAGGCGTTCCCGTCGCAGCGCGATGGTCGGGCTCGCGCCGTTCCTCGCCATCTTCGGCATCAAGCGAGTGAGCAAGTTCCGTCGGCGATGGACCGAGCGGAAACGGGCGGCGGTACAGTCGTCGTGGGCGGCGCTCCTATCGGCTCACGGCAACGACCGGATGTCGATCGGTGTGTTGATATTTCGAAAGCTGTTCACCCACGAGGAGCTCGGCTCGCACGTCCTCCGGTTGTTCCCGTTTCGGAATCAGGCGAGGACC
>MDSX01013794.1_pt1 | contig 11771 bp, 10 predicted proteins | sample 811141 | NCBI WGS metagenome assembly MDSX01 (sample SAMN05326642, study PRJNA326480) | marine metagenome | isolation source: seawater | place: Atlantic Ocean: South East | collected 2010
ATCAGGCCCTTCTACTTTTAGTAAAGGAGTTGATCAATTTGCTTACGGAATATCCCCATATGCCATAGATAAATCGATAGGAGCATATGCATGGGATGTTGATGGAAACAGGTATCTTGATACTATCATGTCTTTAGGAGCTATTCTTATAGGTCACAATAATTCTAAAATAAACAATAGTATTAAGAATCAATTAAAAAAAGGAACAACTTTTTCATTAGCAAGTAAATTAGAAACCGAAGTTGCTGAAATGTTGGCGGATAGAATTCCTAGTGCTGAGATGACTAGATTTGGAAAAAATGGAAATGACGTAACTAGTGCAGCTGTAAGATTGGCAAGACATTATACTAGATCAGATCATGTTTTGTTTTGTGGTTATCATGGATGGCAAGATTGGTATATTAGTCAGACTTCTATGAATGGAGGTATTCCTCAAACTATCAAAAAATATTCACATAGATTTGAATATGGGAATTTAGATGCTTTAGAGAAATTGCTAAAAAGATTTAAAGACAATACTGCATGCATAATTCTTGAACCAGTATCAAAAACCCAACCAATTTGCAAAAATCTATGTGGAAATTGTAAAAAATTAAATGTTTGTATGGGTTATTTAAAAGGTGTGAGAAAATTAGCAGATAAATATCGAACAGTTTTAATTTTTGATGAAGTTGTTACGGGTTTTAGATTTCATAGAGGAGGTTATCAGGCTTTATGTAAAGTAACTCCAGATCTATCATGTTTTTCAAAAGCTATAGCAAATGGTATGCCTTTAGCAGCTTTAGTTGGAAAAAAAGAAATTATGCAAAAATCAAATGAAATTTTTTATTCATTAACGTTTGGTGGGGAGACATTAAGTTTAGCGGCGGCAAAATCGGTTTTAAATTTCATTGATAAAAATAATGTAGTTAATCATGTTTTCTCACAAGGAAATACTTTAATGAAAAAGATTAATATCTTAATACAACATTTAGAATTAAACGATGTAATAGAAATTAGAGGATTTCCACAAAAAAGTTTTTTAATTTTTAAAAATTATTTGGAAAACTCAGCTGAAGATTTAAGAACTTTTTGGATACAGCAATTAACAGTAAATAAAGTATTAAGTTTAGGAACTCATCTACTTAGTTTTTCACATAAAAAAAAAGAAATTAATTTTTTATTAGACGTATATGAAAAAGTTTTTTTAGATTTTAAAAAAGTTATAAAAAATAAAAATCTTTATAAAGTCTTAAAAAGCCCAACTGCAAAATCAGGTGCTAGAGATTTATAATAAATGATGGAAAACCAATGAAAAAATGTCCCATATGTGGAAGTAAAAATATTTTGTTTTTTTATGAAAAAAAAAACTTCTCTTATTTTACTTATCCGCTAAAAGATACCTCAAAAAAAACTATCAAAGAAAAATTTTCAAAAAAAATTTTTAAGAATTTAAAATTTAAATTATGCAATATATGTGGACATATATTTTTAAGCACTTTGCCAAATGAGAAGATATTAGATATATTATACAAAAAATATTATCTATACTTTTCAGCTAAAAAGCAAAAAAAATTTTCTATTACCTTAAGAGAAAATCTTTTTATGACTGAACTTGAAAAACTTAGATTAAATAATAAAAACACACTAGAAATTGGATGCAACGATGGTTACTTATTGAATCTATTAAATAAGAAAAAGTATAAAGTTACAGGTGTAGAGCCAGGTAGCTCTGCAAATATGGCAAAAAAAAATGGAATAAAAGTTTACAAAGAGTATTTTTCTCCAAATTTATTCAAAAAAAGAAATGAAAATTTTGATATAATTATATGTAGGCATTTAATAGAACACATTAAAAAATGTGATAACTTTATCGTAAATTTAAAAAAAATTCTTTCTAATGATGGAATAATTGCTTTAGAATTGCCAAATGTAGAACATTATGTAAAAAAAAGTTCATCCGAAACATTTTTTTTACAACACTATCATTATTTTTCGACTTACTCTGTAAAGAAACTTTTTTCTCAAAATGGCATGAAAGTATTTAAAATAGTAAATTTTTCTGGAGATATGGTTGTATTTGCCAAACGCGATAAAAAAAATGTAAATATTATTGCAGCAAACAAATGGAAAAAAGAAGCAAAAAATTTTAATAAAAATATAAAGCTAAAAAACCAAAATATAAAAAAATTCTTATTTAAAAATATGAAAAATAAAAAAAAAATATTATGCTGGGGTGCTGGTGGTTATTTATATCAATTATTTAATTCATTCCCTTTTATGAAAAATTTTGTATCTTACATAGTTGATACAGATAAAAGTAAATGGGGATTAAGTTTTATTGATAACAACATAAAAATAGTTTCTCCTAATTCAATTAATTTAATTGATTATAAATTAATAATTATTTCATCTTCTATGTTTATAGACTCAATTGAAAAAGAATTATTAATAAGGAAATTTAAAGGAAGAATAGCTTCTATTAACCCAAAAACATTTGTCAAAAATATAAGTTAACTTCTTATTTCTTATGGAAAAAAAAATCACATCAATTATTTCAAAATTTTTTAAAAAAAAAACAATAACTTTGAAGGACTCACCAAAAACAATTCCAAATTGGGATTCTCTAGGCCATCTAGAAATAGTAAGTATTTTAAATAAATCTTTTAAAGTTCAAATTTCTTTTGAAGATACGATAAAGATTAAAAATGTCGCTGATATTATAAAGATTTATAAAAAATATATTAAATAACAATGAATAAAATATTAAAAATTGAAAATAAAAAAATTGGCTATAAAAATCCAGTTTTTACTATTGCTGAGATTGGATCAAATCACAATAGATCAAAAAAAACTGTAAAAGATTTAATTAGACATTCTGCCAATGCAGGTTTTGATGCAGTAAAATTTCAAATTTATGATGCTGAAGAAGCTTTTTCTAAAAACGAAACTACTAAAGATGTCAAACTATCACATTTATACGGAAATAAGCCTTGGTGGAAAATCGCAAAAAATAAAATTTTAATGCCAAGAGAGTGGTTTGGGGAAATGTTTAATTATGTAAGAAAATTTAAAATGATACCACTTAGTGCAATTCACAGAGAGGAAGATGTTTTGTTTCTTAAACAATTTGGATTAAGTGCTATAAAAATTGCTTCAATAGATTTGAATTATTATCAACTTCACGAAAAATTGATCAAATTTAACCTTCCAACAATTATATCAACTGGGATGGGAAATATTAAAGAGATTCAAAATACCATTAAATTTTATAGAAATAGAAAACATAATAAAATTATTTTATTACATTGTAATTCTTTATATCCACCTAGAGATGATCAAATTAATTTAAACAACATAAAATTTTTTAAAGAAAAATTAAAAGTTATAAGTGGTTTATCCGACCACACAATTGATAATTATTGTGCATTCGCATCTGTACCTTTAGGTGCGAAAGTTATTGAGAAACATATAACATTAAACAAAAAAACAAAAGGACCAGACCATCATTTTGCAATTGAGCCAAATGAAATGAAAGAATTTATTTATGGTGTGAGAAAAATTGAGAAATCTTTAGGATCTTACGAGAGAAAATTATCAAAAGAAGAGTTAAATAGTAGAAAAATGATTAGAAGAAGCATTGTAGCAAAAAAAAATATTAAAAAAGGTGAAAAAATAGGCATTAATAATATTAAATTTGCAAGACCAGGAACAGGTATTACAACTGAATTATTCTCTAAAGTCTCTAAATTAAAAGCCAAAAAAAATATATCAGCAGAAACAATTATAAGCTGGAAAATGCTAGTAAAATAATTTTATGAAATGCTGTCCAATTTGTAAAAAAAAAAATAATATTCAAAGAATTATTGACGTAAAAGGTTTCCCTATAATAAATACACCAATAAAAATTTTACAAAAAAAAAATTTTTTTAAAAAAAATTCAAAAAAATTATTCAAAGAAGATTTAAAGATCTTGTTCTGCAAAAAATGTTTTCATACATTTTTAGAGACAATACCAAATCAAAAAAATATAGACGAACTATACTCAAAATTTTATAACTATCCATCACCTATGTTAGGAAAATTTAAACCCCAAAGAGATATAAATTTTTTAAAATTTTTTAAAAATAATAAAAAATATTTATCATCCATAAAAACTAAAAATATATTAGAAATTGGATGTTATGATGGCTATGTTTTGCATAAATTAAAAAAAATGGGCTTTAACGTTTCAGGCTGCGAACCCAGTGGAGGAGCAATCATAGGTAAAAAATTTGGGCTTAAAATATACAAAAGATTTTTTGATTCTGACTTTTTTCTTAAAAAAAATTTAAAATTTGATTTAGTATTCTCAAGACATTTTTTAGAACACATGATTAATCCAGCAAAAATTTTGGAAGAAAAAATGAAAATTTTAAAAGATGGTGGTTTTATTGTAATTGAAGTTCCAAATATTCAATATTATTTAAAAAAATCATTATTAGAAGTTTTTTCATTACAGCATATTCATGGTTTTTCTCTAAATTCATTAAAAATACTTTTAAAAAAATATAGTTTTAAAATTTTAAGAGTGAACAGTTTTTCAGAAAATCTTATTATTATTTCACAGAAAAGAATTATGAAAAAAAGCAAGCATAAGAAAATAAAAAATCTAGTATTTAAAAATAATATAGAAAAAAATAAAATATTAATTAAAAAAAAAATTTATAATTATTTTAAAAATAATAAAAAAATAGTTTTTTGGGGAGCGGGTGGTTTCTCTGTTGCTGCAACTTTTTTATATGATATTAGCGATAAATATATATCTTATATAGTTGATAGTGATAATAAAAAAAAATCAATGCAATTTTTACATAACTCAATGAAAATTTTTTCAAACTCAAAGTTAAATTCAGATGTACCTGATTTAATTATCATTACATCTTATTACAGCAAAGATATTTTAAAGTTGATAAAGAAAATGAAATTAAAAGTTGATGTTTTAAAAATTTTTCCCAAACCAAGTTTATTAAGGATAAATATATGAGCCAGTTTTTTAGATGCAAGAGCTGTTTATTTCCAAGTACAAAACCTGATTTAGATTTTAATGATGATGGTATTTGTGGTGCTTGTAAGTATACCAAATATTATAAAAATATTGACTGGGAAAAAAGAAAAAAAGATTTTTTTGAATTAGTAGATAATTTTAAATCAAAAAAAAATGATAACTATTATGATTGTACTATTGCAGTAAGTGGAGGTAAAGACAGTACTTACCAAACTTATTTGATCAAAGAATCTGGTTTAAAACCATTATTGTTAAATTTTGAACCATCTTTTCCAACAGAGCTAGGAAAAAAAAATCTGAAAAATCTTGTTGATACTTTTGAGTTTGATTTAATTGAATTGAAAAAATCACCTGTTTATAGAAAATTAGCTAAAATTTGTTTTGATGTTGTAGGAGATCATGAGTGGCCAAATCACGTCGGGATATATTGCTGGCCAATTCATATGGCGAATAAACTTGATATTCCCATAACGTTTTATGGAGAGCCAAGGGGAATTATAGGTTTAGGTAGATGGGAAACATTTGTAGAAACGGGCGTAGAAGAAATAAAAAGAAGCGATGTTGAGCAATATATTGGAATGAATGGTTATAGACTTTCAGATATTATCCAACATGATAAATCGATAACAGCCAAGGATGTGATTCCATACACTTATCCTAATGATTTAAAATTTGACATTAAGGGTTATGATTTAGGTCATTTTTTTAAATGGGATTTTCAAAGAAATATTGAAATAATCAAAAATTATGGATGGAAAGAATTAGATACAAATGTGGAAGGTACATTTGTAAATTATGAAGATTTAGACTGTGGTTTTATGCCAATTCATCAATATTTCAAGTTTATTAAATATGGTTATGGTAGAGCCACAGATCATGCTTGTTATGAAATAAGACAAGGACGAATGAGTCATAAACAAGCAAAAGAACTAATTATTGAATATGATGGTAAAGTACCAAGAAGATATTTTAAAGAATTTTTAGAATTCTTAGATATCAGCGAGGAACACTTTTTTTCAACAGTTGACAGATTTGCCAATCCACTTCTTTTTAAAAAGGATAATAAAAAAAATTATATGAGAGATAATAATCAAAATCTAATTTTAGAAAAAATTTGGTACAATAGTTTTAATCTATGATTAGAAAAGTAGCGATCATTGATTATGGTATAAATAATATTTCATCGGTAGAAAAAGCATTTAAAAAAATTGAAGTAGGAACTGAAAGAGTTAGATCAAAAGAGGAATTAAAAAAATTTAAACACCTCGTTTTGACGGGTGTTGGATCTTTTGATTGGGGTATAAAAAATCTTAAATCTCAAGGATTGTACGAAGAAATTAGAAATTTATCAAAAAAAGGACATTTTATTATGGGCATTTGTTTAGGCATGCAACTTTTATTTGAAAAAAGTGAAGAAAGTAATGAAAATTTAATTGGATTGTCACTTTTATCAGGATCAACAAAAAAATTATCTAAATTTAGAAATCAAAAAAAGTTAAAAATACCACACGTTGGATGGAATAATGTAAAAATTAAGAATAATAGTAAAATACTTGATGATATAGATAATAATTCAAATTTTTATTTTGTTCATTCATATTTTGTGGAACCAAATAATAAAGAGATAATAAGTGCGACTTGCAAACATGGAACAGAATTTCCAGCAGTTATCGAATCAGAAAATATAATTGGCATTCAGTTTCATCCTGAAAAATGTCAAATAAATGGTCTTAAAATCTTAGAGAAATTTTCCAATTTTTAATAAATTTATGGAAAAAAAATATACTAATTTAAAAAAAAGAATAATACCAATTATTTTAGTAAAGGATTATCAAGTAGTAAAAAGTAGACAATTTAGAGACTTCAGAACTTTTGGAAATCTTGAACAAACTATAAATGTTTTCAATAATAGAAATGTAGATGAGATTATAATTTTAGATATAGATGCTTCAAAAAAACAAACTAAAATAAATTTAGAAATTCTAAGCATTCTCTCAAAAAACAATATTATGCCTCTTTCATTTGGCGGGGGTATAAATTCAATAAAAGATATTGAATTATGTTTAAAACATGGTTGTGATAAAGTAGTAATTAATTCAAACTGCATTAAAAATATTAACTTTATAAAAGAAGCGTCAACAGTCTTTGGCAAACAATGCATTATTTGTAGTATTGACTATAAATTTGAGAATAATAAATTTAGAATTTACTCTCATAGTAAATTAAATACAGAAAAAATTGAAATAAAAGATTATATTAATGATTTAGTAAAAAATGGTGCTGGAGAAATAATTTTAACATCAGTCGGTAATGAAGGCATGATGAAAGGTTTTGATAAAAATCTTTTAAAAATCATAGATAAAGAGCTTGAAATTCCAATATTAATTAATGGAGGCTGTGGCAAACCTAATGATATTTTAGAAGTTTTAAGTAAAGATCAATTTGATGCAGTCTGTGCTTCAAGCATTTTCTTTTATACACAATTTGGTTACTCAGATATAAAAAAATTTTTGATAGAAAATAAAATTAACGTAAGACCTTAATAATAAATCAAGATATGAAAAAAATAATATTTTTTGACAAACTTGATTATTTTTCAATTTTAATAATCTTTATTTTAAAAATTTTTTTTAAAAAAATTTATTTTAGAGATGCGAATAATTTTTTCAAAAAAAAAAAAAACAAAGATCTACTTAAAAAAGTAAATATTTTTTGGATTAGCCATTTGAATCTAGATTGTAGATATTACAATCAATCTATTTCAATTAGAAGAGAACTTGAAATTAAATTTATAAAAAACCAGGTTGAGAACTCATATTTAACAAAAAACTTATTTAATAGATTTAATTTAGATGAAAATAAATTAAAAAAATATTACCTTTGTTTGAGAGGTGAACTTTTGCACCAGGGAGAGTTTTTATTTGAATCATCATCAATAAATTTGATTAACAATTTTATATTAGAAAAAGACTTTAAAGTTATTTATTTTCCAAGAGACATAACGGCATATTTATTAGCTTGTGAAAATGATAATTCAAGAATAAAAATTAGTTCAATATATTGTTTTTATAATTTATTTTATAGAAACTTAAGGAAAATTTTTATTTATATTTACAGAATCATTCATCAATTATATTTAAAATTCAAATTTCAAAATTCAAAAAAACAAATAACCAAAGAGAAACTTAATTTTTCTAATTTTAAATTTGCATATTTTCCACATAAAGGTTTAAGATATGGTGACTCTTACAACAACACTTTTATTTACAATAATGATCCTAATAGTTCTTTGTATAAAAAAAATGTTTTAACATTATTTTTTAGCGATACAGATAAGCTAAGTGCAAGATATATGAGAATTCACAATATACCAAACGTAAATATTAATAATTTAATTTCAAAGAAAGAGTCATTAAAAAAAACTTTTTTTTTCTACATAAAAATTATTTCAATGAGTTATTTTATTAAAAACTTTAATATAAAAAATTTATTTATTCTTAATTTTCATTTTAATTTTTTATTTAATCTTTTTAAATATTTAGATTTGCTTACAAATTTTAAAAGTTTAAAAGCTATTTATTCATCTTATGATGTTTTATTTCCCAAAACACTTAAATTTGCATGTGAAATTAAAAAAATTAAGACAATTTCGCATCAAGAAAGATTATACCATTATTCTTTTTTTAGTCCTTTATTCTATAACTATTATTTTGCATCTGGAGAATTTAAAAATATATTACCTAAATATGATTACCTGATAGATAATGGCTATATTGATATAGGAGTTATTAGATCTAATTTAATAAATCCAAAAATATCACATCTAACCAAAACAGACTTAATAAAATTAAAAAAAATTAAAAAAGAAAAAAAAATTATTCTTTGTGTAGGTTTATATGCCTTAGATGATCATGACTCTGGTATAATAGGTGAGGATGGCACATCTATAAAAAGTAATAAAGATTTTGTAAATACAATTTTAAAATTATCTCAAAAATTTGAAAAATTTTATTTTATATTAAGATTTAAAGATCATAAAATTCAAAACTATTTATCTTCAAAAGTGTTAGAGGAAATTCAAAATTCATCTAATATTGAAATAAACATCAATAATAAAAAGATAAATATTTATCAACTTTCTGAAATTTCAGATTATATAATTGGAAAACAAACATCTGTTATGGAAGAGTCAATTGCTGCAGGCAAAAAAGTAGTTTTTTATGATAATGAAAATCATTTTAATTCTTTGGATTATATTTTAAATAAATATGATTTATCTGAAAAAAATTATTTAGGATTAGAAAATAGGCTTACGAAATTATTGAATGAAAATAATATTGTTGAGAGTGAAGAAGAAAGATCTTTAAGTAAATATATTCCGTTAAAAAAAAAAATAAATAGCTACAAAATAATCAAAGATAATGTCGAGAATATTTTAAAAAAATGAAAAAAATTTTAGTTATTGGAGGAGAAGGATATATTGGAAAAGTATTAACAAATTTTTTATTAGAAAAAAATTACAAAGTTACTGTTTTAGATAATATTATTTATGGAAATCAATTTAACAATCTTTTTATTCATAAAAAAAATTATAAATTAATAAATTCAAATTTTTCAAATTTGAAAATTTTAAATTATTGTTCAAGAGACATTGATTGTGTAATTATTTTAGGTGGTTTAGTGGGAGATCCAATTACTAAGAAATATCCCAATTTATCAAAAAAAATAAATTTTGATTACACAAAAAAAATGATCAATTTTTTTTCAAAAAAAGAATTAAAACTTATATTTGTTTCCACATGTTCTAATTATGGTTTTGTAAAAAGTAAAAAAAAAATTACTGAAAGACACTCTCTTAATCCATTATCATTATATGCTAAATTTAAGGTTGATATTGAAAAATATATTATTTCTTTAAAAGGAAAAACAAAAATGTCTCCAACAATATTGAGATTTGCCACAGCTTTTGGGTTTTCACAAAGAATGAGGTATGATCTCACAGTAAATGAATTTACCAGAGATCTTTTTTATAAAAAAAAAATAGAAGTTTATGACTCAGACACTTATAGGCCTTATTGTCATGTAAAAGACTTTGCTAGATTAATAGAGTTGGTTATAGTATCAAAAAAAAATAAAACTCATTTTCAAATTTTTAATGCAGGAAGTACAAAAAATAATCTCTCTAAGAGGAAATTAGTAAATAAAATTTTAAAATATATACCTAAGTCAAAAGTATTATTTACCAAAAAAAGTATTGATAGAAGAAATTATATTGTTGACTTTAAAAAAGTTAAAAAAGTTTTAGGTTTTAAAACTAAATATGACGTAGACTATGGTATAAAAGAGCTTATTAATTTATTTAAATCTAGAAAATATAAAGCATACAAAAGAAAACAATTTTTTTGGGGAAATTACAAAGTAAAAAATGGCTAACAATAAATTTAAGATTTCATTAAATGAACCAAATTTAATTGGCAATGAGTGGAAATATCTTAAAAATTGTCTTGATACTAATTGGGTATCTACAGCTGGAAAATTTGTAAAATTATTCGAAAAAGAAATATGTAAATTTACAAAATCAAAATATGCTATTTGTTGTATAAATGGCACCTCAGCCTTACATATATCTCTAAAAATTGCAGGTGTTAAATCTAATGATGAGGTAATTGTTCCTTCATTAACTTTTATTGCCCCAGTTAATGCAATTAGATACAACAATGCTAATCCATTATTTATTGACTCTGACAACTATTTTAATATCGATGTTTTAAAATTAGTTAAATTTCTTGACAAAAATACTTTTTTCAAAAAGGGATTTTGTTATAACAAAAAAACCAAAAGAAGAATCTCAGCAATTATTCCAGTCCATATTTGGGGAAATGGTGTAGATATTAAAAGTCTTCTTAAGGCTTGCAGAAAAAGAAATATTAAAATTATAGAGGATGCATCAGAGAGTTTAGGCACTTTTTATAAAAAAAATTATTTTAATATTAGAAAGCACACAGGTACAATTGGAGATTTTGGATGTATTTCATTTAATGGAAATAAGATAATTACTTCAGGAGGAGGTGGGGTAATTATTACCAACAGTAAAAAAGCTGCAAAAGAGGCGAATTATCTAATAAATCAAGCGAAAGATAATGCTTTTCAATTCATACACAATGAAATTGGCTACAACTATAAATTAACAAATATTCAAGCAGCCCTAGGTTTTGCACAATTAGAAAATATTGGATTTTTTCTAAAAAAAAAGAGGGAAATTCATAACTATTATAAGAAGGAAATAAATAATTATGATTTATTTAAAATAGCCGACACACCAAAATATACTCAAAATAATCATTGGATTACAATCTTGAATTTGAAAAAAAATATAAAAAATAAATTTTTAAATTATATGAAAAAAAATAATATTTTTTGTCGTCCAATTTGGAAATTAAATCATCTACAAAAACCATATTTAAATTTTCAAAATCATGAATTAACAAATTGCATGAATCTTCAAAAAAATTTTATTTGTTTGCCATCAAGTACTTCTCTAAGTAAAAAACAGCTAACTTATATTGTAGAAAAAATTAATAATTTTAAAAGTTGAAAAATAAAATTAAAATAATTGCAGAAGCAGGAGTTAATCATAATGGAAATATTATGATTGCAAAAAAACTGGCAAAAGAAGCAAAAAAAAATGGTGCAGATTTCATTAAATTTCAAATTTTTAAAGCAAATGAACAAATTTCTAAATTAA
>MDSX01070579.1_pt1 | contig 11771 bp, 20 predicted proteins | sample 811141 | NCBI WGS metagenome assembly MDSX01 (sample SAMN05326642, study PRJNA326480) | marine metagenome | isolation source: seawater | place: Atlantic Ocean: South East | collected 2010
ATACACAGACCAATATGGTGAAGAAATATCTGATTGGTATTGGGTAAATGAAGAAGGTCAAACAGTAGCTTATACAGATTTGCAATTTAGGCAAACAGTGTTTACTGATTTGATGAATCGATATAATGAAGAAATATGGGAAGGTATAGATGCTTTTGGTGTTATTTCTCCTGTGGTCGGTTTTGACTATTACCATTATAAAAATAACTTTTGGCTTCATGCTTATGGATCTTATCTATTACCATTTCATAATTATGTAAAAGGTGACGAAGCTTTTAGTTATCACAACAGAAATAATTGGGGTCTAGGAGGATTACGTGAAGATGCTGAAAAAGAACAATGGGAAGATTATCAAACCGGAATACAATTTGGTTGGAAGCTTAGTAAAAGTATAGGAGTATTTGTTGAGGGTGAATATACTAAGTTTTGGGATAGTAAAATATATAATAGTTCAGTAGGATTAAATATAACACTAAAATAAAATGGCACAGAAAATAGGTGAAGAAACTCAAGTTACACTTGATCTTAAAACTATAGGCATGATAGTAGGTTTTATAATAATGATTGCTGGTATGTGGTTTACTTTACAAGCTGATATACAAGATGCAAAAGAATTACCTAAACCAGTTATTGATAGAATAGAATATGATCTAAAAGATGAGTTGATACGTCAAACAATTATGGATACTCAAGAGGATGTTGAAGCTATGAGAGATCAATTAGATAAGATTGATGAAAGATTATATGAAATACAAAAACAAAGATAATGAAATATATACTTTTATTTTTAATACCTTTTTTATCATTTAGCCAACAAGATGTTCCAGAAAAATATTGGATTACAGATAATAGTTTTGAACAAGCTATAAATACTAATAAAGCTTTTGGTGATGATCAAAAACTACCAGTTATTATAGAGTTTTGGGCTAAATTTAATGAAGTAAATTGTCTTGCTGAATGGAAAGAGTTAAAAGATGTTATTTACTATAGAGTAGATATATCAAAAGCACCTGTGGCGAAGAAAAAATATCGAGTACGTATGGCACCTACTTTAATAATATTTAAAGATGGTATTAAAGAAACAGTGTTCAAGGCAGGTTTAGATCTTGTGCTACCGGCAAACGTAAAAGAAATACAAGAAGCAATAAATGAAATAAATAACGCTAATAAATTTTAAATTATGAGTTCACCTTTATATAAAAAAATGACATGTTGGAAAGGATATGTTGCTAAAGGAAAAAAGAAATCACCTAGTGGTAAAAAAACTAAAAGTGGTAAAGTAAAAATGGTTAACAATTGTGTTAAAAAATCTCCTGCTAAACAATTACAAGGTGAAGAATTAGTAGATTTTACACCGCCGGAAATGAAAGGTGGTAGTACTGTTGGTATGTTTGCAATACCTATGGGTATATATAATAGATATCAAGATCACAAAAACCATCTTGCAGAACAAGGACCTCAATCTGTTCTAGATAAAAGTAAAATTGAAGCTATGAAGTATAATACCTCAGCTGATGCTATATTACCTGAGGATAATACTGGTTCTATAGATGCTCCATTAACTAAAAAAAAAAGAAAAAAAAAGCCGGATGTAAGAAAAACTACTAAAGGTAAGGGTAGAAACTTTAGAACAACTGAAGAAGGAGCAGGTATGACTGCTAAAGGTGTTGCTAATTATAAAAAGAAAAATCCAGGAAGTAAACTAAAGACAGCTGTAACAGGTAAAGTAAAACCAGGTAGTAAAGCCGCTAAGCGTAGAAAATCATTTTGTGCAAGATCAAAAGGTTGGACAGGTGAAAGAGGTAAAGCAGCTAGGCGTAGATGGAAATGTTAAGATGAAAAAAAGAAAGTTAAACAGTACTAATCCTAAATACCATCCTTCACCCGTAGAAATTATTAAAGAAAATAAAGTTTTAATAGCTAACGGCAAAGTAAAAGTATATGCTGTATTTAGCGAAATAGAATAACATGGAAAATATAAGTAAACATATAACTTACGCAGAAGCAATACATTCAAATACAGCAAAGCGTAAAGGTATAGATAATACCCCTAATATAAAACAGGTTGAAACAATGAAGTTAACTGCAGAAAAAATATTTCAACCATTAAGAGAATTTGTAGGTGGACCAATAAAAGTTAATTCATTTTTTAGATCACCCGAACTTAATGAAGCTATTGGCGGAAGTAAAACTAGCCAACATTGTAAAGGACAAGCAATTGATATTGACGATGTATATGGGTATAAAACAAATGCAGAAATGTATACCTGGATAAAAGAAAATTTAGATTTTGATCAAATGATATGGGAGTTCGGGACGGATATGAATCCTAACTGGATACACATTTCATATGTGTCAAAAGAAGATAATAGAAACAGATGCCTAAAGGCTTATAAAGATGATATGGGTAGAACTAAATATAAGACAATATAGGAACAGTAAAAAATGGGCGTACCAGACCCAAAAGGTTCCGATAATCAGGGAGGCATTGCGCCTCCCTTTTTAATTATCCATCACAACTAACACAGTCTTCCATAGCTTTTGCCGCTATATCTCCACGTAACACTGATTCTGTACGCATATAATATAAAGTTTTAACACCTTTTTTCCACGCGTCTAAATGAACTTGGTTAATCCATTTAGGAGTTGCTTCTGCTGGGAAAGCTAAGTTTAAACTAACTGACTGATCTATATACTGCTGGCGTATACCAGCTTGTCTTATTAATTCTAATTGATTTATTTCTTTAAATGTTTTAAATACTTCTTTAGCAGATGTATCAAGCTCTTGTATGTCCTGTACAGATCCACCATCAGCTAGTATTTTATTCCATGTTTCTTTATTATTTATTTCTACTTTTTCCAAAACTTTAACAAGTGTAGGATTTTTCCGTATAAACGTACCTTTAGCTGATTGTTCTGTAAAGACGTTTGCTGCCCACGGTTCAATCCCGGGAGAGATATTTCCAGATAACTTGCTATTAGATACAGTGGGAGCAATAGCACGTAGATGGGTATTGCGAAAGCCAGTACCGACACACCAAAGAGGTTCTCCATAAGCATCAGCAAGAGCCATTGAAGCTCTTTCAGACTCGATTTTAATTTGACTAAAGATTCTTCTAGTTTCATATTGTGATAATAAACCCTCAAATGGTAAACCTTTTTCTTGTAAATAAGTGTGCCATCCTAATACACCAAGACCTAATGCTCTACCTTTTTCAGCAAACCTTACAGAGTTTTCAAAACCTTTTCTGTATTTAGCTCTTTGTATAAACTCTTCTAACACACCATCTAAGAACCATATTGAGTCATAAATGATATTTGTATTTTTCCATTCGTCATACTTAGCTAGATTTAAGCTAGATAGACAACAAACGAATGAATGATTTTCATCTGTATGTAAAACAATTTCACTACAAATGTTTGTCATGTGAACTTTTAATGCGTTTTCTTTATACGCTGCTGGGTTATTTTTATTTGTATTCCCCTTAAAAAGGATGTAAGGTTCTCCAGTAGCTTTACGCTTTTGAAGTAGTTTTCCCCAACGTTTTCTAGCCTCTCCATCTCCGCTAGTAAGTCGTCGCATAAACTTATCGCCGACAACCGCGCATTGATGTAGGTTGAGTGATTGTCTGTTGACGTCTCCTTTAGGTTCACGTATTTCGAGCCACTCTTCGAAATCGGGGTGATCAATATTGATATTAACTGATGCAGCTCCTCGTCTGACAGCTCCTTGATTAGTGGCAAGTATAGTTGAATCGTAGATTTTACAAAAAGGTACAACTCCGTCGCTCGTTCCATTTCCTGTTATATTTGCTCCGGCGGGTCTTATTTGATTTATACCGATACCAACTCCACCGCCGTGTTTAGCGAGTAGCATCATCTCTAAATTTTTCTGACCTATATCAATAATGCTATCAGCAACATCAATCCCAAAACAACTAATTGGAAGGCCACGATCTGTTCCGGTGTTACTGAGCACAGGCGACGCCAAGCATAACCAACCTTTCCATATGTACTCAAAAAAGACATCAGCCATTTCAGGTTTATGTAACCTTTTTGCAACTGTTTTTGCAACTCTTTGATACGCTTCTTTAGGTGTTTCTCCATTATATAAATATCCTCCTCCTATTGTTTTTTTGTATACTTCTGTATCACCCTATTTTGGGTAATCAATCCCCTTTTTCCATTCATTATTCCACATCTAAGTCTAGTTTTTTCTCATTAATACCTGCCGAGGCAGCGTGTTTTCTTTCTTCAACGTGTTTTAATTCTTCTATTATTTTTTTCCATTCATCTTCTCCTATATGTAATTGAAAAGCTGTTAATGTTCCTTGACATAAACTAGCGTTTTGCTGCACTTCTTTTATTAAAGCTTGTACAACTCTAGTTAATGATTCTACTTTTTGTTTTAATTTATTTTGTGGCATAATTTTAATTTAAATAATGTATAATCCAAGCTATTAAACCATTTATGTTTAAAGCTACTAAGTTCCATTGTTTTCTATAAAATACTTGAACTAACACGCAGCTAAAACCTCCTATAAATAATAAAGGTTCTAACGTCCAGTGAGCTGCTAGTATCATCCCAGCACCCATATAACCTATACGTACTGGCCAATTTTTACTACCAAATATCTTCGAAATCTTCTCCTTCATTTGCTTTGCTGTAATCTGTTGGACGTATTGCGAAAAAATCAGTATGGGTATGACCACCAGTAAGATGATAAAACCAATCAAGATTCCCTGAAGCAACTTCATCATAATTAAAAAAACGTCTTTTATCCATGTAACCAAGTTCCATAAGTTTTTCATTTGCTCTTTTTCTTATAAATTGTTTTAAATCATATGACTTTAGGTTTTCAATATCACCCATTTCAAACATTTTATCTATATATTTTTCTTCAAGATCTACCATTATTTTAGCAGCTGTATATATATCTTCTTTACAATCTTCTTTTAATGTAGGCATTTCTTCACACATGTGTCTAAATAATTGACAACCCATTTTACTATGTAATGACTCATCTCTTACCGACCACTTCATTTGTTGACCTACTCCTTTGAGTAAATTACGTAGTTGAAAACTATATAACACTGCAAAAGCACTATATAAACTAACACCTTCTGCAAAAGCAGAAAATATAGCTAAACTTCTTCCTATACCTACAGGATCATTACCTTCATAACCAACTAAGTTGTCAAATCTTTCTGCAGTTGCTGGTTCATGTAAAAACGCTTCAAAATCTTCTAACCCAAGCGTTTCATTTAAATAACTATATGCTACAGCATGTATTGTTTCTTGCGATCCAAACATCATAGCCATCTGTTGTATTTCATGTTTAGGAAACCATGATACTACTTTTTGTGTCCAATAATCACTTACAGCACATTCAGTCTGAGCAAAGCCTAATAGTATATTTCCTACTAAGTTTTTTTCTTCTAGTGTTAGCTTTTCGTTCCAGTCTTTAACATCTCCACTCATTGGTATTTCAGTGTGTAACCAAAATGCTTGAGCTTGTTTTAACCAACCTTCTGTATAATAAATAGGGTATTCAAATGGTTTATACGGTATTCTTTCTTTAAATAAACTCATTTTATCCTTTATAAAAAGTTATACAAAAATCTATTAAAGGAATGTATCCTACAAATGATATTTGATCTGGTTCATCATAACTTCTAATGCCAAATAAAATACCGGGATAAAATCCTATTTCTAACGAGTATGTGGGTTTTTCATTCATATTAATAACATTTAATGTTGTATTGTTTGTGTTTTTCTAACAATTCTTTATATTTTATTTTACCTCTTTGTCTCCAGCTCCATTTAACCCACTTATCAATTTGACGTTCGGCATATTTTTTCCTAGCTATTAATTTAGATAACTTAGGATTAACCTTACTGTTTCGTCGCATTCTTTTTGATTTTGTGGTTTAAATAATATTGTGTCTGAGTAATTCTTAATTACATATTTTTTAAATAATTTCCATCTTAATGGAAATGATTCATTAGCTCTACCTTTACATTCAATTATAAAACTATAATCAGGACAGATAAAATCAGGAGTATATTTAATAGGCAGTATTTTTTTTCTACCACGCTGTTTAAATTCTCCTTTACCATTACCTGTACGTTCATATGAAGTATTATTAAACGTAAAGCCTTTAATTATTTCAAATGTAGCACCTTCATATATAGCTTTTATTTTAGCTTTTTTAAGTGCTTTATACATATAACGCTCAAGACCTGAAGCAAATTTGATACCATCGTACGTTACCTTTTTTGCTTGTACTGGTCCACGTTTTTTTTTATAATTCTTCTTCTTCATTTACATCTATATTAGAGATGTTATCATTGAATCGTTTCTGTCTATTAATCATACACTCTTCAACTTCATCACGTAAACAAGCTCTTGCTGCTTGTATGTATAATAATGCATCCATTATTTCTTCTTGTACATCAATTAGAAAGTCGTTTAAGTCTTTATCTTTACCTTCAACTTCTTCCATCATCATCGCACCGTATTTAGCTTGACCAACCAGACTACGTTGATCTATCTTTTCGATAACTTGTTCTACGATTTTATCTTTAGTCTTTACTACGTATTTATTCATCTTTTACAAATGTTCCGTTAATCATTTTACCTGTACGCTTATTAATTACATTATAAGCGCATGCTATACACCTTTCTATGCTCACGCCCTGTATGTGAGCTAAATTAGTTAATACTACAACCATATCTCCAATAGCATCTATTACTTCTTCTTCATCATCTTTTAATAATGCTTTAGCTAATTCACCAGCTTCTTCTTGTAGTTTGATATATTGAGTTCTAGTGTCTCCTTCGTTAAACAACCCTCTAGATCTAGCCCATTCTCTTATTTTATTAAAAATTTCTAGTCTTTCTATGTTATCGCTATAATCAATTAAAGATTCTAAATTATTTCTTTGATTAAACCAACCAGCTAATGCTTTATTATATATATAGCTTCGGTCATTGTTGTACATAGAAACTCTAGCATTTTCCATTATCCAGTTAACCATAGGTGGGTCTAATTGAAATATACCATGTTGAGTTTTCCATGTCATTTTTATATTGTCCATAAGTTGTCCTTTTAATTTATTTACAGGACATGGAAACGTTGTGGTTTGTTCTGTTACGTTTACATTCATTTTTTTATTGTTATTAACTAATTCTTTATATGATTTATTATCTATTTTATAACCATAATCATTTTGTAATTCTAACTCTCTTTTAGATACATAATCTATATCTTCATGTGTTTCTAAAACCTCGTATTCTCCCTTTTTATAACCTTGCATTAATGTAACGCGGTTTTTTAAATTACGAGTAACACCTATTTTTTTTCCAGGTATATGATATATGTAGTACATTAGAGTTTGTTATTATATAAATGTAAGTTGTGAGCAAAATGATAATAAGTTCCTACATCAATAGACAACCTATCTGCAATCATTTTTTGTAATGATGAAAACTGATACTGATCATTACAGAAGCCGTACCAGAGATCATTAGAACGCATCACAACACACATGTTTAATGCATTATGTAATATATAAAACTGTACTGCGTAAGTACAAGGAGTATCTTTACTATATTGACGCCACTCCTTAGCGTCGTAAATTGAAATCGCTGCATGTCTTGTTGGTTTATTGGTTTTTATTTGGTTTCTTAATTTAGCAATAACATAATCTATTTGGTCTTTTCTTTGCCATTGCCAGCCATAATTAGAATTAACATATCCTTCACTGTCAGCCATACGTTCCCATATTTGAGGTACTTTACCATATATTTCTCCTAACTTAGCAATGTTAGAATCACCTGATAAATACCATTCCCATTCAGCTTCAGCATATCTTAGTTTCCAATTACGTTCTTCGTTTACTATATAATTTTCCATAGGTTTTTCCATAGTAAAACCTACATTAAATAAAGCTTTAGTATCACCTTGTGGTATACCATCAATTATAATCTTATCAAGAAAATAATTATAAGCTTCTTCTGCATTTCTAAACTTTGTTCGCATATTTAATATAATAATATTTGTAATACTCATACATCTTAATCCATATAGCTACAGAGCCATATGTCTGTGGAGATCTATGTTTCTTATTATTTATCTGTATGTCAATGTACCAAGTCCCTTCGCCAGTTGCGAATGGTGATATATATATCATGTTGTTGATACACCAAGCATACGCTTTTACCTCTTCTGTAGTAGGCATATATTGACCCATTACATCTTTCTTTTTTCTCGGCATTTATTCCCAAGGCATTGGTTCATCATTTATTGTATCAGTTACTTGCGGTATAAAACTACCTGAATTCGGTTCCCATGTAAAATAAGCTTCAGCTCCGTTTTCTCCAAGATTTTGAAACTTAACTTTAAGCACCTTGACTTTAGTATTCTTGAGTATATAGTCGCGGTGTACGAGAAGGCCATGATAACTCGCGTCATACCATTCTCCTCCCCCTTTAATATTGTACATCGTAGGTTCTTCAATTTTTCCATCTTTATCTTTATACATTTTAGTTGGATGAGCTACAATAAATACTAGCACATCATACTTTTTAGCAAATGATTCTATTTTAGTTAAATACTCCATAGTGTATATATTAACATCTATTGATGAAGCATTTTTATCTCTAACTTTATTAAAAGGATCAATAACTAAACATTTAATACCTTTACGCTTAACAAGCTCAGCTCCTTTACGTAACACTGATTCCAATGTATACTTTTCCATATCAATAAAAAAGAAATTATCATTTACATGATTAGCAACCTCATTCCATTTAGATCCACCAATATCATCTCTTCTAGGCATATCACCCCAAACTTTTCTCATTAATTTATGAGCATGTAAATAGTTAGGCGCGTTTTCAGGTGAAGCAAATGCTGTTTTCCAATTGTAATTAGCGTTGTAACCTACAACCATTTGGTCAACAAAATCAGACTTACCACTACTAGGTATACCAGTAACAGTAATAAACTGACCGGTGTATGTTGAAAAAATTCTATCAAAGTTTTCCAAACCGACTTGATAACCAGGTTTAAATCCGTTTTTAACAAAGTCTGTAACGTCTCCTTCAATGTCTTTGAACGTTGTAACGTTTTCAAGCGGATACGTTCTTGCTTTATTAATACACTCTTGTAATTTTTCTTTTCCATATTTTATTAAATATTCATTAGCATCTTTACAATCTTTAAAATCTACTAAAAAACAAACCTCAGCTCCTAATCTTCTAACTAACTCTGCTCTTAAAGCTAAACCAGGATCATCAGTATCAACAGCTAGTATTATTTTTGTTTTATCTTCAAAATAATCTATACAGTTATCTAAGTAATCTAAATTGTTGTGGCTAAGAGTAGCTCCATTTGGAACTGATATAACATTTTTAATATTAGCTTCATGAAAAGCTAAAACATCCATTTCACCTTCAGTTATAATGCAATTATCATATCCAACTATACTGTTTATATTATAAAATACTTTTTCAGCACCTTTATATAGTTTAAAGTTTTTACGACCATCTCTATATTTTACATTTATAAGCTGACTACCTACATAGTAATTAAATTGAATTGTATTTTCTTTCTTACCTGTTTGTGGCATATACTCAGAACCCTCACCAACTTGTAGTTCAATGAGAGTTTCTGTAGATATACCTCTTGTTTCAAACCATTCAGCTACTTTAGTACGTGGAATATTAAAATTCTCTTTTGGTGGATCAACTGGTCTTACATATTCTTTATCCGTTGCTCCCTTACGTTGATAAGTATGAATTTGAAATGTAGAATTACAGTTATGACAAGTACCGAGACCACGTTCCCAATCGTAAGAAGCGCATTTAAGCTTTTTATTCTTGGGTTTTCTAGTGTGTGAGCACAAAGGACAAATCCCTTGTTTTTTCCCTACTTCTAGACCGTACTGATTGAATTTATCAATAGCAAACCCATTAATCTCTTGTTGTTCTATCATATATTAAAATGGTAAATCGTCTTCTACCGCGTCAGGAGCTACTACTGGAGCTTTAACCTGTTGTTTGTTGTTTTCTCTTGGAGCAACATCTACATTGTTACCGTTAGTCCAAACTACTTGAACATTACCTAAATAAGTTTTAGCTTCTTTAGCTTCACGCTCTTCTTTACTTTGTGCTATTGTAATAGGACCGTTGTTTCCAAACTGATCTATTTCATCGTTTAATGTTACTACAATAGGTAAGTATTTACCTTTTTTACCATTGATAATTTTAGTTTTATCAACGTTAGTAAGATTAATACTAGCTCTAATTATTGATGCCATATTATAATGTTTTATTAATAAAATACTGATCTGGTTCGAAACCTTTTGTTTCAAAAAACAGACTGTATTGTTCTACTGCTCTTTCTACTTTGTCTTTACCACGCTCTAAAAATTCGGGTGAACAGTCGAATAACCCTATTTGATGCGTGTTTTTATCTACAACTATAAACACAAGTTCATAGCCAAATATTAAACTATATATATATGCTTGTGAGTCATAATTATATAGCCAAGCTGATTTAGAAAACTTTTGAATATCATTTGTAGTTTTTAAATCAATTACTAATTTTTCATCGTGATTTATTATATCTGCTTTTCCTTTCCACATTCTACCAGCTATCTCTTTTATACCTGGTTTTTCATAATCTACATTTACACCTCTAATTAAATCTTTACATATTTTGTTTCTTAAAACTTTATCTATAATTAATTCTAATGAATCAACTTCATGCTGTAACAAACATAATTCTCCACCAGACATTTCTTTATATACTTTAGTGTTTCTAGTTGACGAAGGTATTATTCGGTATTTCTTCAACTTATCTGGTTCAAGTATAGCGGTGTGAAAATATCCGCCTACTAGAAACGCAGCTCTCGGTTTTGAGGGCTCTCCTAAAGCTAGTGGGTTAGTTAATAAAGTTTTAATGTCACTATTACTTAAGTATTGTTTACCAAACTCTCCGTAATAATGCTCATCATCTTTAAGTTTTTCTATTATTTTATTTACCTTCAAACTTTATTTTTTTATATTTTATAACATCGTAGTAAAACTCATTTCTTAAACTACCTTTAAATTCTGCTTTTAAAGTTTCATCATCAATTAAAGTATAAGTAACATAAACTTGATAATTATCTTTAATTATATAATAATTTGTTTTAATTGTATTATCTTTTTTATGAATAAACTTTTCTACACCGGGTGATAAAACTCTATCCCATGTTAGATTGTTTTTCTCATCTGTTACTGGTACAAACTTATAAGTTGTAAATACAGTATCTTTTATTGTTAAATAATAACTGCTGTCATTAGTGCCCCAATGACCATTAAAATTTTGAGCTGTTACGTCACATATAAATAACGCAATTAGCACAACATATATTATTGCTTTTGTTTTATATTTCATATTATAGGGTATTTAATGCCTTTTCTTGATCAGGCGTTAGTTGGTATTTGTTTTTAATGGTTTGTATTTTTCCACCGTTGTTTAAATAATTTTTAGCCGCAACTATATCATTTAATTTACTTTTTGTTTTACCGTGTTTATTAGTAGCATCACTATCTTGTGTATCATCAATTAGAAATAAATTTCCTAATGCGTATTTTTTTCCATAACTAGAAGCTGAGCCATATCGTTGAGGCATTTGCATACCTTTCTGATCTAAATCAACTCCTACTACAGCTGTAGCATTAATTGTTTCTTTACCGTCAGTAATAGTTGCTGTG
>MDSX01103607.1_pt1 | contig 11768 bp, 5 predicted proteins | sample 811141 | NCBI WGS metagenome assembly MDSX01 (sample SAMN05326642, study PRJNA326480) | marine metagenome | isolation source: seawater | place: Atlantic Ocean: South East | collected 2010
CTATGTAGGTTCCGGGAACCAGCTTATCCAAATGGACGCCGCGACGGGGAAGGTTCTGGAGCAACGCCCATGGTCCCTAGGCAATGCCAGGCCTCTGGCATTCACTCTCAAGGGGAACCAGCTATTTGTAATAAGTGACAGCCCCGCCCCGGACCGTAGACATGATCTTGGAAAACCCTTGGCCAGAGTGGACACTCCTCCCCGTGCTCTCGGGCTTCCTCTCAAACGCACCTGGCAACTCAACCGGAGCAATGCTCGCATTGCCATTCCTCCTGCCTCTTCAACCCTGAAGGAGTCCGCCTACATTCTCTCCGGGGGCATTCTCGAGTCCATCGACCTCAGCCCGAGTGGGTCAATCAACTGGCGCCGCTTTGTGGATGCCCACAAGGCTCAGCTGTCATTCTTTGATGACAAACTTCTCCTCGTGGAAAACGGACGAAACCGGCGTGGCTACAGCCGGGCCGTCGCCTTCAGCGCCAAATCAGGACGCATTCTATGGGAGTCAATGGTCCCCGCGTCCCTTGGAAACCCACTCTTCTTCGAAAGCAAGCTGATGTACCATGACCGTCGGGGGAAAATGGTCGTCCTGGATCTCACAACTGGGGAAACAATCTGGCAACGCACCTTGGATGAAGGGGATCTGGTCGATCCACACTGGGATGGAAAGCAGCTACATGTCTTCCACGCGTCGTCGTGGCATGGCCCTCACCTGCTCGTTCTCGATCCTGCTACGGGAAACACGGTCACTCGTGATTCGATTATGATGACCGCAACGTCCGCCCCGAACATTGCCAAGCCCGTAGATGATGGATGGCTGGAGGTCCGCTTTCCCGAAAGGACCGCGAGTTGGATCCGCCTGGCAGCCCTTTCTGAGGTCAACGGTCAAGGCTGGGCCTCTGCCGCAGAACTCCATGTTCTCGACGAGGATGGCAATCCTCTGCCAAGAAACGAATGGGCCATTGAAGCGAACCATGAGAGGAACAACGGCCTCCGCGCCCTGCCTCGTAATCTGATCGATGGGGACCCACTCACATGGTGGCACTCCCCATGGAAGGACCCTGAAAAACCCCGCATCGGAAAAATCATTCCCCATCCTCACTTCATCCATATCAACCTCGGGAAGAATTATAAAATCAGCGGGTTCCGTTATCTTCCGGCCAAGATCAACAATAACAACGGCATGATCCGCGATTACGAGTTTCATTCTCGGGAAAATCATCAGGACTGGGGCACCCCGGTTGCCGCTGGAATATTAGTTAATCGGCTCAGGGTACATCGTAACTATTTCGGTCCAAGTGCTGTCTTCTTCGACGCCCGCAACTATCCCGGCAAGGATCAGGCTGTCTTTCGATACGACCTCAAAAAAAAGACTACGGAACTTGTTGAGACCCAGGCTCAGCTTCTCTCCATGCACGGGCCTTATGCCCTGATTACTTCACAGAACAAACTCATCTTACGACGTTCGGATGATGCTTCCTACCGATTCGAACTGACCCCACAGATCAACCATGGACATCATGGACATATCGTAATCGAGGGAGACCGGTTAGCAATGGGCCGCCACAAAATCGTAATCGCCGACCTGAAGACAAAACAGTTTCTCGAGTTACCGGAGAGCCCAGGCTCACGACGTGACCAGAACGGTATCTTTGTGAAGATTCCCGATGGCCATTTCCTGAAAATCGTCCACCACGGCAACAAGCAGGAGCTCTCACTCATTAATACCGCCACCGGAACCATTACCGAGGACACCATTGACAACCAAACCGAGCGCTTTACCGAAGATGGGTTTCTCAAGACCTCCGGACAGCAGCTTCTCTCGTTCGATCGCACTCTCCTGTTTTACGACAATTCGACCTTGAGTGCATGGGTCACCGCTGACTGACTTCCATCGATCCCACGGAAGGCCTTTTCAAGTCATCAACGAGAGCCTATAACAGGGTATGCGCGCCCTCTCCAATCTCCTGCTCATTTGCGTGGCCATCGTGTCGGCTGCCAGCGGCCGACCGCCTAATATCGTCTACATCATGTCGGACGAACTTGCCTATTATGAGCTCTCTCACATGGGAAATCCCTACATCAAGACTCCACGAATCGATGCCATGGCTAAGGACGGCATTCGTTTTACTCACGCGTTTGCTGCCGCTCCCGTGTGCGCGCCACTACGCTGCAACCTTATGACCGGAAAGCACGCCGGTCACACTTCGGTTCGGGCGAATGACGGAGGTACTCCACTTCGTGCAGATGAAGTCACTATCGCCTCTCTACTGAAGAACAAGGGTTACGCAACCGGAGGATTTGGCAAGTGGGGAGCCGGAGGCCGGGACTCTACCGGTGTTCCAGAAAAACACGGATTCGATATCTTTTTTGGTTACTACGATCAAGTCCATGCTCATTCGTTTTATCCCCCTTACCTGATCCGTAACAGCGAAGAAGTGAAGCTGGCCGGAAACACTGGTGGTCGCACCGGGAAAACCTATTCCCATTACGCCATCATGGAAGAGGGTCTCAAATTCATCCGGGAAAATAGAGACGCCCCCTTCTTCTGCTATCTCCCGATCACCCCACCCCATGGCATGTTTGATATTCCCAGCGATGACCCTGCCTGGGAACACTACCGGAATGAGTCGTGGATCAAAGATGATAAGATCCCGCAGGACGTGAAGAACTACGCCGCCATGGTAACCATGGTCGATAACAACCTCGGGCAGGTAGTTGACCTCCTCGCCGAACTCAACTTGAGTAACGATACCATTGTTTTCTTCACTGGAGATAATGGAGGGCAGGACCGCTTTCGCAGTCCTGAGCACCCGCGAGGGTTTTTCAGCCCAAACAAAAACCCCACCAGTGGAGTGGAGTTCCGCGGAGGCAAGGGCAGCCTCTATGAAGGAGGACTTCGCATCCCATTTCTCGTCCAGTGGCCAGGGAAAATTCAACCCGGTCAAGTCAGTGACCTGATGTTCGCCCAGTATGATATTCTCGCCACCCTGGCAGAGCTGACAGGAGCGAAAGTGCCAAGTGACACTGATGGGATTTCTATCCTGCCAACCCTGCTACAAGGCGGGAATAGCCCTGTGGAACAGGAACTGCACACCCACTTTTACTGGGAGTTTGGGAATATGCAGGCCGTCAGGATCGGGCAATGGAAGGGCCTCTATATTAGAAATAAACAGGCGTGGGAACTCTATGACCTCGAGGGAGATATCAGTGAAACATCCAATGTAGCCGCAGATCACCCGGAGATCATCGCAACGATGACGAAAATCCTCACCGAAAGCCATGAGCCCGCACGCCCCGGTACCTACACCGCGAGAGAGCGGCACGAGCGGGACCGCTGGGCCAAGTGGGGAACATCCCGCCCTCAGGAATCTTCCAGCGCACGCAAGATGAACCGGATAAAGGAAAAGGGCCTGATTCCTTTTGAGGACATGAAACTGCTGAGTGCCAGTAGCGAGAACCAGTCGAACAACCGCAAAGCTGCCTTCGCGATCGACGGCCGACCAGATACGCTATGGCACACAAGCTGGTCTGATGGACTGAAAGCGCATCCTCATGAATTAGTCATCGACCTTGGTTCCCCCTGCAAGATCACGGGGTTCCGCTACCTCGCTCGCCAGGACGGAGGGTGGAACGGGGCCTTTGCCGACACCGAGTTCTACGTTAGCAATTCACCCACTGTCTTCACTGACTGTGCCGCCAAGGCACGCTTCACCAAGACGAGAAAGGCCCAGTCCGTGCGCTGCGAAAAAACTGCTCATGGGCGCTACGTCAAAGTTCGCGTCCTGTCCGAGGTTAACGGGAAGGCATGGGGTTCCGCCGCGGAGCTGGGCGTGGCCGGGAGAAGAACTAAATAGCGGAATCCGCGCTCTTTCTCTGGCCCGATATTTCTGCAACCGAGGCCAGTGGAGGTTAGAGGACATTCCGTCAAAACTCTGGAGCAGAGCCCTTCCGGGTTTTCCTTGACCCCTGCCTCCCCAGCGGCACCCTCGCAAGAACCCTTCCTGTCATGCTCATCCTGCAGCCGCTCTTCCCCCTCCAAAGGAGCCTCGTTCCGGTTGCTCTCGCTCTTCTGATGATCACTTCAGCTGCCGGGCAGCTGATTCAGGTTTCTGGGAATGGGCGGACTATCAGCAATGGGGATACAACTCCCAGCAGCAGGGACCATACCGATTTTGGCCAGATCGGGGCAGCGTCTGGGCCCGTCGACCGGAATTTTCTGATCCGGAACCTCAGCCAAGTCCCCCTGCAGATCCTTTTCTTCCAGCGGATTGGGACGCACCCGGGCAACTTCACTATCATCGATCCACCCGAGCCAATTATTCCAGGAAATGGCGAAGCCTCCCTCACGGTCCGCTTTCTCCCTCCTGCCACCGGGGGGTTGAGGAGTGCCACTATCCGTCTCGTAACCACATCCTCAATCGACAGTGATTTCCAGTTTGACCTCGCCGCTGAATTTATCCTGCCCGCTCCCAATATTATTGTGTTGGGAAATAACGTGGTGATCCCTGACGGAGCTTCCTCGCCCCTTGAATCCAACAATACAGACTTTGGAACGCTCACCCTTGAAGATCCGCCCCGCACTCGTACTTTTTCCATCCAGAACGATGGAGAGCAGACCCTCCGTGTTAGTGGTCTCAGTGTAACCGGGATCAACAGCGATCAATTCGCAATCAGCAGGCAGCCCGCCACCTTCCTTCCTCCCGGGGGTGAGACCAGTTTCGAGATTCGTTTTCATCCAGACCGGGAAGGCGCGCATCGAGTCACCATCCTGATCAACAGCAATGATCCCTCCCCAAGCAAAAGGACCTATAGCTTTACCCTTCGGGGAACTGGTGTCTCGCAGCAACCCGAAATCACTCTCACCGGTAATGGTATCGAAATCAGTCCCGGGGACGATTCTCCCCAGCCAGATAATCATACCCAATTTCCTGAGGCCGATCTGCAAACTCTCTCGACTCGGGTTTTCAATATCCAAAACACCGGCAATACTACCCTCACAATCAGTAACATTGAGGTTCTCGGCCCGCACGGCACCGAATTCAGCATCTCCATTGCCTTCCCAATTCAGCTGGATCCGGCGGAGACATTCCCCCTCCAAATAAACTTTCGGCCCGCGGAGCAGGGAGTGCGAATTGCAGATCTCAAAATCACGAGTGACGACCCCGTCGTCCCGATTTTTGAGGTGGCCCTGGAAGGCCTTGGTGGCCGATTTAAACTCCTCGGCATTGAAAGGGCCGCGGAGGACATCATCATCACGTTCACTACCAGAGCTGCTCCCGGGGCCTACATTTATCGTATTCTCTATTCTTCTGATCTCGAAACCTGGAGTCCAGTCGGTTCGGTTTTCTCCAACGGAAGGGAAACACTGCAGTTCCGGCACCGTGGCAGTGGCAACCCGCAAAAAGGATTCTGGAAAGTCGAGGAGGACAGCCTCTAGCGAATTTTATTTCGCCGTCCTACGAGCAATATCGGCCAATCCGTTCAGGAAGCGGACATGACATTGAACCCGCCGGTAGAGTGAATATTCCGAGGGTGTTTCAAATGTAAGAGCTGTCCGGGCATGATGCAGAAAGAGGTGCCCTGCCTCCGGCATCCCGCCGATCTCCTCCACAATTTGTTTCAGTCCCCTCGTTCTCCGCATCACACCATTCCTGGGGTCTCTGCCATCGACTCTTCCGCGGTGGCGGGGAATGACCCTTTCTAGCTTATTGAGAAGTGCTTCTCCCAAATTTTCCCCCCGACGGGCTAGTTCATAGACATACACTCCATTGGCATCAAAATCCTCATGCAGACATGCCGCGATCCGGAAAGTGCAACCTTCGATTATATGGTGGACCCCAGCGACAACCCCGATCTCAGGCTGGTCAAAACAACGATTCAAATCCCTACCCTTTTCATCCTCTCTTATATTATTAACGAGGCCCCATGGATTCAGACATGGAAAGATGATCACTGGGTGATTCTGCAGGAAGGGGATGTTCTCTTCAGCCCATTGAAGAAGCCCCTGCACTGCAGCTGGCTCATCGCCATGAATACCGGCACTGAGATAAAGAGCTCTACCAGAGCTCTCCCGATGATTTGAAAGGGCCAGAATAGTCGAATGGTTCACTCCTTCAAGGTCGTCTACCTGCAAGCCTGCCTTCCTGGCAACCATCCGCCAACGCTTCAAAAGAAAGTCAACATCATGACAGCGATGGCTGGCCAAGTAGATGCGCTCTGCCCGGGTCATGCCTTTCGCTTCGCACAGTGAGGCGAAGAGGTCCACCCGAATGGAGGAAAAAAGCATCTCGCAGGGTCGCGCAGCCCCCTTTATACAAGGAACAACTTCTCCTTTTTCATGCGTAACACTCGGCCAATCCTCCTCCATTCCCTAGCCACTATTTCACTCCTTCTCGCAGGCACTGGGCCGCTTGCTGCCCAGAAAAATCAGGTCGAGGAAGAAAAGAAGCCCTGGTGGGATGCTCCACAGCCCCGCTTCTCTAAATCGGAGCTTGGAGGAGTCTTCAGCGGCACAGTGGATATGCGGGGAGACGCCAAGGTATCCCATCGCACCATTTACAAAGCGATCGCAGTGCGACTCGGAGAGGGCGGAAAAAATGGCACCGTTCTCTTTGATACCGAAATGATGCGTATGGCCTGCGCGATCCCCAGTAAACCCGTGATGTTCAATACATACCGGGATGGGCTTGGGGGAGCAGGCCACTGGGTCGGATCTCCTTATCTTTTCACCGCTGAGAGCGGTCCATCATGGGCCGATGAAGGGGGGAACTTCGACGATCTTCGAGAGGGCAAGAAAGCAGGTCCACTTCCGAGGTCGTGGGCCCAATACCGTGGACTCTACCGCCACGGGGAGCGGGTAGTGTTTTCCTACCGCATCAACGGAGTCGATATTCTCGATATGCCATGGATTGAAGAGGTCGGGGGCCTCAAAGTCTTCACCAGGACGCTGGAGATCAACCCCTCGGACTTAAGCTTGGTCCTGAAGATTTGCCAGGCCCGGGACAACACCGACGCTCCAACAATTGTCATGCCTCACGGAAAGCCCGGCCCTTCCTTCGCCCTCGCGAAGGAAGATGGAGAATGGCACCTTAGCATCAAGCCGAGGAAAAGCACGGCTCGCATTAAGATTATACTGGCATCGGCAGCCGCAGATCAGACCCGGAAGGTTGCGGCCACCGCTGCGACTATTCCTCCGGCAGAGAACCTCTCTCGATTCATTACGGGAGGGCCTCCACGTCACCCATCACCACTCGTAACCAAGGGGGCTATCAGCACGGAGAAAGGCCCCTACGTGGTCGACACGATTACGCCTCCATTTGATAACCCTGATAAAATCCTGTTCCGATTTGGCGGGCATGACTTCTTCTCGAATGGAGATATTGCCGTCTGCTCAATAGACGGCGACGTCTGGCGGGTTTCGGGCATTGATTCAACGCTCGATAAAATCAGCTGGCGCCGTCTTGCTACCGGTCTTTTTCAGCCTCTCGGGTTAAAGGTCGTAAAAGATAAAGTGCATGTTCTCGGCAGAGACCAGATCACCCGACTTCACGATTTAAATGGGGACGGCGAGGCTGACTTCTACGAATGCTTCAACAACGGATGCCGTATCGGGAAACATGTCCACGAATATGCCACCGGACTGGAAACGGACCCTGAGGGGAACTTTTACTACGTCAAGGGCCACGGAGCGAATAATGAGCACGCGGGCACTCTGTTGAAAGTTTCCGCTGATGGGACTGATATCAGCGTGGTCGCAACGGGGTTCCGCTGGCCCAACGGCTCTGGAGCAGGACCCAACGGCGAACTCACGGTAGCCGACCAGCAAGGCACGTGGGTCCCTTCGTCCCGGGTAGACCTCGTCAAAAAGGGAGGCTTTTACGGATTCATGAACGCCCATCATAGGAAGGAGGCTCCGACTTCTTACGATGGCCCTCTCTGCTGGATCCCTCACAAGGTCGATAATTCCTGTGGCGGACAAACGTGGAATACCTCGGACAAATGGGGCCCGTTCAAGGGGCACATGGTTCATTGCTCCTACGGAAAGTGCACCCTCTTCCTCGTAATGCAGGAAAACGTCGGAGGAGTCGACCAGGCAGGGATCTTCCAATTCCCCTTTAAATTTCAGTCGGGTGGAATGCGGGCCCGTTTCAACCCTCATGACGGCCAGCTATATGTCAGCGGCCTCAAAGGATGGCAGACAAGCGGAGCCAAGGACGGGTGCCTCCAGCGGGTTCGCTTTACAGGGGCCAAGGTCAGTATGCCCCGAAGCCTGAATATCCATGAAAATGGTATTCGTGTCGGCTTTACTCAGCAACTGGACAAGGAGCTCGCTGAGGACCTCGACAGCTGGCAGATCGAACAATGGAATTACCAGTGGACCAGCAAATACGGCTCAAAGGAATACAAGGTCTCGGAACCATCGGCTACCGGACACGACAAGGTAGAAGTCCGTTCTGCGCGACTCCTCCCGGGAGGGCAGGAGGTCTTCCTCGAAATTCCTAACCTTGCTCCTGTCATGCAGATGAAAATTGAATTTGATCTCGAGACCGCAAATGGCGATGAAATGATCGGAGCCCTCCACAATACGATTCATGCTCTTGGGCCAGCATTATAGGGCCTCGGAACCCCATTTTCTCAGAGGATTTCCTCAAACGCGCTCAGGGTCTTTTGAATGTCCTCACCAGAAACGTCCAGATGAGTGACCAGTCGCATTGGATTACCGGGACAGACCAGAATACCTCTCTCCTTTAGTTGCTGGGGAATCTCACTCGCCTTGTGTTCAGGCAATCCAACGTAAACCATATTGGTCTGCACTAGGTTCATGTCGATTCTGCATCCGGCTAAAGCGCGGAGACCCTCAGCTAGCATTCTTGCATTGGCGTGGTCGTCTGCCAGGCGCTCAACATGATTCTCCAGAACGTAAATCCCCCCTGCAGCGAGCAGTCCGGCCTGCCTCATCCCTCCTCCAACAACCTTACGCCACCGTCTGGCACCCGCAATAAACTCCGCGGTTCCAACGAGCACTGAGCCAACTGGCGCGCCAAGGCCCTTGGAAAGGCAGACTGAAACAGTGTCGAACGGAGCGGCAAGAGCAGAGGCAGGCTGCCCCATTTGAACAGCTGCGTTAAAGAGGCGAGCTCCGTCTAAATGGAGGCTTAGCCCAAAGCGGGTCGCCAGCTCGTGCGCCTGCCGGCCATAACCCTCAGGAAGGACTCTCCCATTCGTTGTATTTTCAAGGCACAGGAGACGGGTCCTCGCGTAGTGATAGTCATCTGGCTTGATGAGTCGCTCCACCTTTTCAAGGTCGAGGCTCCCATCTTTTTCCTGTTCTATCGGCTGTGGTTGTATTCCTCCAAGGGCTGCAGCCCCTCCTCCCTCATAGATATAGGTGTGCGCCTGCTGGCCAACGATATATTCGTCTCCACGCCCGCAATGAGTCAGCAAGGCACAGAGATTACTCTGGGTTCCACTGGCCACAAAAAGTCCGGCTTCCTTGCCGAGCATACCCGCAGTCAGATCCTCCAGCCTGTCCACCGTGGGGTCATCGCGAAAAACATCATCTCCCACCTCGGCCTCCGCCATCACACGCCTAATTGCAGATCCCGGTCGAGTCACGGTATCACTTCGCAGGTCAATCACGCTCATAGTGTCGAGTGCTTAGAGAGAAGGAAACAAAAGCACAAGCTTCACCCCGCAGATCTCTGTTCCGGAGGTTGCCCTTAGTGGCGTTCCTGTCTAAAGATGGCCCTGCCCGTCGAGATGTTTCGTTTCCTGCCATTCCTGCTTCCGCTCCTGCTGGGGCCATCAACATTCTCGCAGGAGATCCAGTTCAACCGCGATATCCGGCCCATTCTCTCAGACAAATGCTTTCTCTGCCATGGACCGGACGAGAAAAAACGGAAGGCAGACCTGCGCCTCGACCAGCGGGACGGCGCGCTTGCCGACCTCGGCGGATATGCCGCCGTCGTACCAGGCATGCCAGATGAGAGTGAACTCCTCGCCCGGGTCCTCGCCCACGAAGACCCCTCTGAACTGATGCCCCCTCCCGATTCCAATCGAGGACAACTTACCACGGGAGAAGTTTCTCTTCTCCGCAGATGGATCAAACAAGGCGCTCCCTACCAGAGTCACTGGGCTTTCGAGCCAGTCGCCGATGTGAGGGTTCCCGAATCTTGGTCGAACAACCCCGTCGACTATTTTGTCGAGAAACGACTGAAGGAGTCAGGAATCACTCCCAGCGGTCCGGCCGACTCAGAAACGCTGCTCCGCCGCTTATCGCTGGACCTGACTGGCCTATTGCCAAGCCCAGAAGAGCAACAGTCTTTTCCAGATGCAGGCCTTGAGTCTACAGTTGACCGTCTGCTGGCATCCCCTCATTTCGGCGAGCGCTGGGGCCGCCACTGGCTCGACCAAGCGCGCTACGCCGATTCTCATGGTTACTCCATCGATGGCGACCGCCAGATGTGGCCCTTCCGCGACTGGGTAATCAAGGCCTTGAACGACGACTTACCCTTTGACCAGTTCACTATCGAACAACTTGCGGGAGACCTTCTGCCCAATCGTACCAAGGCCCAGCATGTCGCTTCGGCTTTCCACCGTAACACTCTCATTAACCAAGAGGGCGGATCGGACCGCGAACAGTTCCGGGTCGAGTCGGTTATTGACCGTGTCAACACCACGGGGGCAGTCTGGCTGGGACTCACTGTCGGCTGTGCACAGTGCCACACCCATAAGTTTGACCCCATCACACAGCGTGAGTATTACCAGCTCTTCGCCTTCTTCAATAATACGGAAGATGCTAACAGCACCGGCGCCACCGTAGAGGTGGAAGAATACGAAATCCTGGGAAACGCACCTGAGGCAACACCCGTAAAAACTTTCCCCTCAGCGACGGCCAAGTGGAATCCGGTGCACTACCAGAACCCCGTTACAAGCTCCGGAAAGCCTCTGCACCTGCAAAAAGACAACTCTCTCCTCGTGGATAAGGCAGCAGGCAGGAATGACTCCTATCGTGTGCAGGCAACGACCTACCTCGACCGCGTAGCTGCCTTGCGCCTCCGCGTATTACCGGACAAATCTCTCCCCCAGAATGGCCCTGGCACTGCTGCAAACGGCAATTTCGTTCTCACCAAGTTGCGTATCCAGTCCCGAGGAAAACCAATTGCCATAAGTCATGCCTTCGCCGATCACGAACAGCCGGGCTACCCCATCGCGGGCACGTTAGATCAGGACGCGAAGAGTGGATGGGCCATAAATGTCGGAGGGACCCGGAAGGCAGACATGAATTCGCCACACGAGGCCGTTTTTGTTTTCACGGAACCTCTCGAGACAAAGGGAGAGCCCCTCGAAGTTACAATGGAGCACACCCTCAACGAGAGCTATCTGGTAGGCCGCTTCGCGATCGAACTGTCTCCCACAGTTCCTCCCGCACCAGCCCCTAGGCCCGCTGAAATCGTCAAACCACGTAAAGGCAGGGTGATGGTGATGAAGGAGCTTCCCAAGCCTCGATCGACCTTCCTCTTCACCCGCGGCGACTTTACCCGCCCTCATAAGGAGTCAGGCGAAATCGCCCCGGACACCCTCTCACAGATTCGCCCTGCTCTCGGAGAATCCCGCGAACGCCCCACGCGTCTCGAGCTGGCCCGCTGGCTGGTTCATCCTGAGAATCCTCTTACTCCACGCGTAACAGTCAACCGGATCTGGATGCGCTACTTCGGACGCGGTCTCGTGGAAACAGAGGAAGACTTCGGGACCCAGGGAAGCCCCCC
>MDSX01034502.1_pt1 | contig 11767 bp, 17 predicted proteins | sample 811141 | NCBI WGS metagenome assembly MDSX01 (sample SAMN05326642, study PRJNA326480) | marine metagenome | isolation source: seawater | place: Atlantic Ocean: South East | collected 2010
AAAATCAGTATCAGTATGGTAATCGAAATGGTCTCCTTCTTCCATAATCTTTAAAATAAAATTATATTTTTTTCTATTATGAATTTTTTTTTCAATCTTGCTTTCAATCCAATCTAAAAATCTATCTACATATTCTTGTGGTAAGTTATTCAGATACACATCTTTGAAACACTTAGTTTCATCTTTATAATTTTTTTGGTCTACTGTATCAACTTCCCAACTAGATTTTATTAAATTTAGTTCAGTTAAATTAAATAACGGTGTAGATTCTTCAAATATCATTATAATGGATATATTATAGTAAAGTTTTAATAGGACCGAACCACACTATTAAAGCCTTTCTTTTACCTTTTGTAATTGCAGTTACCGAATGTTCTTTGTTTCTTCCTTCATATATTACATAATCTCCTTTTTCTTCATATTCCTCTATCTTCTTACCTTCTACATATAAGTATCCCCCCTCACAATCATCTTCAAGTAAAATATTTAAAGTTATTTGAGAATATAAATCTTTATGTGGAACTGTTGCTTGTGGAGGTATAGCTTCTACTGTATGTAAAGTTAAACAATCTCTCATACTTCTACCTACTAATTCTTCAAGTATTTTATTAAGATTTGGATTTCTAAATGAATAGTGTATAACTTTAGTTGTAGTAATCCAGCTATCACCAACATCAACAGGTTCCCAATCATTTGTTAGACTTACTCTTTCCTTCCACTCTTTTTCGTTAACCTTTGGTGTTTGTTCCAACTCCAAAACTAACTCATCAAATACTTCCTTACTTAATTTCATTTATAATAGGTTATTTATATAGGTTGCACCACAATTAAAGTTTAATCTAATTGGTGCTTTATTCCACTTATCCACATATGCATATCCATAATCGGTTCTACTCATTACCTTCTGAATACAATATGCATATAATTGATATCCAGCATTTCTTGGTGCAACTTTTTTAATTACATATGTTCCACCTGAATAGTTTGAGTTTGGTGTTGGTAATTCTTTTACTTTTTCAACCCAATCATATGTTAAGAAATTACAAGTCCAAAACCAACCACTCACTTCTCCTTTAAAATATTGTATAAAACAAGAACACCCAACATCAAATCTTTTTTTAAGATTATCAACATCTGGTCTATCTTTCCAATCCGATAGTGTTTCATTAATACTATCGATTATTTTTAATAAATCTTTTTCTTGGGAATATTTAGAAATTTCAATGTAAGAGTATCTATCATCAAGTTCACATGGCATTTTAAAGTCAGGTGCAAATATTCTCATCTGAACATAATCTTCTTTATTCATAATAACATTTTTCTTTTCCAATCTACTTTATCAATTGGTATATTATATTTTTGACAAATTGCAGATGGGGCCCATCCCTCTCCATAACCAATACCAGCTTTAACATATCTATAATATCTTGGATTTCTATTTTTAGAGTTATAGTTATTTTCTAAAATTGGTTGTATTGTTTTTATATCATATATCATTTTATCTATCTCATTTACTTTAGGTAATGAAATAAGAGCCTCTGGTATATAATATTTTATACTTTCATTTAATGATATGTTTGATAATAAAGTATCTCTAAGATGATATTCATTCTCTTCAAAGAATTTTGTCAGCTCACTTTCTTTATATAAATCAAATATATGATAACTATATAATGTCATATCATCATATTTAATATCAGTATTATATCTAACTAACCAATCAGAATCTATATAAGTAATTCTTTGATTATATTTTTTAGAAAGATTAAATATAAAGTTAATCTTTTCATAATAACTAAATATATTTCTTTCGTATAGGGTAATGTGAGAACCTGTTAAACCAATTGGGTTATCGGTTAATATCTCCAAATGGTTTTTTGATGAAAATACATTTATTGTATCCTGATACTTATTTAACCACCTATTCCCTATACACATTGTTGCGTAAATCATATTAGAATAGATTTTTATTTTCTTTTTTAATAACCCAACTTCCTTTTAAATTTTCTTGTATTTCAAATGATAAATCTAAGCTTTTGTTTAGTTCTTCGGTTTCAAGACACAATTCCTCATAACCTTCTTCGGTAATACCATCAATACCCCATTCTGGTTTAGCATGTTTTCTAGCTCGTTTAATTGAAGATTCTTCTCCAAAATAATATGAACGAGGTAATGTATTCCAAGCATTCTCTCGTTGTATGTATTTTAAATCTACCTCGTATATCCAATTACCAAAATCATCTATTTCAAATATCATTTTACCATCTAAATCAGGTGAAAGAGATGGGCCAAATTCTTTTTCTTGTAACTCTTTACTAAAATTTAATTGAAGTTTATAACCACCACGCGATTTCCATAAGAATCTAAAAAATCCAAAAGGTTCGTTTATAATTGAATCTATCCATGGATTATCGGTGTTATAAATCTTATAATCAAATGTTTCAAAATCAACATTTCCAAATCTTTTTCTATTATTATATTTAAGTGAGTAGTGATACTTTTTAAAATCAGGCCTTGGTAAGAATGATATAGTTCTATTAGATTTTAATTCTTCTAAAAACATAGTCCAGCATTTAGTCCTAACTGTTAGTTGAGGTAATCCCATAGTTAAATCTTCTCGGATATGACAATGTTCATGAAGTGAGTGCATAATACCAAACTTTTCTGGATTTTGTCCTACTATGGTCTGTGACCCTATGTGAAATCTTTGAGATGATATTATATTTGCAATACTCGTATTTCTATTTCTCCATATAAGAGTTAATGTATCTACAAAATCATTTATAGTTTCGGTGGGGAATCCGATAATCCAACTTGTATTAGCTAATACACCTGCAGTATGACCATCTATAAAATTTTGTTCCATTTCTTCTTTAGTAACCCTCTTATTAATATCTCCCAAAACTTTATTACTACCTGATTCCGAGCCATATTGTAATGCAACACAACCAGATGATTTTAGTAATTTAAGATATTCCAAGTCCATTCTACCATCATGTCTTGCAAAACCAAACCATTGTATTTTTAATTCTCGTTTAACAACTTCTTCTGCAAATGCTTTAAGTTCTTTAATAGAACCATTTACTAAACTATCAACAAACCAAACTCCATTAAATCCAAATTGTTTATTTAAGTGTTCCAATTCATCTACTAAACTAAGATATCCTCTTTGTCTAAAATTCCAAAAATGTGTTTCTTCACAAAATGTACACTTTGCTACACACCCTCTACTAAATTCAGATATCATTCCATTTGGAATTTTATAATCATTGGTATCAAAATCTGAATAGTTTGGTATAGGATGAATATTTAAATCTATTCTTTCATTAAAAGGCTGTGTTAGTTTTAATGGAAACGTACTCTTATCCAAGGTATCATCTTCTATACTATCCAATAAACTTAAAATTATTTTTTCAGCTTCACCCACTACAACAACATCAAAATTATTTTGAAGAGAATGTGCATCCGAGTGACTAGAAGGCCCACCTGCTACGAAAATTGTATCAGGTAATCTTTTTTTTAATTCTTCTTTCATCCAAAACACCAAAGCAGTGTTTGTCCAATAAACAGTAAATCCAATTACTTTTGGTTTTGCCTTTACTATTTCTTCTAATGCTGAGTTTAGGAATTCACTAAAGTATTGATGGAGTTCTTCCCAATAGGTATTGCCTTTCCACTTAAAAGTCCAAGAACCATCCCATGGGTCGTATCCTAAATCATTTATACTAGGCCGTAATATATTCCAACATTTTATATTTAAATCTAAACATTTTGTAAAATATCCTGCCTCTAAAAGTATAGATGATAATCTTGCTTGATTAAATGGCGGAAGAAAGTGACTCCATTGTGGTAACATAATAAACCATATATCGGTTTCTTTTGTTATTTCATATGGAATTTTGTATGAATTATTAACTTCTGTTTTTTCAGCTAGTTCTAGTAATCCCTGTAAAATAGCATCTTCTCTTTGCATTTTTTAAATTAAATGAGTTTGTTTTTTTGGCCTATACCAAATAACCAAAACCTCTCGTTTTCCTTTTTTAACTTCTTTTATTTCGTGTACAATTTCATGACCATCAAAATATACATATTGACCAGGTTGATTAAAGTTTATATCTGAATTATTTAACAAAAATTCCCCACCCTCTTCACACATATTTAATAAGAAAGAATAAGATATACTTTTTTCAGGATTTTTTTTTTATTTGATGATTAGACCTATCTCGATGTTTTGGTAACTTATCACCCACATTATACATAATATGAAAAAAACTATTTATCTCATCGGTTTTATTTTCTGTAATATCATTTATAAGATTTACTAACTCTAAATTATTTTGTGGTACAAAAAAAGTACTACTTGCTGCATACTCATCTACCCTACCAAGTTTTGGATTATTACTATTTGATAAACATTCATTTACCATTTTTTTTAAAGTAAACAGTTTATCATCTGATAATTTTTTTAAAGAATACTTCATAATAAATTGTTAGATACAATCTTAGTTACATAACAAAAAATTAAATATGCGGTTCCTTCGGTTACTTTTGATACTCTACATTTATTACTTTTATTTTGAATAATAGAATGGCCAATTTTAGGTTGGTAGGTATTTTTTACAAATGTTAAAACACCACCTTCAAAATCTTCATTTAAATAAGTTTGTATTATAAAATTTGTTCCTTTATATCTATCAAAACTACCATCTGTTACTTTATCATAATCTCCAGAAAATATTGGTAACTTATCACCTTTACTTAGTTTAATAACTTTCATTAATGGTCTTTGAGCGAATGTTCTTCCAAAAAAAGTTTCAAACTTTTTTTCAAGTTCCACATCTTCATAAAAAGATTGGTCATAATGACAGGATTTATCAATTCGTTGCCATTCTTGTGTATTTACCTTATTGATGATATAATCACATTCTTCTTTAGACAATAGTTTTTTCATAGTTCTTTTGATTATAAATATCTACACAATAACTTCCTGCATAAACAATTCGTTCTTTATTTGAGTTTGGGGTAGGTATAGCGGTGTGTCTTATATCACCACCAAATATAAAAATATCTCCAACGTTTGGTAAGAAACTATGTTTAATTCCATGCTCATCTTGGAAAACAATTTTACCCTCATCTCCTTTTATTTCATCGGTGGTTTGTAGATAAAATGTAAAAGTATAATCAGATTGAATTTTTGACCTACCTGGTGGATGTACTTGGATATGTTGGTGCATCCATTCCATATCAAATCCTTTTCTTTGTGTGTACACCCAATGGTGTTGAGCCCAATTAGTAAACTTTCTATGACTAATTTTTTCAATAAATTGTTTTACTTGATTATTAATAGAATCGAATATAGGTGATTCAATTTCTATCCAAGCTGAATTATTGTTTGTGTGAATAGTATTATTATGATTGAACTCTACTAGTTTTAAAAAATCAGATATGGGATATTCATTATTATACTTTAATTTATATATTGAATATTTTTTAGATAACTTTAGTTCCTCCATGAAAATTTATTTTATTGTTAGTTTTTTTAAATTTACCATCAATATAGTATGTCCAATTAATATAATGAATTGAATTTGTTAATTTAGGCATATTGTTAGTATCAACACTACACTTATACATATTTAATTCTTCAATATCTCTAATTTGAAAATAATTCCAATGTGAAAATATCGTTCCTTCTTTAGAAACCAATTTAACATATTCTTCTACAAGATGAGAATTTGAATCATTATGGGTATCAAAGAATATACCATCAAATTTTTTATCAAGTGTTGGAATTATATCAATCCAATCACCAAATATAATAGTTACATTTGGTTTATCCTTAGCCCATTCTTTTGCTGTTTCGTAAATCTGAGGATTAATTTCTATACAAGTATAAGTGTCTGCAAGTTCTAACATTTTATTTGCAGAAAACCCCATGCCAAAACCTACATCTAAAACATCTCCTTTGTTTTGACAAACTATATACGAGTATATTTCAGTTATAGATTTAGCTCCTTTGGCCATTACAACTGAACGAGTGTTTTCTTTTAGTACAATATATTCATCGGTGATTATAACCTCATCTGATTTCATATCAAATCTTTTTTATCTAATCTTTCATATCTACCATAGTTGGAAAGTATTTCCTCTCCCACTTTTATATCTCGTGTAGTTTTAAAAGTATCTTTATCAATATTATAATTTTTAATATCACTATTAACAAAATAATAAGGAGTAGTATAAATCCAATGACAACCTTTAGTAAGTTGTATATAGGTGTTTGTGTCTTTTGGAAACTCGGGTGAGTATAAGAAAATATCCTTTATATGCGAATAGAGTTCTTTGGGTAAGGTTTGTAGTTTAGATTCTTCGATGGAATAGTGACCACTATCATCATTCCACGATTGAAAAAGGTAGGTGTTCTTTGGGATATCTCTCAAAGCAAATACACCTACTCCTTGAATTTTACTCGGTTTTAATTTAACAAAAACGTAATTTAAAATATAATTAAATGCATTCACTAACTCAAGTGTTCAGCTTTCAATAAATCAAAAAATGTATTAACTACATCATTTACTCTTGTAGTTTCTCCTGAAGTAAGAGCAGTCGTTGTTCTAGTTCTTACATCATTTATAGATTTCTTTTTATATAATGTTGGTGTTGCCATTTTGTTTTCCTTTTATTATTTGTTATGTACTAATATTTCATTTGCAAAGAAGTTATGATTTTCAGAAACACTTAATAAGTTATAAACTATATGAGTTTCATCTAATACTTCAACTGTTGAAATTAATGATTCACTACCATCAACTTTTTTACAAACATCAAGTGATTGTAATTCACCAGCTTTAACCCAACCTTTATCATTTACAAAGAATGGATGTTCGTGTGTTGTGATAATAATATTTTCATTATCAAGAGTTAAACGAATAACTGAATCTACTTCATGAGATTTTAATTCTCCAACGATTCCTTTTTCGTTTTCTCCACTTTCTTCATTATAAGTTAGAACTTCCTCTCCAATTACTACATCTTCAATATTCTTATTATCCCCATCTACTAAAGTAATTTTAGTTCCTGCAACAAAACATCTGTTATGTACTAAGAATTTGTTTGCAAAGAAGTTATGATTATCTTTAACATCATGTAAGTTATAAACTTTTACCTTACCATGTTTTTCTTCAATAGAAGTAATCTCTAGAGATGAACCATCTTGTAATAGAATTTTAGTTCCAACTTCAGTCTGACCAACTTCTAATCCATATTGAAGTTTAGATTGCTCTGGTTTGTAAGAAACATACTGACCTTCGATTGAGTAAAGTGGATGGTCTAAAGTACACTCTAGTGTATCATCATTATCAAATGTATATTTTACAGTTGAATCTACATTCTTATGTATTACATTTTCAACTTCTTTATTTTCAATTTCATTTGATTCGTGATTGTAAGTAAGTATTAAATCACCTACTTGAATATCTTCAATATTTTTAACATCACTATTTGCAAGTGAAATTTCAGTTCCTGCAACAAAACATGGATTGTTGTGAGATACAACATTGTTAAATGAAGTAGAACCACTAATAATATATGTATCAGTATCTTCAACATCAAGTTCTACAATTTGAACATTTGTATCACTTGTTATAAAATAATTAACTTCATCCAAATCAATTAAATTTCCTTCAAAATCATAAAAATAATCAAGAGTTGGGTCTAATTCACTAACGTGCTTGTATCCAGTTAAACCAGAACCACTATCAAATACTAAGAATTGTTTTGATGTACCAGAGAATTGTGAATCTCCATCAACCACATATTCTACAAGTCCATTGTAATGAAGAGTTTCTGTGTTTTTAAATACAACTTCAGAAGATGTAATATAAGAACCTGTTGGAAAAGCTGAACCGGAGTAGTTCCAATTGAGTGTATCGTAATCATCTTCTACTTGAGGTGAACCCGAGATAAAGAATGATTTAATAGAATCACCAACTTCTATATCGGCCAATGTTGAGTACCCACCATCAGCTAATTGAATTTTATCAGTTGATAATAAACCACCACCATCTATTTTAAATGCGTTTGTAGTATATTCATAATAATGATAATCTTTCAATTTATTAGCATATAATGAGTCATCTACTTCACTAGTAATGTTACTTGGTAAATCAAATAATGCATTGTTTTTATAACTTAAAACATTAATAGTATCTAACTCACTACCATGTGCTATAAAAAATGTTCTATATGATGAAATTGTATTACTTGAATCTACATTTGATGAGTGATAATGATATTGTTCTATTAATTTAGATTCTCCAGCTGATTCTGAAATAAACCCTTCCCATCTTTCTTGATTTGTTTGTTCACTATGACCCAATTTATAAAAAGAAATTGGATTTGAAACTCCATTTAAATCCTTTACTGCCACATCAGGTATTACTCCATCATTTATTTCATAAGGTAAGGTATTATGAAAATCAGTAGAAGAAGAATAATAGTGTTGAGAAACATAATCACTTCCACTATTACTAGAAGAAATAAATAATTTATAAGCATTCATTCTATCTGCACAGTAAAAACTATCAAATAGTGCTGCTTCATCATATGCTAATCTTAGTGTATATTCACTTTCAGAGTCTGCAATAGATGTTGGATATATTGTATTTTGGTCCTCTGCGTGTTCTGAAATTACTACATCAGGTAATTGAGCTCCAACTTCGTTTGTTAGACTGTTTACAAGATTTTTGTGTATAACTGTCTTATAAATTATATTTAATTGATTAATAGCACTACCACTTATAGTATCAATAAGTCCTTGCCAATTAACGTTGTCAATTTGTTCAGCTATGACCGCAGTATCTGTATTTAATTCCAATAGCCTTAAATTTTCGCTACTATCTTTTATAAAATCTGCTGAGAAGAATGTACCTTTCATGTAGTGTTTTCCTTTGTTTTGTTTTTTCTAATATAAATATATTAAAGTATTATTTTCTTTATTCGTTTATCGTATTCCTCTTATATAAGTATATGTAAGTTAGTTTTTATTAAGAATATTTTATATTATTTTATAGAGTATGCATTACATAACCACCCACTATATATGAATAATTATTTTTTAAGCTTAAAGAATATACTAATTCATCTTGACAAGGAATAAATTCTATACTATCAATACATTCGTACTCTGGTACACCCATTATAAGTAATCGAAAGTTTCTTTCTAAATTAACTAGTGGTGTTCCTGTTGAGAATGGTTTATTGTGTGATAAAGAAAAAAAAGAACTCCATCCGATTAATGCTAATAAAGAAGATGTTGCAACACATTGAAATTGTGGGTTCTTGTTTATTGAAAAATATCCAATTCCCTCATATCCTAATTCAATATTAAAATCAATAAAATCACTTAATTTATTTTTATGTATTGCTGTAACAACATCAGTTGACCATTTTTCTGATAGGTCATCGTATGTTTTAATAACATCACCTATTTGAATATCCGATATTGGAGTTTTGATAAATTGGTAAAATGATTTTTTGGGTACTAAGAAAACTTCACAAGTTTTTTTAACATAACTCATTTAAAAAATTTTGTTTTAATTTATTTTTTTTTTGTGAAAATATTTCAGTAGTTTTTTTTATTTTTCCACACATTCTATAATTTTCTTTTTTAAGAAACCAATCATTAGCTATTTCTAAATATTCGTGATATTCATCTTCCGAAATAACAATAGCGTTTCCTGCATTTGGATGTACTAATAATACTATCTTTTCTTTTTTATTTTCAATAGCATGACAAACCTTATCAGTTACTTGTTGGTAAACATTATCTCCATTTACTTCTAAAAAATTATCTACTCTTTTAGAAGTACCTGGTATTAAATATTTTCTCCAATTAACGGTATTTAATAATCTCTGTTTCATTTAGTTATTGATATTGGTCAAAATTACTATTTTCTATTACTATATCTCCATTACCAGGTATTGGTATATCTGGTGTACCACCCCCACCAAGAGGGCCTGAGTTATTTCCACTTCCACCACCAGTACTACCTCCACCAGTAGTTGGTGTATTTGTGTTATCTGAATTACTATTTTCAATTACTGTTGAATCTTGATTTGTATAAACACGAGTGTTTGAAGTAGATTCTAAATCATCTTGTTCAAAGATTTCAAAACTTCCCATTTGATTTACAGGTCGTAGTTCAACGTTTTGTTTATTTACAGCTGGTGATAATAACCATTCAATGTGTGCTCTAAGTGTTGGTATATCTGAAATAGAATCGGTTACTGTTACAGCAGCGTATTCTTCTTTTTTTAAAAAATCTTCATTTCTCCAATAGTTTCCTTCGTTAATTTCTTGAAATACCATATCTAAAAGATTGGGGTGTCTATTTTCAAATTCAGCTGTTTCGTTTACTCTTTTAATATCTTCTTCTAGTTTATTAGTATTTGGATTTATTTCTTCGTTACTATTAGTATAGGGAATTTCGTTTAAAGTAAATAAATTTTTAGATGAATCTAAGTGTGCTTTACCTGTCATTATACTTCCATCATCCATAGTATGATAATATCCTACAAAAGATGTACCATCTTCTAGGAAAAATTCATCACCTGATGTGTATTCTGCTTGAGTGTTTTGTGGAGTATTGTAATTCTCTATTGAAAAGTCATCATTTATTATAGTGATAGCCATTTATATTATTCCTTTTTAATATAAATATTATAGATATAAATTGTCAAGATTTTTTTCAATTGTGATTTCGTTATATGCCTTTTCTATTGCACCATTGAAATCTAGGGTACGGTCTTCTTCTCTTAGTTTTTTAGATAAACCAAACACTTCATCTTTAATTCCTAGTGAATGAGATTTATACAATAATTCTTCTGTATTTTTTTCTGATGTTGACATGATGTGTTCTCCTTATACTAATAAGTATTACAAACCTCCATATTCGTTATCATAAAATTGAACATTTATTCCAGCTTCTTCTAACATATCAAAACTTCTGTGGTAGTTCTCTTCCCAATGCTTTCCTTTAGTGGTAACACCTCGTTCACAAAAGATTCTTGTAATACCAGCATTTATGATTCCTCGTGAACAATCTACACAAGGAATTCCACAACTAAGATACATGGTACAACCTTTAGTAGATACTCCTATTCTTGCAGCATTGTATATTGCATTTCTTTCAGCGTGTTCAAACCAATAATATTTTTCAGGTCGTTCTTGTCTTGGTTTAATATCATCTTTCAATCCTCGTGGAAATGAGTTGTAACCAGTAGATACAATTTCTTTATCTTTACCAACGATTACTGCACCTATCTGTGTGCTTTCATCTTTGGATTTAAGTTTTACTTGGTGTGCCAAGTTTCTAAAGTATTCTACCCATCTCATATTATATAAGTATTTAATCTATATTTTCCCATTCAGGTTCTTTTATTTCTTCACAAAAATAGTACACTCCTTTTGAATGTACTTTAAATACAGTATCAACTCCTAACCATTCTTTAACCATGTTAGCGTTCCTAACTCTATCAATATGCATAATAGAATGAATAAGAAAAGGTTTCTTATTAATATATTCTATCGGTCTTTTATATGAAGGAAATACCATTTTTATTTAACTACAAGCTCCTTTAATCTTATTATACAACTCATCTGCATATCCTGCTGGGTCTTCAATGTGTTCTTTAGTAGATTCCATTTTGCCTATTAAACAATTTTTAAAATGTTTACCACTTTTACCTTTTAGTAAGGTTTCGATTG
>MDSX01094613.1_pt1 | contig 11764 bp, 8 predicted proteins | sample 811141 | NCBI WGS metagenome assembly MDSX01 (sample SAMN05326642, study PRJNA326480) | marine metagenome | isolation source: seawater | place: Atlantic Ocean: South East | collected 2010
ATCTGTAAAATTGGGAGCGAATGCGTGGACCCGTCCCGCCTCAACGCGTCTTTAGAACAAGCCGAAAGATTGCTCAATACAGCCTCATTGCATGACGCGGAAGCAATATATCGTGAAATATTAAATGAAGTACCCGGACAGCCAAAAGCCTCGCAAGGCTTAGGCCTCATAGCACTACATACGGGTAATGCATCAGCGGCGGTTGAACTTCTTCAAACAGCTGCAATCAGCCTGCCCAACGATCCATCTATAAACACTCAGCTTGGTCTCGCGTTTGGTGCGGCAGGCGACCCAAAGTCGTCCGAATTCTGTCTGCGCAGAGCGTTGGAGCTCGCACCAAATTTTGCGGATGGGCATTTAAATCTCGCTAACCTATTATTGGAATCTGGCCGGATAACAGAGGCAGCCACATCATATAAAAATGCTATCGAGCTTGCGCCAGAGAACGGTTCCATTCATTACGGAATTGGGCTGCTCGAAATGCGACGCGGCGACCAATCAGCCGCTATCGAGGCCTTCGAAACAGCAGTACGCTTTGCGCCCGCCCTTTTTCCCGCTCGCGTAAACCTAGCCAATCTAATGTTACACGCTGGCCAGCATGCGGAAGCTGTCTCGCACCTCGAAGAAGCCGTCGCATATGCACCGAATAATTTCGACGCACAGCTAAACCTTTGCGCAGCACTGCAACAAACTAACCGAACGAGCGAAGCCGTAGAAGTCGCGCGGTCAGCTTTGTCGCTGGTTCCAGAGAGCCCCGAGCTTCTTTTAAACCTAAGTTCGGCGGAAACAGCTGACGGGAACCCCGAAGATGCTTGGAGGACCCTTGACCGCGCGCTTGGTATTGCGCCAGATTACGCCCCCGCCAAGCTAAACCGTGCAATGGTCCGGCTCCTCTTAAACGACATACCAGGCGCATGGGAGGACTTCGAGACACGCCCGTCACGCGGAGCTATTCCGAACCCTGGCATCGCTGCGATCCAAGAATGGCAAGATCAGTCTCTCGAAGGAAAAGTAATTATTGTTTGGGCCGAACAAGGCTTTGGCGATGTGCTTCAGTTCGTCCGATTTCTGCCACGGCTTAAGGAATTAGGCGCAAAAGTGATATTTGCTGCGACGCAGCCTCTGCAAAGATTATTAACATTTTTTGATGGTATTGATGCTTATTACGACCTGGACGGAAGTGAACCCCTTCCCTTCATTGATTTCCATCTTCCACTCCTCAGTATTATGCACCGCCTAAAAATTTCCAAAACGGATGTGAGGGCGAGTAGAAATTATATAAAAACCCAAAATACTAAGAGCGAGCTTTGGCAACCTTCAGATTCGAAAAGTATTGGCTTATGCTGGCAGGGGAGCTCAACTAATCCAAATGATCATCGCCGCTCTCTCCAACCGGACGACCTATTCAAGCGCCTCCAGAAGTTTGATTTAGAGCTTGTCGGTCTCCAATATGGAGCGAACGATACTCTCATAAACAATCCGGGTGGACTTGTTTCTGATTTTACTGATTTGGCACTTCTCATAGAACAACTAGATTTAGTGATTACCGTCGATACCAGCGTTGCTCACTTGGCCGGTGCTATGGGTAAACCCGTCTGGGTAATGCTGCCATTTGCGCCCGATTGGCGTTGGATGACAATACGTTCGGATAGCCCATGGTATCCAAGCATGCGGCTCTTTCGTCAGGCACGGCCTGGTGATTGGATAAGTGTTTATAACGCGCTCGAAGATGCAATTACCGAACTCTAGTTGATCGTCTTTACTTGCGCCGTTCTTCTACGACTACACCATCCCCGATCATTCGCTCAATTTCACCCTCAGAGTATCCATGTGCCAACATAATTTCACGGCTATGAACGCCAAACTTTGGCGGTGGTGACTTAAGCGACCCGGGAGTACGGGAGAACTTAATTGGTGTACCAGCACCGCGATACCAGTCCAATTCCGCGTTCATTGAACGATGTGCTGTGTGTGGATGAGACATCACTTGCGCGATGTCGTTTACAGCCCCCGCAGGCACATTATTCGCAAGAAGCCTAGCACAAAGGTCTTCTCCATCTTCGTTTACCATAGCCAGGCGCAGGACGTCGGTTAAAGCATCACGGTTTTGCGAACGGTCCCCATTATCTTTGAAGCGCGGGTCATCGGCCAATTCCGGCTGGTCCAACACTTGGCACAGCCCAAGAAACTGTCGATTGTTACCACAGGCGATATAAATATCCCCCGTTTTAGTCGGATATTTGTCATATGGAGCGATATTTGGATGCTGATTACCGGTGACCTGAGGGATTTTATCCGACAACAAATAGTTTGCGAGATATGGATGTAGCAGCGATACGGCACAGTCGTAGAGTGTCATATCGATAAATTGTCCCTTGCCGGAGCGCGAACGTTCTTCCAGTGCCATTAACATTGCAATTGTAGAATATAGACCGGTCCCCATGTCCACCATTGGAATACCCACACGCGTCGGACCGCTGTCCGCCGTGCCGTTGACACTGAACCAGCCTGCGGCGGATTGAATGACAGCATCATATCCGGGGAAGCCGCCAAGCGGGCCATCCGCGCCGTAGCCACTAATCCGGCAATAAATCAGTTTTGGAAATTCTTTTTTCAAAACATCTTCATAACCAAGACCAAATTTCTCCATCTGGCCGGTTTTGAAGTTCTCGAAAACAATGTCGGCATCCTCCAAAAGACGCATAAGTATAACTCTGCCCTCAGGCTTGCGCAGATCGATCCCAATCGAACGTTTATTTCTATTAAGTCCAATGAAATACGACGCATCGCCTTCGTAAAACGGCGGCCCCCAATCCCTCACCTCATCACCAAGTGGCGGTTCAACCTTAAGAACCTCCGCACCATGATCAGCCAGAATTTGAGTTGCATACGGACCACTTAAAACACGTGTGAGATCAACAATTTTTATTCCAGAAAGTGCACCAATTTTTGTATTTTTATCGCTCATATTTTTTGAACCCTACTTATCTCCAAAAAGATATCATGTTAATCAAGGACTATATCCTCACGTGGCGGTAACGGTGGACTATAGAGGACCAATATTTTTAAAGGCGTCTCACCTTTCGAGGCGACGAAATGTGAAACTTTTGGCGGAATTTCAATGACCGTTCCTGGCCCGCACTCAACGGCCGGATCATCCCCAAGTTCGACGTCGCATAGCCCTTCTAAGACGTATAATACCTGATATTCCACATCATGGTCATGTCGTTCAGCGGTGCCACCGGGTTCTAATATTCCAAGCGCCATCTCAAATGTACCGCAAAAGTCTTTTTCAATAAGGCGAACATTGACTGTCCCATGGTGACCAGGAGGGGCATACCGCTCCAATTGACTTTCATGCCTAATACGAGCCATTAAGTTTTCCTAATTATCCATAAATAACGAAGGCCGTTTTTAATTTTAATTTTTTAAGAGTATAAATTCGATTATTTTTGCTGTGATTTTTATATTTCAAATCAAGCAAATATTTTGGCACACACGTTAGAAGAGAACATAACCATTATGGTTATGTTCTCTTTATTTTTTATTAATTAGGCAAACACAATGTGTTTACTCAATCTAATTAATTAACGGCACATTATAACGAAAGATAACTAACCCATCACTTGGTTAGGTAGCCACGTTATGATTTCTGGGAAGGCGATAAACAAGCCAACAGTCAATGCATCCATAGCAAAAAACGGACCTATGCCTCTAAAAACGTCACCAAGTGGTATGTCCGGTCTAACAGCACTTACAACATAACAATTAAGGCCAACGGGCGGTGTGATAAGGCAAACTTCACACATCTTAACTACAATGATACCAAACCAGATTGCGTCATAACCCAAAGCACCACCACTCGCGGCATTTAATTCCATTACTGCAGGGTATACGACTGGTAAAGTTAGCAATAACATGCCGATCGCATCCATAAACATTCCGAGGACGGCGTAGCCCAATAGTATGAAAATTATAATTACGACAGGCGAAAATGTATCGCTTAAACCTATTATAAATAATGAAAATTCTTCGGGTAGTCCCGAGTAGCCTAAGAACCTAACGAAGGTTAACACCCCCCAAATGAGGGCAAAAATCATGACAGTTAACTTTGCAGTTTCTAACAGAGCCTCCTGTAGACCTTCCCAACGCATGCCATGGTAAATTGCGACTATGAACACAACAAACGCGCCTAAAGCGCCTGCTTCCGTGGGGGTTGCCCACCCTGTATACATCGCAGAGAAAATTACACCGACGACGAAAAAGATTGGAAATGTGCCTGGAATACTTGCTAGGCGTTCTTTCATTGGCGGAGATTTAATAGACGGACCTAGTTCCGGTTTCCATGCGCACTGCCCAATGATAAGACCGGCATAAATCAAAGCAGAAACAACTCCGGGCAAAAAACCCGCAACAATAAGTCGTCCAACAGATTCTTCTACTATGATCGCATATATAACTAAGATCGCGCTAGGAGGAATGAGAGAAGCTAAGGTACCACCAGCTGCCACCACACCTGCTGCTAACCGGGGACTATAACCGTTTTCCAGCATATGGGGAATTGCCACTCTGCTGAATACCGCCGCGGTAGCGGTACTTGCACCAGAAACGGCAGCAAAACCTGCGGTCGCAAAAACTGACGCGACGGCCAATCCACCGGGCACCCAACCAAACCAATTTCTGGCAGCCCTAAATAACGAATGTGTTAGACCAGCGTGATAGGCTACAAAGCCTATCAAGATAAACATCGGCAAGACACTCAGAGCATAATTTACGGATTTTGAGTGCGGAACCGTTCCGATTAGCGCGGCACCTGCCTTCCATCCGATGATGTGGACCGTCCCAAATAATCCCACAATCGCTGCAGCAATAAATACTCTAACACCAGCAAACACCATCAATAGCAAAATAATAGTCCAGAGTATGCCTACTTCGAACTCTGTCATGGATGTAAGATACTCAATCATCGTGCGTCTCCGTCACCTGACATAGTTGAAGCTACGTCTATTTTTTCTTCTTCGCCCGCAAGCCCAGCATCAATCTCTGCTTGCGCCGCATCCTCTACAGTTTCCAGCAATGGAACATACAACGGCGTCGCTGTGGGATATCTAATTAATCTCGCAAACCCTACGGCGTTGATGAACATTCGAATTAAGAGCATAGCAAAGGCGAATGGCACCATTAATTTCGATGGCCATGTTTCAATTTCTACATCGATTGAGCTGTCACCGATCGTCCACGCACGCATGAAATGATCCCAGGCGTAAATCATTAAAATATAGATCACCAGCATTCCTAGCAGAACGCCGATCATCTCAACTATCCAGAGAACTCTTCCTGAAAATCTTCCTATTATGATTTCCATTCTGATGTGTCCGCCAAGTCTCCAGCAGTATGAGAGCGCTAAAAAAGCAAAAACCGTGACAGAAATTTCAACGATATCGACATAACCACGGACTGGCCGACTAACAAATAAATATTCAAACTTCTCAACAAATGAATTTAAACCTATGTCCTGTAGCAATATTCCCACAGCTCTTGGAACCGTTCGCCCTAAAACGTTACACACGCCCAGGAACATGATTCCCAGGATGTACATGGCTGCCATGAAGTTGAAAAACGTCTCGATTTTGAAAAAAAACTCATCAAACCGAACAAAAGGCTTATCAAAGCTCGTTTTAATCGCATCACTACTGGAGTTGCTCATGCCAATCCTCAAAAAACTACTTAGTCATTAAAGAGCCGGGGATTACGCAAATTGCACAATCCCCGGCCTTTAATCAAACGCAGTATCTTAATTAGTCTTTGTATTCCCGAGCTTTCGGAAATTTAATCGCCGCTTCTTTAGCGGTGCTCAAAACCAAGTCCATCAGTGCTCTAGCATCGAAATGTTTCTGGTTTTCTTTCACCCACTGGTTCCAAAGCGGCTCTCCGCCAATCTTTCTGAAGTTTGCCATCTCCGCTTCACTTATAGTGATGGCTTTCATTTTCTTCGGCCATTTGGCGAGATTTTCTACGTCTTTTTTGCCGTATGCAATCGCCATTGCCTTGTACATGCCCGGCTTCAATGAATTCATCAAAGCTTGGTACTGCTTCGGTAAAGCGTTCCAGGCGTCCATGTTGAAAGCTATTGGGCAATTTACAGACCCAAGCTTCATATTTGTGGTGTACCACTCAGACACTTCATCCAGCTTGTAAGCGCTGAAGGCATAAGTAAATGGAAACCCGAAAGCATCTACAGTTCCACGAGCGAGCGCATTGTAACCCTCACTAGCAGTAACGGTTGTTGGGATCGCACCTATGGCTTTAGCTGCCCTTCCCATGCCACCTAATGCACGAAGACGCATGCCTTTAAAATCTGCAACAGATTTTGGCGCTGGGCCTTTGCCCATATACTCATATTGCGGCAAGATGCTGGGGAACCAAGGAATGGTGTTCCACGCAGATAGGTTTTTCTGAGCGATCGGGTGATTATAGACCGCTTCAGAGACCGCAATCTGAACATCGAAATTGGGAATAGGCAGGAAAGGCATATCCAAGACATTCAGCGCGCGGTTCTTTTTCGGATGGTATGCAGCACAAAAAGATGCCGCCTCAAATGCGCCAACTGCCAAACCATCTAAGTTTTCTTTACTCTTTGAGAGTTGCTCGCCGTAGTAAATTTTGAACTTAAAATTACCGTTTGTTCTTTTTGACAGCTCTTTACTGAGATACTCAGCACCTTCAGTCCATGCCCTGCGCTTTCCCCAGGTAGAGAACTTCCAAGAAACCTTCGGTCCCTCTATGGTATGACCATCTGCGCTTGCGGGTGCAGGAGCTCCCATCAATAATGCAAAGGCCGAGGCCGCAATACTCGCGGTCACGATAGATTTAGTTTTTCTCATAATTCATCAACCTCCCTACACCTGGCTTATCAGGCTTTTAAAGACTGATCGATCCGGATAGACCGATTTGCGCATCAACCGTACTTAATCTTAAAACCCCCAGCTGATGATCGGACAAATCTAACGTCTATTACCCTACTCTTCAATGCTGGATCGAAAAAAATTGCTTCTCTGATTACGCTTCCACTAACCAAGAACTAGGCTCAAACCGCAGGTCCGGCAAGGCTTTGAATTTTTAAGACTGCGAGCGCGCTCGACGCAATCCCAAATTTAACAAAAGATATAAATTTGATTTAGCGACAAATCAGCTCATTGCTTCGTTTATGAGCTTCTCATATTCTACTTTCGTCGCCGGGCGTGGATTGGTTGCATTGCAATGATCAACTTCAGCCGCCGCTGACATCGGAACTACCACAGAGGCTGGCACTCCCATTTCCCGCAAGTTCGCCGGTAGCCCAAGTTTAGAGTTGAATTCCGAGATGAAAGACGGCAGGTCAACACCTTCATCTAATCCCATGGCTTGTCTAAGGCGACTATATTTATCGCCAACATGGTTGGCATTGAAACGCAGCACTGCTGGCATCACAACAGCATTGAGCGTCCCATGATGGAGACGTGGCTCCTGCATTCCGCCTAATGGATGTGAAATCGCGTGCACTGCGCCAAGTCCTTTTTGAAAAGACATAGCACCCATCATTGCAGCCATCATCATTTCCCATCGTGCCTTTCGATCACTTCCATCCGCAACGGCGCGCTCTATAAAGCCCATGGCACGACGCAGACCTTCAATGGCAATGCCTTCCGCGGGCGGATTGATAACCGGAGAAATATAGGTTTCGATGCAATGTGCGACTGCATCCATCCCAGTCGCTGCTGTTAAACCTCTTGGAAGGCCAAGTGTAAGTTCTGGATCGCAAATTGCACGTCTCGGTATGTTGTATGGACTGGAAAAGCCCAATTTCCGGCCGTCATTCAGCGTCAGAATGGCGCCTCGGCCCACCTCGCTGCCTGTCCCCGCAGTCGTCGGAATCGCGATAACTGGCGCAACTTTGTCAGAGATCTTTTTAGCCCCCCCGAAAATTGCAGCATATTGTTCAAGCGGCGGCTTATGCGCTGTGAGGATTGCTACCCCTTTTGCCAAATCCATCGGAGAACCACCGCCAACGGCAATGAGACCATCGCATTCGTTCTCACGGTATACCTGTAGCGCCTGTAGGACGGCTGCTTCTGTCGGATTCTCGGGCGTCCCGTCAAAAATTGTGATCGGCATCGTATCTGGAATAAACTCAAGCACTTTGTTTAAAATGCCACACCCAGCGACGCCTTGGTCCGTCACAAAAAGCGGACGCGAAATGCCAACTGCCTTCGCTTCCGTTCCCACCAATTTAACAGCGCCAAAATCGAATTGAATGGTCGTAAGATAAGTTATGATCGGCATGTCACATCCATTTTACTATTTAGCGCCAGAGCCGCGTAAATTACTCATGGTGGTTCGCGTCGTAATAGTCTCCAAATCGACACGGATCTCGATTATCGAAATTCGATCAGCTTTCATAGCTTGCTCAAACACGGCTTCGAAATCCTCTGTCTTCTCAACAATGGCACCATAGGCCCCAAAACTCTCAGCCCATTTGGCGAAATCGGGATTTTTGAGTTCCGTTGCGAGAATTCGATTTGGATAATCTCGTTCCTGGTGCATACGAATTGTGCCATAACAGTTGTTATTTATCACAAGAATGATCGGATCCGAGCCATATTGCATTGCCGTGGCTATTTCCTGACCAGACATCATGGCGCCGCCATCGCCAACAAAGGCAACGACGGGTCTATTAGGTGCAGTCAGACGAGCCGAAATAGCTGCTGGGATTGCATAGCCCATCGCGCCGCTGGTCGGCCCCAATTGCGAACGGAATTTGCGGTAACGGTAAAATCGTTGAGCCCAACCAGAAAAATTCCCGGCATCAGTGGTAATGATTGCGTCTGCCGTCAACTTTTCATTCAAAACATCCATCACGGCGTGCATATTGACGCTACTCATCTCCAGTGTCGGTTTCAAATTTTCAATGTAATCTTGATTGGCTTGGCGCAGCCATTCCACGCGGCCATCGGTGTTAGTCGCTTTCATATCCCTCGCTGCAGCAGCAAAACTCTCCATAGATGCCACTATGGAAACATCCGGCTCATAAACGCGGCCGAGCTCAGAAGCGTCCATGTACACGTGCACTAATTTCTGCCGCGGAACAGGAAGACTAACCAAACTGTAACCATTGGTCGTCATCTCCCCAAGTCGCGAGCCCAAAACGATAAGCAAATCCGATGCTCTTAATCGCTCTGTAAGTTGAGGACTCGCGCTGGTGCCCAACTCACCCGCATAGTTCACGTGCATATTGTCGAACAAATCTTGACAGCGGAATGACGCCGCGACCGGAACACCGTTGGCCTCGGAAAATGCCTGAATATCGGTGCAGGCCTTCTCCGACCAACCTGCCCCGCCTAAAATCATCAAGGGACGTTCCGAATTTGCTAATTGAGCCCGAAAATCCGCCATTGCCTTTGGGCCAACTTCCGATCGAACAGTCGTGAAGGCACGCGCATCCGCTACATCTGCCATATCGCGCTGCATATCTTCCGGAATAGACACGGCAACCGGCCCGGGCCGGCCAGACGCTGCTATATGAAACGCTTGACTTACCAACTCGGGTACCCGTTCGGCATGATCAATTTGGACAACCTCCTTGCAGATCGCGCCATAAAACTGGTGGTAATCAACTTCTTGAAAAGCTTCTCGATATTCCTGATCGCGCGCCACTTGACCAATGAAAATGACCATCGGAGTCGAATCTTGCATTGCCGTATGCACGCCGATCGAACCGTTGCAAGCGCCTGGTCCTCTCGTTACCATCGCAACACCCGGTTTGCCGGTAAGTTTACCATACGCTTCTGCCATATTGGTCGCTCCACCCTCTTGGCGGCAAGCAACAGTTTTAATCTCATTTTGCGCATCGTGTAACGCGTCAATGACAGTTAGGTAACTCTCTCCCGGAACGCAGAAAATCGTATCGACCTCATGGATGCGCAGCTGATCAACCAATATCTGTCCGCCGCTCCTCAGCCCATTTCCCCCAGCCATATGTATATCCTTCTTATTTCTTTCTTTCAGGAGATATAACGGTCCAATTAGCAGGCGGCAACGTCATCGATTATTCCAAAATGCAGTTCAATCTAATTGCAGACCTTCAAATTACTTGAACTTTTTATCGCGCAAATGTTTTTGCGTTCTCTCGGCCAGAATGTTTTTGGAATAGAACTTCTCATTGTCTTTTCTAACGCTCATCACAAAGCCTTCAATCGCATCCAGGGTTGGAGTGAAAGATGAAACCTGCGCGGTGCCGCATGGACCCGAGTTAAAGTTTATTCAATCTAGGTTACCAGACTTTTAACCATAAAAAGTATAAGCCTCGTTTTCCGGAATCACCTCGTCGCACTTTAACTTTGTAAGCAGAGGTCGCCCGATTATCGTCAAAATTGTCATTGCAGTAATTTATTGTGATTAGATACGTTTGCGATTACCCGTTTTTAAGTGTTTTTGCGATTTGCATCGTTTGATCGCAAAAATCATAGTTGAGGCTTTCAACAACGTGAAAGAATATGAAAGCTCTAGATAGACGTTTACACGCATACCGTGCGGACCTCGCGGACGCCCGTTTGCGAAATCAATTCAATGCAGCCTCCTATGTCGATGGCAAACCTGGACACATAATTTGTGGTACTGCCGTCTTGCGTTCGGTGCCAGACGATAAATGCCCCATCGATAGCGAATTACTGTACGGCGAAAACATTTCCATCTTCGAACGTAAAGATGGTTGGGCCTGGGTCCAAGCGGAGACGGATCGCTATGTCGGTTATATAAAAGAAAGCACAATTGCTACAAAGCTGGCAGACCCAACCCATTATGTGACCACCCTTCGCACATTCATCTATCCAGAGCCCAATTTGAAAGCGCCGCCGCTTCATCTGATCAGCATGAATTCTCCATTACAATTGACCGAAAAGGAACACACGGGATTTCGATTACTGGAAGAAGGCGGTTGGGTTGTAGCGGGCCATCTTTCAAAATTTGGCAACCAGGATAACGACCCTTGCGAAATTGCCCTAGAGTTCAATGGTACACCGTATCTTTGGGGTGGCCGTACCAGCCTTGGACTCGATTGCTCGGCATTGGTTCAAATGTCGCTACTACGCTGTGGCATAAAGGTTCCCCGCGACAGCGACATGCAAGAAAAGGTAATCGCACGCCCAACTACTTGTCAAAATGACCTTTCTGGTTTGAGACGCGGAGACCTCGTGTATTGGACAGGTCATTGCGGTGTATGGATCGACAGTTCTAGATTTATTCACGCAAATGCAACGGATATGGCCGTTACTATCCAGCCGCTCGAGCACATTCTCGAACATGTAGCGGAAGCAACAGGCGACAATAAACCAAGAATTCGGCGCCCTTAATTGTTAATTATTGCTTTCCTAATTTAAACCGTGGCCTCGGGCCGACTTGTTGCCATTACATTTAAAAACCATCGAAACCGCATGGTCGCATTGAGAAAAACTCTTTGCGAGTTCAATGTTTGCCGTTGCAGCGCATATCTACAATGTCCGCCATAAGCACCGAAAGATGAACTAAACTAACGGTAAGCCAATGCATTGCAAAATCTCCGACAGGCAATTGGTAAACCAAAAGCCCTGACACCAACAAATCAACGACTTAAACCGCGGACCACTCACAATTCTGACCACGAAACTGCGTAAGCAGCATTTATGTTAATTGCTCTTGAAATCGATCGTATTTAACCTGGAAGCCCAGCTAGCCGCGACCACGAGGGACA
>MDSX01051888.1_pt1 | contig 11760 bp, 12 predicted proteins | sample 811141 | NCBI WGS metagenome assembly MDSX01 (sample SAMN05326642, study PRJNA326480) | marine metagenome | isolation source: seawater | place: Atlantic Ocean: South East | collected 2010
TATCGTATGTTCCGTCAGAAACTCTGTAAGTTGTAATATAATCACTAACATCATTATAGTATACGGAACCATTTATATGACTGCCCATAAACATATTTTCGAAGCCAAGCTCAAAAGTAGTATGTACCTCAGAATCTAGATTTGGGTTACCAACATGTCTTAGCCTATATTTGGCTCCACCCATGCTTGTCATAGAAGTTTTGGCATTAAACAATTCTGTGGCATCTGGTGTTCTTTCATTTCTGCTTAGAGAAATGTAAGCGCTAGACATTTGTCCATAGTTCTTCTTGAGCCTTAAGAAACCACTATAATTATTGAAGTCTCTTTTGCCAGCTGTAACAGTTCCAGTGTAGTGAGCTGTGTACAATGTGTTTGCTGATACCTGTAGCATATTACTACCAAAGTCATCAGTTGCACGCGTAGCATTGGTCTCTACTCTATCAAGTCTAAGACCATAAGACATAGTTGTTTGATCAGAAACTTTATTGTCGTTTTCTAAGAAAAATCCAAGTTTAGATATTTCTGCTCCAGGCCACATATACATTAGATTCATTAGCATTCCACTCATGGTCATGCTTTGTTCTGCATCTCTAGTATTATGTTCATAATCGATACCTACTTTCATGCCACTGTCCATAGCACCAATTACTCTCCACCCATAAGTATCAGAAGCAGCTGGTGTCTTCATCGAATTTGTAGTTCTCATCGTAAAGTTATCCATTAAATGATCCATGTCAGAATTATGTAACTCAACCTTCATTGAAGAAAATGGACCGAATGGTGTTACGCGATGATATTTTAAATTATAAATATCAGTATAACTATAAGCTATATCCATAGGTAACCCAGCAAACCCAATATTTTCTTGAGAATTATTAGTATATGTAAATTCAAGTTTTGAACCATCATCTAATCTTTTGCCTAAAATTGCTGCATAGTTACTAGTCTCATATTCTGTCAGCGGCTTTAAGCCTGTTCCTGTCTCATAATTACCTGCCTCAGAATAAGAACCATTGATTCTAAAGTAGGCTTGACCTAAACCTAAAGTAAAGTCACCTAAAGTGGTTTTGCCTTCGGCATTTGAGTCAAATGTCTGCCCAATTTTTAATTTATAACCTTTCGATTGAGCTTTATCACCTTTAGATAATCTAGTTTGAGTAAGTGGTTCTGTAATACGTTCATATCTTACCACTCCCCCAGGACCACCAGCACCATAGATAACAGATTGGGACCCTTTAATTACAGTAATAGAATCATAGTTCTCAATATTTACATAAGTGGATGCTGGATCCATTTTAGATGAACAAGCTCCATAAACTATAGCGCCATCAATAGATGAGTTAAGTCTTTGGTCGCTTTGTCCTCTTATCACAGGATCAAGTCCATGCCCACCACGTCTGATTGTATTAATACCATTGATGGATCTTAAAAGGTCTCCACCATCAATAGCATTTTTAGTATTAATATCTTCTATAGCTTGACTGGTTAAGTCCTGGGTGCTCAAGACTGGCGCAGAAATTTGTATATCTGTTAAATCTTCCGCATGAAGATTGGTCACAAATAATGCTGCTATAAAGAAAATGTATTTGTATGTATTCATAGTTCCTCCACTATAAATTAGTTAAATTTAATTAAAATGTTTTAAATGTAACTATGTGGAGGAGATCGAGATGTTTTAAAAAATGATTTTGTTGTATGTTTGAATTCTTTTTTATTTTGACTTAATAAGATAGGTTTTCTGATTATAAAAATATCTTTATGGTCAGCATCAGATGCAATATCTAGATAATATGAGCAATGATCGCAGGAAATAATTTGATTGTTAGTAGATTGTTCAGTATGAAACTTACAAATATAGTTCTCATCATCGAAAATATCATGTGAAGAAACTACAGCAGTAGGGAATGCGCCTACGCATATCAATAAGACAAACAAGTTGTAGTATTTACCAAAAATCTTCATTAAAACCCCTAAAAATATACTACATGATTTTTATCTAATGTCTAGATTAAAGAAAGCTGGGGTTTGAGAAACGCGGATATTTATACACATATTCTACAAATACTCAAATCCTTGTTTTGACAAAAGATTCTTTCTTGTAATCAAGAAGGCATCTAATGAGAAACCTTATGATGGATATCTAACCTAAGGGAGAGATTAAGAATGTTCTCTTAAGCTAGATATCCATACTTATTTCACCGGAGAATGATGAAATCTTAAAAGTCGAATTTCACTCCTGCCATTACAGACACCGGCTTATTAGGACGTTTACCGTACTCATGCTCGGAAGCCACAATGACTTTGTCGAATAAGTTATCTACATTAAAAAATAACTTAGCGTTTTTAATTCCACCTGTATTCATATTAAGGTTCATAGAACTATGTAAATCAAAAATGAATGCCTTACCAGTTCTGTATGTATTGTTATCATTAGTGAATGTATCATCATGATATTTAGCCCCAAGAGCTATACTATAATCATTTGTCTCCATTCCTAAAGATGTGTACAGTTGGAAATCAGGTACATAAGCAATCGAATTGCCCACATAACTTGTATTTTGACCTTTGTATTCAGAATCTTGTATCATCCCAGTTACCATAAATGGGTATCTTGTGCTAGAAGATGAAGAAGGCGCGCCTTTCATCTCTGTGCCAGCAAACAAGTTATTTACACGATATTGAAATTCAATACCTTTGACCTCTGCCTGTCCTTTGTTAGTAGTATCACCTGAACTACCAGAACATCCAGCTGCCTCAAGACAAGTTTCATTTAGCTGATCGTAATCATTTAAGAACGCTATGATTTCCATGAAACCACCTGCAGTTTCTTTTCTGAATCCAAGCTCATAGTTATCCGATTTTTCTGGTTCAACAGAAAGTCCTTTACCTGCATCTACAGGGCTATGTCCTTGGTTATAAGATGCATACAAAGAAACACCTGGTGCAGCTCTAAAAATTGTAGACGCAGCAATCATTGTTGCCGTTCTATCTAAATCTTGTTTAGAGTTACCTGGGTTTGCGTTTGTACCATCATTACTTTCCATGTCTTCATATCTAACTCCAAAAGAGTGTGTGAAAGCACCGTCAGTAATTGTATCTTTTAAATGCCATGATACTGCATCTGTATCTTTAAGTTCTGCGTCTGAGAACCTAGAAGTGTCATTACCATGTTCAGATAATAATGTCATAGTACCGTTGCCATCAACAGTATATCTTTGACTAAATCCATCATCAGCTCTTGATCTATAATCTTTATGGCGTCTGTATCCATATTCTAGATCATGGTTACCCATTAAATGGTTTATGACAAATTGAACACCTGTCATTCCATAGTCACGATGACCCATAGATCTTTTTATATACTCACCATTAACCATAGCTGTGTTATTAGTTAATATGTTACACGCTCTTAGTTCGATGCCTGAATCACCAGCACAATTTCCGGCCATATCAATAGCTGAATATTTAACAGTAGCATTATTAGTATTAGCACCGTCACCATCTGGATCAACCATCATCTCACCACTTTTTCCCCAAATTCTACTATATCTAGTTTTATATAACTTAGATGTAATAGTCATATTTGAAGAAGGTTGCATTGTATGTGTGAAGATATATCGATGATAATCATTATCCATTTGATCAACAGATGAAACACCATATCTTTGATATGGATCAGCGTGGAAATCTGTACCTGTCAATCCAATGTATGTTTCATTTGATGTTTCAGAAGTATTGGAACTTGTGATTTCAAATGTTTGATTCCATGCACTGTTCATTGGTGTATACCTAAGTTTAAATAAGTCAGTTTGCTTATCAAAACCTGCATCAGTGTTGTTACCAGTACCTTTAATATTTTTATATCCATCAGCTCTATAGTCATGATATTCAAATACATAACCTACTGAACCAATATTCCCACCGTAGTATGTGTGATTTCTTGAGAAACCGTCATCTCCACCAGTTACAGAATAGTGTCCTTCGCTACCAGATGTAGGGACCGATCTAGATAAGAAGTTAATTGTACCAGCAGTTGTTCTTGGACCTTGTCCAATGGCTGCTGCGCCTTTTAAAACTTCTACTCCTTCCATACGACCAACATCAGGGAAGAAATACATACTTCCATTAGAGTAAATAGCTGGACCTTGTGGCACGCCATCTTCTAAAATATTTATTTTTGTTGTTCTCAGAGCACTGGTTCCTCTCATACCTAAGTTTGTTCTTAAGCCGTAACCATCTTCAGTCTGAGAATAAACGCCTGGGATTCTTCTCAGAACTCTCTCAGCATCTGTATAACCCAATGATTTCATCTCGTCATCAGAGATATAATGGGCTGATCCTGCTTGTTGTGTTTCATCTTGTGATCCAAAAACACTAACAGGACTCATTTCTTCGGCAAATATAGTTGAACTCATTAGTAATAATGAGCTAACCGCAAATGCCTGAAAATGTTGTTTTTTCATATTATTTTCCTCATATATATATATAAAGTTAGTAAAATATATAGCTGTAATACCAATATTCTAACTATTCTGGAATATTATATGCGAATGATTCTTATTTGTAAATGCGAATGATTGTTATTATTGTTATAATTACTAAATAAAATGACTTATATCTTAAAATTATATAAAATTATGAGCTCATGAGGGTTATATGGTCAGAATTAGTTTAACGCCGATAATAGATGTAGTATTTATTCTTTTAATATTTTTCATGCTGGCAACAAATTTTCAAAGTTTCAATCAAACTGATATTAAGCTATCTAATGAGGAAGCTAGTACCTCACAGAGTGATAAGAAAATATATTTAGTGGAATTCAATAAAGAAGGTGAATTTAAATTAAATAAAGCAACAATGTCTCAAAAGAGTATCAAAAATAAAATTCTAGACAGCAAGAAAAAAGATGAAGAGTATATCGTTGTAATCAAAGGCGCCAAAGATACAGAAATACAGGATATATTAAATGTAATTGCAGATTTTAAAAAAAACAATATAAAAGAAATTACAATTGGGATATCTAAAAATGATTTAGATGAAAATTATGAAAATGAAAAAAAGGATATAGATATGCCCTTGCTTGAAAAGCTATAAATATGAAATTAAAAAATCAAATAAATAAAATATATAATGACGATAATCTACTCCCGTTAGTGAATATCATATTTTTGTTATTAATATTCTTTATGTTAGCAGGTGTAATCGCTAAACAAAAAGAAATGTATGATATTGATTTAGCATCAGCTGTAATTGATGACTATATAGAAAAAGATAAACATGTTTTATTTATTAAATCTAATGGAGAAATTATTTTTAATGACGAAGCTATTACAATTAAAACGTTAGATGAGAAATTAAAGTCAATTGATGATAAAAATATAATAATTGCTGCAGATAAATTAGTTACAACAGGAAAATTAAATAATATCCTAATTAAACTAAATAAAAATAAGATATCAAGTGTAACCCTCCTATCAAATGAGAAATGAATAAATCTGACAATATCAATAAATATATCTTTCTAGCTCTTATAGTGCATTCTATGTTTTTGGTATCTTTTACAATAAATAGATCAGTAAGTGATATTACTAAAATTGGTGAAACAGGTATGACAATTCAGATGATAATTCTTGAAACTAGTGATGAGATATATGAGAAAAGCTTTTCATCTGAAGAGTTAAGAAATAAAACTGAAGATTCAGAAAAAGAACAACAAGTTCTGATAGACAATAGAGCTGTTGGTGATAAATCTGAAAATATATATGATACATATTATGGAAGAGTCAGGCAGATAATTGATGCTAATAAGAGTTATCCGTTACTGGCAAGACAACGTAAACAAGAAGGGTCGCCAAAAGTTAGTTTTACAATTCTAAAAAATGGAATAGTGGAAAAATTATCTGTTGACTCATCTGGCTATAGAATTTTAGATAGAGAAGCCCGACGCATCATCATGATATCATCACCATTCCCTGAAATACCAGATAGCATGAATAAGGATTCTATAGATTTAACTATCCCAATAAATTTTAAATTAAACAATTAATCTGTATTATACCAGTTTAATTTCTCTCGAAGATTTACGACAAATCCTATTATAAAAATTGTTGGTGCTATAGGTTTTTTTTCTTTTACAAGTTGGCTCATATTTTCAACTGTAGATGTATAAACTTTTTGATCTGGAGTAGTTCCTTGTTGAACTAATGCGCATGGGGTCTTTGAATCTAATCCATTTTCAATTAATTGACTACAAATTATATCTATTGATACAAGCCCCATATAAAATACTATAGTTTGATTTGGCTGTATGAGTTTCTCCCAATTCAAATCTAATTTTCCTTCTTTTAGATGGCCTGTTACAAATATACATGATTGCGCATGATCTCTATGAGTTAATGGTATACCACTATATGCTGAGCAACCACTTGCACTTGTAATTCCAGGAACTACCTGAAACGAAACATTATTGTCAACTAATGTATCAATTTCCTCTCCACCTCTGCCAAAAATAAAGGGGTCTCCTCCTTTTAGCCTAAGAACTCTTTTGCCTTGCTTTGCATACTTAACAAGTAAACTGTTAATTTCTTCTTGTCTCACAGTATGGTTATCTCTCTGCTTTCCAACATAAACTTTTTGTGCATCTCGGCGTATCAAGTCAGTAATCGTAGGATGCACCAATCTATCATACAATGCGATATCTGCTTGTTGCATTAATCTTAAAGCCCTAAAAGTTAATAAATCAGGATCGCCAGGACCCGCGCCAACTAAATAAACTTCACCTTCGCCTTTTTTTTCTTCATCAAAGTTGTTTATTTCTTTATTAAGATAATTTACTGCCTCACTATCTTGTCCACTTAAGACAAGCTCCACAAATTTTCCATTTAGCATTTGCTCCCAAAAGATTCTATTAGATTTAGAATTAACTAATTTTTTTCTAACTGGAATCCTATTTTCAGAAACTATCTTAGCTAGTCGTCCATAAGCCCCAGGTATCAATGTTTCAAGTTTAGTTCTTAGTAGTCTTGCCAGAACTGGAGAAGAGCCTCCGGTTGATACCGCTACAGTTATAGGGCCTCTCTCTAGAATTGATGGGAATATAAAATCACAAATATTGGGTTTATCAACAACATTAACTAAAATACCTTTATGATTTGCCTGACTTGCTATTTCTTCATTTAAAGATTCGTCATTTGTTGCTGCTATTACAAAAGAAAAACTATTAGTCATATGTTCAGTTTTATAGGTACTATTGATAGCAGTTATATTTTTATTATTTTTAATTAAATCAAGAATATAATCTGTAAATTGTGGAGATATAATAGTCAGCTTGGCATTAGCTTTCAGTAATAAATCTAATTTCCTTTCAGCAACTTCTCCACCACCAATTAATAGGACGGACTGCTTGCTGAGTTCCATAAAAAAAGGGAAGTATTTCATTAAGTTTTTTCTATCCCAGCTTTTTTATACCAGTATTGTGATTTCTCAAGATCTTGCGGAACAAGTTTGCCCTCTTCGTAAATCATGGCTAGGGTTGTTGCTGACCCCATTAAACCTTGGTTGGCAGCTTTTGTGAACCACTCGATACTTTTATCAATATCCTTCTCTGTACACTCCCCTTCAAAAAACATAAAGCCATATGCATGTTGCGCCAACGGATAACCTTTGATAGCAGCACTTTCCATATAAGTAAACGCTTTTTCAGTACTTGCCTGACATCCTAAACCATTCTGAAGCATTATTGCCATTCGATACATAGCTTCAACATTTCCCTCAGAAGCAATTGGAGATAATAATTTTATAGCATGAGCAAAATTCTTAGTTTCAAAAGCAGCTATTCCGCTTTCTAACTCCATAGCTCTATTTTCAAATTTATCCATATTAGTCCTTTAGTAAATCTTCTAGTTTGCCATCCATATCATGTTCAATTAAATCGTCAAAACCTCCAACATGATAATCACCAATAAAAATCTGGGGGACTGATTGTCTTTTTGATTTTTCCATCATTATCCTGAGTTGCTCTTGATCCATATCAACCATAATATCTTCATAAGCGATATCTTTTTTTTGGAAAAAGTTTTTAGCTCTGACACAGTAAGGGCAGATTCTTGTGCTATATATGGTTACTTTTTTCATATATCTAATACCTAGTTATAATGTTTAATCTTTCTATTTTCATTTTTTTGAATAACTATTCCGATCACATCGAATGAATTATCTAATAAAATATCTGGATAAGTAGGATTGAGTGGTGATAAATATTTATTACCATTTTTTTCTTCATATTTCCTAAACCATCTTACCCCTTCATATTCAACAAAGACGAACTGACCATGATAACACTGTCCAACGGGATCAATAATAACTATACAATTATTAGAGAACTCTGGCTCCATGCTATCATCAGTTACTTGAAGTGCATATGGCTCAGAGGCTCCACAATCTGAATGTATATCGTCTAGTTTGTCTTCTTGTGTACTCATAAATATCTAAGGTTTATTATAATTGGTAGAACTAAAACATCAAAGGTTTAGATGTCATATTCATAAAACTGTTGTAAATTCTTATACTAAATAAGTACTATCTTCGTAGTTTAAAGAATTGCTTTAATAAATCTGACGACTCTTTCTGCATCATACCGCTTACCACCTTTGGTTTATGATGACATGATGTAGATTCAAATATTTTAGGGCCAGATGATACGCCTCCACTTTTTTGATCATCAGCGGCATAATATAGAGTATCAATTCTTGCAAAACTTATAGCTTGTGCGCACATTGGGCAAGGCTCTAAACTGACATACATGTCACAACCTACCAATCTTTCGTTCTTTAATATTTCCATTGATTTTTGCAACGCCAACATTTCTGCATGAGCAAGCGATGAACCTGTTGTCCTCATTTGATTAGAAAATGCTGCTAGGATTTCTGAGTTACGATTTTGAACTACTACAGCCCCAACAGGTACTTCGTTATTTTCAAAAGCAGTTTGAGCAAGCTCTATAGCTAATCCCATAAAAAGCTTATTATTTTCACTAGTCATTATTATTAAGAATAGTCTCTTGAAATATTACAGGCTTGCCTATTGGCTTAATCATTTCATCATCCATCATAACAACATTACCTCGAATTATCGTTGCAATTGGCCATCCGATAACATCCATGCCATCATAAGGGGTCCAGCCTGTTTTTGATCTTTGTTGAGAATTAGTAATAGTATTTTTCTTATTCATATCTACAACTGTGAAATCAGCATCATAGCCTATTTTAATTCTTCCTTTGTTGACTAACTTGTGAATTCTTTCAGGCCCATATGACCAGAGTTCCACTAATCGTTCTAAACTTAATTTTCCAGAGTTCACATGATTTAACATAATGGGAACTAATGTTTGAACGCCTGGAGTTCCACTTGGGGATTTAGGGTACTCTCGAGATTTTTCTTCTAAAGTATGAGGAGCATGATCTGAAGCAAGTATGTCAACAGTTCCATCATTTAAGGCCACCCATAGTGCATCTTGATGGTGCTTCTCTCTAATAGGAGGATTTTGCTGAGCGAGTGTCCCCAGCTTCTCGTAGCAATCTGGTGCATGGAGAGTAAGATGATTTGCTAATAATTCTACGCTAGCAACATCTTTATTTTTTCTTAAGAAATCCATTTCTTCAGATGTTGTTATATGTAACACATGAACTCTTCTATTATATTTTTTTGCTATAGAAACAACTCTCTTAGTTGCAGAGAAACAGCTTTCCGGTGAACGCCAAACACTATGAAGTGATACATCTGTTTGATCTTTGAGAATAGTCTTCATATTTTCTTGCATTATATATTGATCTTCAGCATGTACGGCCACAACTCTTTTACCATTTGATAACACAGACTCAACTTCTTCATCGCTCGCAGTCATTAACTCTCCCGTAGAAGCCCCCATAAATATTTTAATGCCACATATCCCAGGAGCATTTTCCCATTTATCAAGATTTGGGCCTGTTCTGCCAGTCCCTCCAAGATAAAAAGCATAATCAGTCCACGCTACTCTACTAGCCCTCTGTAGTTTATCTTTTATTGTTTCTGGAGTAATTGTCAAAGGGTCTGTATTTGGCATTTCAAAAACCGCTGTGACACCACCAGCCGCTGCAGCTAGCATCCCAGATTCTAAGTTTTCTTTATTTTCTAAACCAGGTTCCCTGAAATGAACTTGCGAATCAATAACTCCTGGCAAAACATGTAGCCCTGAACAATCTACAGTATTTTTCGCATCAGCACTCGATAAATCTCCAATATCGCTAATACTTTCATTGATGACGCCTATATCTATTTTCTGTATACCCTCAGGAAGAACCACATTTCCATTCTTTAGTACTAGGTCATATTTTATTTTATTATTCATAGAAAACATCATATCAACTTTGTTCGTCTAATTTCTATAAATATTAAGAAAAACTTGCTTTTATTGTATATATTGATATGTTTATTTCCATGCAAAGAATATTAGATAATTTTGGTTTAACAATATCAGCGGCCTGTGCTGTACACTGCATATTATTGCCTATATTTCTTATATTAGCACCATATGTAGAATTAACATTTTTTACATCTCATGAATTTCATGAAAGTTTAATGTACTTTATATTGCCAACATCACTTATCGCATTCACTTTAGGTTGCAAAAGACATAATGATGATATTGTAAAGCTGGGTGGAATATGTGCAATATTTGTTTTATTACTAGCTATCTCTTTGCATGATTTTAGTGAAGTACTATCAGTCATATTAACACTATTTGCTAGTTGTTTATTAATATTCACACATTTAAGAAATAGGACACTGTGCTCTCATGAAGATTATTCATGTCATAAATAAATTATAAATTAACTAATAAGTTAGTATTCATCTACCCATCCAACTTTATTCAAGAAATCATCGTAAGTTCCATCAAATAGACTAACTTTATTATCATCAAAAACAATTAACTTATTAGCAACTTCATTCAGAAAATACTCATCATGAGTAACCATCAGAACAGCGCCCTCGAAAGATTTAATGGCAGATAATAATGAGTCACATGAATCTAGATCTAAGTGATTTGTTGGCTCATCTAGTAATAATAAATTTGCTGATTTAATCAGTATTTTTCCAAGCATAACTCTACTTTTTTCGCCACCAGATAAAACATTGATCTTTTTATTTGATAAATTATTTGAAAACATCATGTTTGCACAAGTTTTTCTAACTTCAGTTTCATGTATATCTGGAACACAATTTTGGATTTCTTCATAGATAGTATTATTTGGATCAAGCCTATCTATGTTCATTTGACCAAAATAACCAATCTTAGTTTTAACATGATGATTTACATAGCCATTAATTGGATTAAGATCACCTGTTATTAATTTTAATAATGTTGACTTGCCTTTCCCGTTTTTACCAATTATGCAAATTTTGTCATCCCTTTTTATGCTGAAAGATAAATTATTTATAAGAGGATTATTCTCTTCGTAAAAAAAATCAAGTTTACTTGAATTAATAAGATTTTCTTTACTACCATATGGCTCATAGTTGAATTTAAAATCTAAATTAGCAACCGCTGCAAGTTTTTCTTTTACCTCTTTTTTTTCTAGAGCTTTAATTTTAGACTGTGCTCTCGTTGCCATACTAGCTTTTGACTTAAATCGATTAATCCAGGCTTCTGTTTTTTCTCTTTTCTTTGCTTCATTGGCAACTGTCTTGTTATATATTTCTTCTTCACTTAGTATTTTTTCTAAA
>MDSX01024707.1_pt1 | contig 11757 bp, 7 predicted proteins | sample 811141 | NCBI WGS metagenome assembly MDSX01 (sample SAMN05326642, study PRJNA326480) | marine metagenome | isolation source: seawater | place: Atlantic Ocean: South East | collected 2010
CCTATATTATCCTAAAGCAATAGCTAATGCAACAGGGTCGGGTGCAGTATTAGTAATTGTTACTGTATCTGTTGCACTTACTGCTACTTGCATATTTGTTCCTGCTGTAAAGGTTAATGTATTTCCGTCTGTTATACTTTGTGTGGTTGACCCATCAGAAATAGTAAAACTATTAAAGGTACCCGTACCATCAGCACCATCGCTCCCCGGATTTCCTTGTGCACCTGTCGCACCCGCAGGAATACCTAATGCTAATACACCTGTTGATGTATTATAAGATGCTGTGGCTGTTGCACCTGCACTTAATGAACTAACTGTAACACCACCTGCTAATGGTTGTGTGCTCACTGCAACATTACCATCTGTATCAAACGATAAAATTTTATTTGCTCTAGTTGCTTTTACTGGAATAAATGTAGTAGCTGATACTGTATCATAGTCATATAGTTTTAAACTTCTACTGCTTTGTTGATTAACATCTGCAACCATAGATGCAAATTTATCTTGTTGTGTGTTAAGCGCAGTAACATCAAAGGTACCATTTACAGGAAAATCACTTGTTCTTTCAATTGGTGTTTCTCTAACAATAACAACAATATCACCTGATGTTAGACCTGCTCCAAATGTAACTGTACCACCATCACCAAACTCATAAGCACTATCTGTTGTACTAGATGTTCCTGTTACTTTGTATGTAGTATTAGTAGTAGCACTACTATTAAATGTCATAAGTGCTGTATTTTTATATACTTTTAAGTCTGTAATATTAAAAAATTCAAAAGGTACAGTAAACGCAGTTTGATTGCTTGAAGCTGTATAGCTTACACGAGGTGTATTATTTGCACTTAATATCGTCATCTTAGTATAGCGTCATTGTACATATTTCTAAATGATTCATCAATATAAAATAAACTATTAAATGGTATCATTCTTCTTATAAGTGTAGCTTTTTCATTGTAAGTAAGATTACCAGTTCCAAACGCATAAAGCAAATCTGCAATCATACTAGGGCCTGCTCCTACAATTTCACCTAATGCACTAATAGCATCTGGGTCACCAAAGCGTCCTTCTTGTCCTAGCAATGGTCTAAGTCCAATAGGTTTGCGAAATAAACCACCACTTAATGTTTCTGCAATATAGTTTAAATCACCAAACAATCCTAATACACCAGATAATTCTACACCTCTAATTACTTTTTCTTCAAAATCTTTTTGTCCATAAAATGATGGATTTTTTAAATAATCACCTAACATACCCATAGAAATAGCGGCAGTTATACCACTCATTACAGCACGTTCTCTACCTTGTACCATTGATGTTAAAACTTTTCTATTAGCGGCAATACCCCAAGAAAAGAATTGAAATGGTAATCCCATATATGCATTACTAAACTTGCCACCCATATCTGTTTTTGTATATCCCAACATTCTAAAAAAATTATTATCTAATAAGTTTGCATACTCTTCATTATTAATACGAATTACACCTGTCATCATATTAAATTTATCTGCAGGAGTTGGAGTTACAATAGTACGTTGTGTATCAGACCATATAGCATTTGATAGTTTTCTTCTTGCACTATCTGCACCTGCTCCTGTCCATTCTTGAGCATTTGCAACATATGCTACATCATCTACTTTTTCTACAGGCATATTTGCAATTACTTCTGCTGTACGTTTATCAATACCATAACTAAGTAAACGCTCTTGACCAAACGAATCTAGTGTACCTTTATTCCATTTAATAGAATCTTCAATAAAACGGTGCATTGCAATATTAGTCTGAAATCTTTTCATTAAATGAGTCCAAGGTGTAAGACCATTTAACATAAAGAACGGGCCTTGTGCTCGTTCTAGTGGTTGTTCAATAAAACGTCCAAATGTATCACCAAGCCTATTACCACCTTGTACACCACTTTCTGCAAGTTCTCTATATGCGGCAGTATCTAAAGACATTTCCATAATTGGTGCAAGATAATTAATATCTTTGACTGCTCTTGAATATACATCAAGATTTTGTAGCCAAGGTTTAATTGCTACTTTATATGATTGTTCAAAACCATGCACCATAACTGGTCTTGCAACATCTACAAGTGCAGAAAATATAACTCTACCCATCATTGCAACACTTGCCCAATTACGTAATGTTTTAGCTGTTCTTGCTCCAAAAGATGTTGGGTCTTGTGTATTAAGAATACCTAAAACTTTATCTTTTTCATCTCTAAATCCATTAATTATAGTATTGATTTCATTTCTTGGTGTATTTGCTTTTATAAGTTTTATTTCTAAATCATCTAAAAAATTAACCATATGTGTATCACCAAACTCTTCTGCTAATCGTATTGCAGGTGCCATTCGTGCATGATAACTTCTAAGTAAAAATTCTGTATCTAATTCTATAAAATCAAGAACATCTTTATTAGGTATATCTAATTCTCTTTGTAATAAATTTTTTGCACCTACTTTAAATCTACCATCAACATCTTTAGCAAATCCTCCTATACCTTCGCCATCTTGCATAGTCGCTTCATTATCTACAATTTTATTATATACATCTTCTACTTTAGTATTTATATCATCAACAAATCCTCTACTTTTTAAAAACTCATCTAACTCTTCTCCACTTAGATTATTTGGAATTGTTGCTTTTTGTCTTTGTAATTTAGTTTGATAATATTTTCTAAGTATTTCTTTAAATTGTGGAGCATTATGTCTAATTTTATCAATTAACCACACTCTTGGTAAAAAGTTTTCTTCTATTGTTTGTTCTGAAAAACCTGCTTTTTTTGCAAATTTTTCTTCTTCTCTTTTTAATTTATTAATTTTTTGCTGAAGTAATTGTTTACTTTCATTATTAAGTTTTGTGGTATCAAGCTTTTCTGCTTTTCTTCTATTATATAATTTATTAAGCTGAAATATTTTAAAACTATCTTGAGATGCAAACATTTCATTTTGTTTACCTTGTTTTAATTTTTTTTTAAAATATTTATCAAGTCTTGCAATCGACCTTTTATATATATTTTGCACACTAACATCTAATTGAAATTGTTCTATTAAATCTGGGTCTATACGTAACTTTCCTAGTTGTTGAAAATATTCTCTATCTGTAAGTTTTGCAGGTTCATCTCCTAGCTTTTGTCTAAGTATATTTTTACGTACTGTATTAACTACTTTTTCTCCAAATAGTGCACCTTTACCAATAAATTGTTGTACAGCACCTGTTGTAGGGTCAATACCTCTAAGTTCCATATAATCTTGTTTAATACCATCTAAAACTTCTAATAAATCAGCCGCATCTTCTGTTGCATTACGCATTACAACACTAGAATCACCTGCAATACCTAAATCTATAGCACGTTGTGATGTAGAAAAATCTCCACTAAGATTTAATGCTCTTGTTTGTATATATTTTATTAAACTTGGTGGTGCATTTTTTAATCTTTTTGCAGTTCTATTAACAAGATTACCTAAATTACCCCAACTATCGACATTTGATAAAAATGCACCTGCTTTTATGCTTCTATCTGCTTTATTTTCTCTAGTAATATCTTCTAAAATTACATTATCTATTCTATTTTCATAATCTACTAATAATTCATCTTTTTGTTGTCTAAATTTGCTATTTTTTGGTGCTTGTTTTTTTAAAAGTTCTTTTTTTATATTAAACTTAATAAAATCATCTGTATTTTTAATAATAGAACGAGGTAATGGTATTCTTCCTTTGCCCTGTGGTTGTAAACCTCGTCCTGTTTGTGCTAATCTGTATGCTTGTGCTAAATCTATATACATTATTTCTTCTTTAGCATCATACTTTAACCATTTACCTTTAGTTTTTTTTGTTCTATTTGGAAAATTGTCTAAAATTTCTCTTTGCGTACTTTCATCTAAATCAAAATCTGTAATAAATCTAGACCTTCTATTTTTAATATTAGATAATCCTCCACCTAATACTTGTTTAAGTTTTAAATTTGGTTGTCCTGCTTTAATATTTATAAATACATCATTAGGTACTTTGATATTTTCAAAATCTACACGACCTTCAGATTTGTGAAATGCTCTACTTGCATTTTCTAAAATGTTTTGTTTTGTTGCAGGTTTACCATTTAACTGTAGTTTTTTACCAAAAACCCCAGATAATAATCCACCTGCTAACATACCAAAACCAACATACCCTGCAGTTTCTTCAAAAGTAGCTGTTGGGTCATATGCATGGCGTATAGGTTCTGTAGCACCGACTGCCGCACCAGTAAGCAAACCACCTTTAACTGCTTTGTGGACAAAACCTACACCAGATGCAAATGGTATAGGTACATATGTAATTGGGTCTGCAAACGCCGCAACGAACGCAGGTAAGATTCTACCACTATCTGCTATACGTTCTCTTCGTGCATTATTTCTATCAATTTTTCCTTTTATAAAATCTGCTTCTTCTTTGTTGCGAACATCTACAAAATCCATTGCGTTTGCACTATAGTTTTCAAAGTCATCTGTATAGGGATTATATGTTTTATCTTCTGGTAAACTTGCATAATTGTTATCATTTTTATGACTATCGTATATCTGTCCTATCCATGATAACCAAATATTATCTTTTACATCTTCTGCAAAACTTTGTTTAATTGTAATACCGGGTAATGGGCGTGGCCCAAGAAAACGTGTACTATGTGCATTTAACTGTTGTAAACTTTGTGTTTGTTCTTCACTTAAATTAAAGTCATTTACATTATTATTGATTGGAGCGTTACTATTTGTTACCACTTCTTGCACTCCATTGTTTTTTATAATTTATAGAATCTGGTGTACTCGCATCTATTAAATCTTCTGCATCTTGTGCTGTTATAGTTTTACCTTTTAATTTAGCTTCTCTAATTACTTTTGCTTGTTCTACAGTATTGATACTATTGTTTTTCTTAAGTATACCTTTCATAAACTGGTATTCCACTAATGGGTCATATATAATTTCATCACCTTCTTCATTCATAATAGTATACTGCTTATTATTATCATCAATATAAACCATTACATATAAAGGGTATGTAGAATTTGTAACAATGGTATTTCTATTTGCTATTGTCATTAATTTAATATCATTAATAGATATATTGGAATCTTGTTCTGCTAAATTTTTATTGTTAACATACCCTGCTTTTGCAGTTTCTAAAATAGTTCTATGTTGATATGAAATGTCTTGCTTTTTTGTAAAAGGATTTATTAACGAGTAAAAATCTTCTATAGGATTAATGACAAAAGATGAATCAATATCTTTTATATTATCTTCACTAAGTGCAGTAGCACCACTAATTCCTAATTTACTAAAACCTACATAACTATGAGCCATTGCATTATCAAATGCTCTTTCTGCATATTCTTCAATAGTATCTACTGTTATTTTACCACCAATTTTATTATTTTGAATTTGTCTTACTACATATTGTTGTAAGTCTTCTATAGGAAAAGATGAAACAAAATCATCACGGAATGTACCTTGTGCTTTTTGCCCTAAGGTTGTTACAATAGCTTCTTGTATATCTTTTTTGCTAAAACTTGTGCCTTGTATATTAATTATATCTTTTAAAGGTAAACCATCTGGGCCAAGGTCAAATGCATTATTAATATCTGTTTGCGTTATTTGTCGTTGTCCAAAAATTCTTAACTGTTGTAAATAATCAAAGGCATTTATATCTTCTTGACTAAATCCTAAATTTTCAAAAGTATTTTTTACGGCTATACCATTTCTTGTATATAAAACATCATTTTGTAATTGTGCTAATTGAGGTAACATAGTTCGTACAAAGACTTCATCTACTTTCATTTTATCAATAAATTGATTTCGTTGTGTTGTTGGTAAATATTTATGAACTTTCATAATACCTGTTATCTGTTGTGCATAATTTGACCCATTAACGTCTAATTTAGTTCCAAGTGTATTATTAAAATATCTATTTGCGTCTACTAATAAAAGGTTTCCATCTGCTTTTCCAATTGAATTCATTTCTATTTTACTCGGAACAACAGCATCTTCATTAGAAAGCATTGTTTCTGCATTAATTCGTAAAGTTGCAAGACTATCTTGGTTTGATTCTAATCCAGATAATAGAGCTTTTTTTCGTGTAAGCATTGTTCTTATCTTTGTTTTGGCACTAGCATCAAGAGCACCCAATTTTTCTACAAACTCTGCTTGAGTAACCTTAACTGCATCACCATCTGGTGCTTGAAGATTACCTACACCACCATCAACTAATATCAACATATTATCAATATTTTTAATTTCTCTGCTTAATGTATCTAAATTTTGATTTTCAAAATCGCCTACACCAGTAAATTTTCCATACACATTACCAAATGCAACAAGTGCTGATAAATCTTTAAGTTGTTCTTTTCCATTTAATGATGCATATTCCGAGTTTTCCATATATGCTGATAACTCATTTTTAAACTGTTCTAATGTGCCTTTTGCTAAATTTGGCATATTACTATTAAGTGCTACAAATATTTTTTCTTCAGTATCTTCAAAATAGTTTTGTGCATTTATGTTATTTTGTTTATTCTCAAAACGAATACGATTAGTTTGTACTGTATTACCATAAGATTGAATTGTGCTATCTATTTCTGGTTGTATATATGCACTAAATTTAGACGGCAGTTCTGATAATAGACCACCTAATGTATTATTAGCCATAGCTTCAAACTGGTCAATTGTACCATTTTCTTGTTTTACTTCATTACTTACCTTTTGACCAACTTCATTAACAGTATTCATAACGTCTGCACGAAATCGTGATAAAACTATTTGGTCAAACTTTTCTCTACTAGCCCTAAACAATAATCCAGAGTTTTCTATAGGTTTATATTTTATTTGTGATACTTCTTGTCCATCATTTCCTATCACTGTTTCTATATCTTTTTCAAATTGTACTTCTTCAGCTAGTCCTTTTGCTCTTGATTCATCAACAGTTTGTGCTGTTTTCATTAAACCATCACTTACTTTTTCTATAGCAGATGACCATTGATTCTGTACTTCTTTTGATTTGTTAATAGCTGTTTGAAATCCAAAGCCAGAGTTAACTTGTATTTGATTGCGGTAGTCTACTAAATCTTTCGCTCGTTTTACCATATTATAAACCGAACTTCTTTCCAAGTGCATCAAAGTCTAATGATGCCAAAGTTCCAAATGATGTGCCAATAGCATCAGTAACTAATGCTTGTCTTGAACTCTTATACGCACTCGCACTTGCATCACTTGCTATTTGTGTTTGTTGTGCTCCATATAGTGCGTTAAGTTGTCGTTCTGTACCCTGTAGTCTTAAATTACGTATATCTCTTTTTTTAGCTTCAACATTTGACTTAAAGAAAGCACCAAAACTTGGTGAGTTAATATCAATATTTGTTCCTGCTAGTGTATTATAATTAGAAGCATATTCTTCAGCCGCAATACGTTTTCTTTGCGTAATTTTTTGTTGCATTGCTAATGCTTCTCCTTCTGCCTGTTGTTTAAACTGTTTTTGCTGAAGTGCTAGACGTTGTTGTTCTAGTGCTTGTTGGCGTTTCATAGCTTGTTGTTGTTGCCTCATTCCAAACAATGACGTACCTATTGACGCTACAGTTAAAGCAATTGCTACATCACACATTAATACATTACCTCCGAAGTAATTGATAAAATTCTAAATGGTACTGGAATTGACTGCGTTATCTTAACACTTGGTTGTGTACTATATCCTAAAGCGTATATTTCTTTTTTTCCGGTAAAACTTATCATTCCTGTACTTGGTGCTATTCCATTACCCAGTAATATATCTTTTTCATTAAGTTGTAAATTATATGTTTTATTTAACTCTAATACAGTTTTACCTATTTTTTTGGGAAATCCATAGAGTGAACCTAGTCCTCTTACAGTTTGCATAGAATCAATAGGTAATGTTTCTATATCAACAGTATAATCTAATCCAATATCACAACTACTTGCTACCTTTTGGAATTGTACTACACCGCCAGAAGAAACAGTACCAGAACCATAATAAAAAATTGCATCTTCTTCTGTTGAGCCAGATGTTGCATGAACTACTTTCCCAATAAGTGATGGTGTAGAATTAAGACCAGAAAATACTTTACTTGTTGTAAATACAAGTGTTGCATTATTACTTTGTGATGTAACTGCATCAAGTATCAATATATATTCATTTGTATTACCTGTAGCATTTACACTTTGTATAGTAAATGTTGTGCCTGTTCCTGCAAATTGAAATGATTCTCCAACTGATGGAGCATTTGTAAATCCATCTACTATTAGTTGTTTTGAACTTGATACAGCACCATTTACTGCAGGTGAACCATGCGGTTGATAAGAACCCGATAGTGTTTTAGATACAGTACAATCTGTCGGTACAGCAAAGGGTGAGTTAGCCCATTGTTCAAGATTATAAACAGTAACACCATTTATTGTTCTTTTAACAGCTGTATATAAAAAACTTGTTATTCCTGCTACAGATTCAAATATACCATCTGTTGTCCATAAAACCCAACCTGCTAGTTTTTCTTGTCTGTGTGCTGTAAATACGCCAATAGAACCATCATCATTTACAAATAATATATATTGTTCTGTTCTTGCACCTGCTGAGCGAACTATGGCAGAATCTGTTGGATTTGAAATAGCTTGTGGTGATAACGTGTTAATAAGTGTGGGGGTATATTCTTCAACAGCACTATTAAAAAAATATTCTCTTACATTTTTACCATTGTTTTGGACAAATAAACCTGCACCATCAAATATTCTAGGCATTGGTGATAATGAACAACCAAGATTGCTTTGTCGTATTATTTGTAAATCAACGGGTGTAAGAGGTTTACCTACCTGTGGTTTTAAATAAAACTCACCTGTGCTTGTTAGTATTTCTAAATTTTTACCAGATATAATATGACGTATCTCATTTATTCTATCACTTGAAATATTTATCTGTATTGAATCTGTATCTTGTGCATCTCCTACATCAAAATTGAAGAAATCTGCTGTTTTAGAACCTGCTAAAAAATCTGGAAGTGAACTACCACCACCAAAAAATAAACGCTGTTGATGAAACTTTGCTGTTTTGGGAAAGCCATTGGGTGTTGAATATACTTGTTCGTCCCAACTACGTGTAGGAGGGTGTCCAACAATAGTAACATTAACACCACCGCCATCTTGCGAGTCATTAGCTGTATCACTACTACCTGCTGTAAACTCATAGTGATTGTCATCAACAACAGTTATAGTTTGTGCTCCATTAAGATTACCTTGAGCAAGACCATTACCGTCATCATTAAAAATATCTTCTGCACCCTCTATTGTAATACTTGCACCTGTTGTAAACCCATGAGCAACGTGGGTTACTTTAACTACACCACTTCCTTGTTTTGTTTTAAATGGGTCATCATCTAGTTCAATGCTTACATCTTTTTTTAATGTTCCTGTAACTGTTGTTGCATCTGTATATCCACTTATTAAAATTTCTGACCCATGATATCGTATGATTGTACCAACATATGCTGAGGTAAAATAATCTGCACTTGTTATAGCTGTTACTGAACCTGCAGTGCTTGTATTAATATCAAGTGTAATTGTATCATCTGCAAATTTAAAATATGGTTGAAATCTTTGTTCACCATTTACAGAGTCTTTAAATGCAAAGTCTGTTCTTGTAAATGTAGTTGCACCAGTTCTTTTTAAAATTTGTGGTGTCATTGATGAATGAACAACAATCATTGAATCGCCTTGTTGTGTTACATTTAATTCAAATAATATAGATGTTGTCCACGGGCAACTTGTAATAGTTTGTAAAAGTGTTCCATTACTTGAATAAATTTTCAGTGCAGTATTTTGAAATGCTAAAATATACTCTTGTGTTTCATTAAATACAAAACCTTCTAAACGTGATTGTGCTCCTAAATCTGCTCTGTAAAGCGTTCCTGCTCTTCTTTCAACAGCACCTTGATTTAATGTAAAAACATTTCGTGCTTTTTTTAATGCTTGTTGATAACTTCCAATATCTGTTCTTGCGATAATTGTTTCATCAACTTCTCCCCGTGTAAAACTATTTTGATGTGTTCTTGATGTTGGCATACTATGACGAAGATGGAACTACAGCAGTAATGCCATTCAACGCTCCTCTTTGTCGTACTTCTATTAACAGACTGCTACGTAGTTTCCTTGTTGTTTGTGTTTGTGATTCTGTTGCTCGTGCAACTTGTAATTGTAGTAATGCTCTTTTTTGATATAAAATTGATAAATTATCATTTCTGGCAATAGCCCCTGCAAATAATGAAGCTAATTCAAATTTAAGAACTTCAGTAAAATATGGTGGCATATCATTTTCATGTGGTCTGAATGTATAATCACATACTACTGTATCTGCTGTAGATGTATTTGTAAAAATAAAATCACCATATCTATCAAATACAATAACATTATCACTTACTGTACACGTATGTATAAGTATTGCATCTGCAGGTATTGCATATGAAGATTCAAATCTATCTAATGGGTCTACTGTACTTTTAGATAAAACAGCTTGTTTACTTGCAAATCTCCATCTTGCTCGTGTTAAATGTCCTTTAAGTGTTGATTCATATAACTGATTTGCCACAAGACTTTCAGTTGTATTGTCTGTAAATGACGCAATAGTATTCGCACCAATAAGTATTAGGGCTTGATTACATATATCTATATTTGTTACTGCCATATAAAAATAAAGGGGGTGTTACCACCCCCAGTACTTATGTACCATTAATTGTTGTTACTGTTGCGGCGGCAGTAGCACTTGATACTACAATTAAATCTGCAGTACGTGTACCCCCTGTTGCACCAACAACAAGAATTAAATCGTTTTGTTTTAATTGATTCGTTGCACTATTAAAGTACCCAGAACCAGTTATAGTACCGATTGCGTCAGCAGAGTTATACATAAACAAACTCTGGTCACCACCAGTTGCTATCATTTTTAATGTTGTTTGTGAAAATGCCATGTATCCCCCCTATTCCTGAATTATACATTGAATCATACCTTCACCATCAATCTCAACTGCACCCATACTCATGTAAGATGTAATTAAGTTTGAAACTTTTTCAGGTATGTAGTTAACTTCAGTTCTAACGTCAGAACCCATAGCAAGACCAACTGCTGATTTATGATAGGCATGACAATCTCTGTTACTTCCAGAAAGTGTCAATCCAGAATGTGTAAACCACATAAAGCCTAACCATCTTTTTGCAGTAAGACCACCTGCATAAGGTAAATCATTCTCGCCTACATATTCTGCTCTTGAGAACTGGTCTATTTGTAATAAGTCTGCCCAACCCGCAGATGATACTACAAAATATCTTTGCCCATCATCTGGAATATCTCCAGAACCAAATGCTTCATAAACAGTTAATGCTTTAGCCAAAGTAAGACCTGCACTACCATGTGCAACATTGTTACTGTTTGAACCTGCATCTAATATATCGATAATTAGTTGGTCAGTTTTTCTACCTAGTGCAGATGCCGCACTTTGAGAAAGAACTTGTCTTTCGTCAATGTTTGTTTTCAACTCGTCTAGTCTATCGACATAATCTGCCGCATAGAAATCTGATAGAGTTACATCTACAGTATTGTGAGTAATTTCCATAGTTGGAACATTAGCGTGTCTGCTTTTTTCAGTAGCAGAGCCTTTACCCACTTTTTGGAATCTCGCTTGAGAACCCTTAACATTATTAAGCGTTCTGACAGTATTCTTTAATTTTGAGCCC
>MDSX01051907.1_pt1 | contig 11754 bp, 9 predicted proteins | sample 811141 | NCBI WGS metagenome assembly MDSX01 (sample SAMN05326642, study PRJNA326480) | marine metagenome | isolation source: seawater | place: Atlantic Ocean: South East | collected 2010
GGTTCGATGAGAGGTAGACCAATTACAATTGCAGCTATTTGCGCAGACATACTATCTAGAACACTTGAAAGATGCTCCGTGAAAGTTGAAATATTGGGGTTCACAACTAAAAATTGGAAAGGTGGTCAAAGTAGGGAGTATTGGAATAATAAAGGTAAACCCAAAACACCTGGCAGATTAAATGATTTGAGACACATCATATACAAAGGGGCTGATACACATTGGAGACAAGCAAAAAACAACCTCGGGCTAATGTTAAAAGAGGGATTGCTTAAAGAAAATATAGACGGTGAAGCTATATCGTGGGCTTTTAATAGAATTAAGAGAAGAAAAGAGGAAAGAAAAATTTTAATGATTATTTCTGATGGAGCTCCTGTCGATGACTCTACTCTATCCGTTAATTCAGGAGATTTTTTAGAAAAACATCTAAAAAAGATAGTTAAATTTATCGAACATAAAACAGATATTGAGATTCTTGCAATTGGAATTGGGCACGACGTATCTAGATATTATGATAAAGCAATAAAAATTACAGATGTAAATGAATTAGGTGATGTAATGATATCTCAATTAAGTTCTTTATTTGAAAATAAGAAAAAATTTCATTAGATATTAAATAACTCTTTATTTTTCCATGAAATTAATACTTCTGCTCCATTTCTTGTTTCAGAATTTCTAAAATTTAATGAAGCAAAATTTTTCTCTAACAATGTCTTGCCAATAAATAAACCAAGACCTAAACCTATTTTTGATTTTAGATGTTTATTCTCTGTTTTTAAATAAGGTTCTCCAATTTTTGGTAATATATCTTTGGGAAAGCCACTTCCATCATCTTCAATAGTAATCTCTGTGAATTCATTACTACTTTTTAAATTTATAAAAATTTTTTCTTTTGAAAATTTATTTGCGTTACCAATAATATTTCTCAGTCCATATACAATTTCAATTGATTTTGTTATTTTTTTAGGATTTGAGTCTTGATCAAAATTGAAAATAAAACTTTTTTTACTAATCTCTTTAAATGATAAAATTATTTCGCTCAAGTAATCTCTCATAGCTATATCTTTGTCAATAAAATCATCTTCTTCAACTGGGTTTAAACTTAATCGTTTTAATATTTCATTACATCTGACTACTTGGCTCAATAAAAGTTCCAAGTCTTTTTCAAATTCCTTTTGTCCTCTCAATTGTTTTGCCAAATCTTGGGTTATTATTTTAATTGTTGATAATGGTGTTCCTAGAGAATGAGCTGCAGCAGCAGCTTGGCCCCCTAAGGATAAAAGTTCATGTTCTTGAGCCATTACCTCTTCCATTTTAGATAGTGCCTCCTTTCTTAACCGTGATTGCAATCCAAATGTAATAGCAAAATAATTCAAAAAAAATAAAGCAACAATTAAAGCTATGGGTATTGAGTAAAAATAGTAAGGACTTACATGAAAATGGTCACTTAGAGGTGCAGGTAATTCTTTAGAAAAAAAAGTTAAAAATACAATGCAGAAAGTAGTGATGCTAACTAATAAAGAATTGGTTTTGAAACTTAAATTAGAGGAAGAAAATACACTTGGGATTAACAGGAAGATTACAAAAGGATTTACTATTCCTCCAGTCAAATAAAGTAAAGCAGCTAATTGTATAATATCAATTATTAAAAATAAAAATGCAGATTTGTCTGATAATTGAGTTTTTTTATAAATAAAAATTAAATATAAATTACTTAAAATACCCAATAAGACTATTATATTCGAAGAAATAAAATCAAATTCAAAGTTTAAAATTAAATAAACAAAATGAACAGAAATCAGCTGGCCTAAAATTCCAATCCATCTTAAGTTAACATAAATTGATTTTTTAAAAGAATATTGTTTTGAAGTTTCAAAAAACTCCATTTCTAAATATCAAGATTCTGAACATTAATTGCATTAGAAATAATAAAATCTTTTCTTAACGCAACATCGTTACCCATAAGAGTGTGTATTAAATTTTGATCTTTTTTTAAGTCTTTTGAATATTGAACTTGTAGTAAATTTCTGGTCTCTGGATCGAGTGTAGTGCTCCATAATTCATCAGGGTTCATTTCTCCTAACCCCTTAAATCTTTGAATGTTCATTTTTGATTTTTCTAAATTAAGGACTTTGATAAACTCTTTTGTCGTTTTTTTTAATTTTTTTAATTCTTTGTTATTCTTTATAATATATTCCTCTAACTCTTTTTCGTCTTTTATATAAATTCCTTTAGTTCCTTTGTTAATTTTAAATAATGGAGGTTGGGCTAAATAAACATGACCATTTTCAATTAATTTATTAAAAGGTTTGTTGTTAAAAAAAGTTAATAATAATGCGCGTATATGTGACCCATCAACATCGGCATCTGTCATAATTATAATTTTCCCATATCTTAGATCCTTTAAATCTATTTCATGTGCTTTGGGATCTAATCCTAGAGCATTAATCAAAGTAACTATTTCGTTTGAAGATATCATTTTTGACAAAGCCCTAGTTCTTTGATCTGTGCCATTAACATTTCCGTTTTTTATTTCGGAAAGATCTTCAACATAGGTATTCAAAATTTTTCCTCTGAGAGGTAAAACTGCTTGATTTGATCTATTTCTTCCTTGTTTGGCTGATCCGCCTGCTGAATCTCCCTCTACTATGAATAATTCCGTGCCTTCCTGCTTTCCAATCTGACAATCTGCTAATTTTCCAGGAAGCCCACTTAATTCAAGAGCCCCTTTTCTTCTAACATTTTCTCTTGCTTTTCTGGCCACATCTCTTGCCATGGCGGCCTGAATAACTTTAGCTAAGATTATTTTAGCAATAGATGGGTTTTGATCAAACCATATTGAAAGTTTTTCATTTACAATTGTTTCTACAATCATTCTTACTTCTGAAGACACTAGCTTATCTTTGGTTTGAGAAGAAAATTTTGGATCAGGAATCTTTGTGGATAGAACACAAGTTAAACCTTCTTTAATATCATCTCCTGATATCGCTAGTTTATTTTTTTTAAGCAAATTATTCTCATTTGCATATTTATTAACTACTCTTGTCAATGCACTTCTAAATCCTAATAAATGTGTTCCACCATCTTTTTGGAATATATTGTTTGTATAAGGAAAAATATCTTCAGTATAACCTGCATTCCACTTTAAAGAGCATTCCAATTCTATATTATTTTTTTTTCCCTCTATATAAATTGGTTTTCTGAATAGTTCATTTCCATTTTTATTTAGTATTTTTTCTCTTTTTTCATCCAAAAAATCTACAAACTCTAGAACACCACCATCAAACTTAAATTCTGAAACCTTTTCTTTTTTTTGACTAGCATCTGTAAAAATAATTTTTATTCCTTTGTTTAAAAAAGCAAGCTCTCTCATTCTTTTAATGAGAACGCTTGCACTAAATTTTGTTGACGAAAATATTTCTTTAGAAGGTAAAAAGGTTATTTGAGTGCCAGAGTCTTTCGATTTTCCAATTATCTTTAAAGGAGCTATAGCCTCACCGTTTTGAAATTTAATAAAATGTTTTTTGCCGTCTCTATTAACTTCAAGTTCTAATTTTTCAGATAATGCATTTACCACTGAAACACCTACGCCATGTAGTCCTCCTGAAACTTTATATGAATCATGATCGAACTTACCCCCCGCATGAAGTTGAGTCATAATTACCTCAGCAGCCGATTTTTTTTCTCCTTTATGAATATCTACAGGTATTCCTCTGCCATCATCATTAACTGTTATTGTGCCGTCAGAATTAATTTTTACACTTATATATTTACAATGTCCTGCTAAAGCCTCATCAATAGAATTATCAACAACTTCATATACCATGTGATGTAACCCCGTACCATCATCCGTGTCACCAATGTACATTCCAGGTCTTTTTCTTACCGCCTCTAAACCCTTTAATACTTTTATTGAATCTGCTTGATATGTATTTTTATTTGTCATTTTTTAATATTTGGAAAAAAATAATTATAACATTTTTTAAAAAAATTGCTTATTTATCTTCTTAAATAAGTCCAAATGTGCTCGAATAACGTTTGAAAATTATGGCTTATTTGATGGCGGAGAGAATGGGATTCGAACCCATGAAAGGAATGCTCCTTTACACGCTTTCCAAGCGTGCGCCTTCAACCACTCGGCCACCTCTCCGTAAATATTCATCAAAAATTTTACTAACGTATAATAGTGTTATTTTAAATAAGTATAAACAAACAATATTTAAATAAAAGAATACTTATTTTGATTAATAGATATAATTTAAATTACTAAACTTTTATGAGTCAGGTCTTTATTAAAAATTTTAAAATCTTTTTTTTTACTATACTTTCAGTTGTAGCAGTAACTTTACTTTGGGATAAAATAGAATTTAAGTTTAACAACCCAGATGAAATAGTAGGCTATTATAGTATACTAGAACATAGTGCTCTCAATGATAATTTTAGATATATTTTCTTTATTGCAGGCATATTATTAACGTATCTAATAAGTTTTATTTACTTTAACAAACTTAAAATAGGATCAATAAAAAATTACTTCTTCTTTGAAAAAAATGCTAATAATGAAAATGAAAACGACATTTCTTTAGTTTTTCTCTTAATCTTTATAAGCATACAATTATTATTTTTTATTTCTAAGGAATTTAACTATAATCCAATAGATCTTTTTCATGAAGGACAAGCTTTATCTGGAGCTCTAAATTTTAAATTACTAGATAAACTCTGGAGCAATTCATTTGTAATAACAAGTTTGTTCGTTGATATTTTAAACGCAAATATTGCTTGGAATATATTTGATATACAATCTTTGTCTTCATATCGTTATTTTATTGAGATTTTAAATACAATATGTTTCATATTAATTTTTATTTTTATATTTAAATTCATAAATGGCGTAACTTTAGAAAAAAATTTAAAAACTTTTTTTTTCATTATTTTTGCTTATTTTATTTATACTTTAGTTGATAATAATATTTTTAGTTACAGGGAAATTCCTCTATTTATTTATTTAATAATTGTATATGAAATTTTTAATCAAAAAAAAAATTTAAATTTAAATTATTTTCTTCTTGGTATTTTACCTATTTTAAGCGTGCTTTGGAGTTTGGATAGAGGAATTTTTATTATTGCAGGCTACATACCTCTTATATTCATATTTGTTGTTAATAAAAAAATTAAAGAATTATGTATAATTTCAATTTTTTTCTGTCTATCAATTTTAATTTTTTATATTTTGATTGGTAAAACTGAATTCAGTTATTTTCTTTCTAATTCTTATGATATCTTAAAAAGTTCAGATCTATTAAATGGAATAATTCATCCTGCTCCTTTTACAGATGATTCAGGTTCTTCTAGAGCAACTAAAAATTTGTTAATAATCTCTATAAATGGAATAATATTAACTAATTATTTTTTTAACAAACAAACTAATTTAAATAAAAATTTAGTTATTTTTATATTTTTATATTACTTCGTTTCTCTGGTATTTTATAAAATAGGAGTTACTAGATCAGATGGTGGCCATTTAAAACAAGCTATTAGTCTAAACTTAATTTTATTATTATATTTTACTACTTACAACTTTTTATTTTTTTTAAATAAAAAGATTAATTTATCAAATTTAAAACCTAAAATAATTGAAACTGCTAACTTTACTATGATTTTATTAATTTTTTTTCTAAACATACAAAATAATTTTATAAAAAATATTTCAAATTTTAAATCGAGATTAATTAATTATATTAATTTTAGTGATCAATTATACCTAAGTGCTAGTGAAAAAAATTTAATAAAGGAAATTAAATTTCTAGTAAAAAATGAAAACTGTTTTCAGATATTCTCTTATGAAACAGCAATATCTTATTTTTTAAATAAACCGAGTTGTACAAGATTTTATCATATTATGAATATGGGTCCAAAAAAAAATCAATTTTTATTTATAAATGAATTAAAAAAATCAAAACCTAAATATATTGTGATAGGAGGTAACTATCAAAATATAGGAAATATTAAAGGACGAATTAAAGTTGAGTTATCACCACAAGATAGATTTCCGTATATTAATAAATATATTAGTGAGAATTATAAGACTTTTAAAAAAGTTGATAATTGGAAAATTTTAATTCAAAATTAAAAAAATAAATTAAACTTATGGCCTTAACTTTTCATACATTTAAATTCCTTGAGAAGCTAAAAAAAGAAAATAATTTTTTTGGGGAAACATTGTCAATCGGCAGATTAAATAATCTTATTAAAAAAGATGAATTTAAAAAATTAAAATTAAATTTTTCTAACGATACTTTTGCAGACAATATACTTTATGATAATTTTAAATTAACATCCCTACATGCTCTAGATTTCTCTAAATTTGAAGATGCTGATATAATTCAAGATTTAAACAAACCATTATTAAAAATAGAAAAAACATTTGATACTATTCTAGACTTTGGTACATCAGAGCATGTATTTGATGTCTCTCAATGTTTAAAAAATATTTCAAGTTTATGTAAATCAGGTGGCATGATTATTCATTGCCTTCCTGCTAATAATAATTGTGGACATGGTTTTTGGCAATTTAGCCCAGAACTTTTTTTTAATATTTATAGTGAAAAAAACGGATACGAAAAAACAGAAATTATTTTAATAAATCTTTTTGATAAGAAATATTGGTATCTAGTAAATAAGCAAAAAAAAGGTGAAAGATTAGAATTAAATTCATCAGAACCACTTTACCTTTTGATTAAAACAGAAAAAATAAATCAAGGTAATTATGAGAATATTTATCAATCAGACTATGAGTATCAATGGTTAAACGAAAATGATAATCGTGATTACAATAAAAAGAAAAATTTTTTAAGTACAACAAACAAAAAAATAAAAGATTTTTTAAAATCATTATTAAGAAACAATATAATTACAAAAGAATTCTATGAAAAATTTGAAAATATAAAATTACATCAAAAAAATAACTTTAAATTAAATAAAAATTTAAAAAAAACTCTGATTTAAAAATTTAGTAAATTTTTGATTTTATTTACTCTTCTTCTATAATTCTTTTTTTGCCTATCAATAAATCGAAGAAAAATGTTCCTTTTTTTATCTCTCTTAGCAATAATTGGAAAACCCTGTAAATGTTTAAAGGTTCTTGCTCCTTTTTCATCCAACGCCCATTCTGATTCGTAAGCAGAGAGAAAATTACAATTAATTTTTTTTGCTAAGATTGACAAAACACTTTGTGAATGCCTATGGGCAATAAATCCGTCTAGAGGTTTTTCGACAAATTTACTTTCATCATCATCAATTAAATCATATCTATTTCTAGTGATTTCATAATGTTCTTTCATTAAATCTTCTGAAATTTGAGACTTTCGTAAAAAAAATGAGCCTCCCCACACCTGTGGGGTTTGAAGAATATGATCATTTATTTTTAAATTAAAATATTTTATGAGATCAGATTTGGTATATTGATATTCAAAATTTTTTGGGAATTTATAGTTATTAAATTCTTTTTTTAAGTTTGGTTCCATATAAGAAAAAAATAAACATCCATTTTTATCATTTTTAACAATATCAATATATTCTTTGAGTCTATGAGTACCATTTATATTTAAATGACAACCAACATCACACCAATGATAAATATCTCCTGGCTTCATTTTTGCCAAAACTACCTGATGTATATAAGTTTGCCAAACCCAATGTCCATATCCTCTGCTCTTTCCTTTTTTTAAAAGAGTATTTATGTAGTTCTTAAAATCATCATTTAAGTCGTCTTGGTTAAATATATGAATGTGATTGTAAACATTCATCTCTTTTGCTTGCTTCTCAAATCTCTCAGCAGATCTTTTGAGATCTAAACTATAAAATGTTGCTAGATGAATATCCATTCAAAATTATTTGAATAATTTAAGATCAACTTTATGATTTTTAAATTTTAAAAATTTTGCAGGATTTCCAACAACTACCTCATTTTTTTTTACATTTTTAGTTACCACTGCACCAGCTCCAATAAATGCACCCTCTTCAATATTAATTAAAGGCATTACTGTTGCGTTTAAACCAACAGTAACATAATCACCAATAAAAGTATTCCCACCAATTACTGCACCAGGCATTATGTGAACACCATTTCCTATTTGACAATCATGTTCTAATATTGATCCAGTATTTATTATAGAATAATTTCCAACTTTTGTATTATGTTGCACAACTGCATGAGGAAATATTTGTATACCTCTTCCTAATAATTTTTGATCAGAAATATAAGAGTTTTTACTAATAATATTCAATGGTTTAATTTTTTTTTTTTCCAGCTCTTTAGATATTAAATATCTTGCTTTTCCATGTTCATTACCAATGCAAGTAACAAAATAATTAACCTTTTTTAAAAATATAATTAAATCTTTTTTAGTATTTGAAAATTTTGCATTAGATAAAAACTGTGCTTTAGATAAATTTGGGTCAAATAAATACTTAACAATTAAATTTGAATTTTTGTTTAATATTTTATTATTTTTTATCAAATCATAGATAATACCAGCTTTATATTTAGCTCCCCAAAATAATATTTTTTTATTCATTGTGTTTGATTATATTCAAAATTAAACTATATCAATAATTATAAAGTTTTAAATTATCTATTAAATGAAAAAAATTCTAATATTAGGTTCTGAAGGTTTTTTAGGTTCTGTTCTAGTTCCATATTTACAGAAAGATAAAGGAATTCAAATTACAGGTGTTGATAAGTGTTTTTTTGGAGTAAATAATAAAAGATCAAAAAATTTTAAATTTTTAAAAAAAGATTATAATTTATTATCTAAAAAATTTTTTGAAAACTTTGATATTCTAGTTGATCTTGTAAATATTTCTAATGACCCAGCTTCAGAATTAAATAAAAAATTTACTAATAAAACAAATTATCTAAATAAAATTAAGCTTTATAAAAAATTGAAAAATATAAAAAGCTTAACTAGATACATTTATATGTCTTCTTGCTCTGTGTATGGGAATAATAGTAATTTGATCTCTGAAAAATCAAAACCAAAACCAATATCCTTGTACTCGAAGTTGTGCTTAAAATATGAGGATCATTTAAAGCAAAAAAAAGATATTCCATACACCATAATGAGATTGGGAACTCTTTATGGTTGGTCAAAAAGAATGAGGTATGACATTGCAATTAATAAAATAATAAGAGATATGTTTTTTTTAAGGAAAATTGAAATCTTGGGGGGAACACAATTAAGATTTTTTTGTCACAATATGTTTGCTTGTAAGATAATAAGTCAAATAATAAATGATAATCAAAAAAAAACTTGTAATAAAATTTTAAATATAGGAAATTTTAATACAAATATAGTTAATCTTTCAAAAAAAATTTTGAAATTAACAAAATTAAAAAAAATAAATGTTTACCATGAAATCAATACAGTAGACAAAAGATCTTATGAAGTTTCTGTATCTACATCAAAAAAACTTAATAAAAATTTAAATTTTAATAAATTAACTAATGACTCAATAATAGATACATTTGACAAAATAAAAAAGGATAAAAAACCTTTTTCAAAACATAAAATTACATTAGCTGTATACAAGAGCTATTTAAAAAATAGGTAGTAATGATTCCATTTTATAAACACAATCTAAATAAAAAAAAAAATTATTTAAGAAATACTTTAAATAGCTCCTATCTAACTTCGGGACCAGTATGTGAAAAAGTTGAGGCTCTACTCTGTAAAAAATTTCAAAAAAAATACTCTATCCTTACAAATTCTTGGACTAACGGTTTAATAAGCATTTTAATGTCTTTAAATCTAAAACCAAGAGATGAAGTTATAATACCTGCATGCACATTTGTTGCATGTGCAAATGTTGTTGAAATGGTTGGTGCAAAAATAGTTTTTGCTGATATTGATCCTTTGACTAAATTAATGAATATAGACGACTGTTTAAAAAAAATTACAAAAAATACAAAAGTAATAATGCCTGTACATTTGTATGGAAATCTATTTCAAACCAAAAAATTGAAAGATAAAATAAGCAAAAAAATTATAATTATTGAAGATAGTGCTCATGCATTTTGTGGAGAGTATAACAAAAAAATTTTAGGAAAATTTTCAGATTTTGTAGTGTTTTCTTTCTATGCAACAAAAAGTATTACATGTGGAGAGGGTGGGGCAATAATTACTAATCATAAAAACTATGCTGAGAAAATTAGATCCATTTCGAATAATGGAATGACAAAACCAGCTTTTAAGAGGTTTGTCAATAATAGGTATATTCCATGGGATGTTCATAATTTTGGATTTAAAGCAAATCTAAGTGATATAAATGCTTCGTTTCTAATTGATCAAATACACAACTATCCAAAAGTTGCTAAAATCAAAGAAAAAATATTTTTCAAATTTAAAAAAACATTAAAAGATATCAATCAAATTAAATTTCCAAAAAACTATGCAAATAAAAACCGTGATTACTACTTATTTCCAATAGGGGTAGATCGTAAGTATAGAAATAAGCTTATAGAATATCTTCTTGATAAAAAAATTTTTGTAACAGTTAATTTTAGATCTATTACAGACTTAGATTACTTCAAAAAAAAATATAAAAATAAAAATTGTGTGATTAGTAAAAAATGGGGTGAAGAGCAAATTAGTTTACCATTTCATATAAAAATTACACAGAAAGAAATAAAAACTATTAGTCAAGAAATTAAAAAATTTTTTAAAAAATTTTATATATCTAAAAAAATCCAAGGATGTTCTTTATAATTTGTATATTTTTTAAACCAATAGGATAAAAATCTTTCTGATAAATATGCATATATTCTTGTAGTGTCGTATCCATTTAATGTATCAAAACCAAATTCTTTTTCACACTTTTCTAGCCAGGGGAATAAAGTTCCGAACCATTTGTTAATAATTTCTTTTTTTGAAATAAACATAATATGGGGATTAAAATAATTGTTTACTTTAACATATTCATAAAAATCATCCCTATCATCCTTATCAAGCAATTTTATTGCTTTTTCTAAATTGCCATATCCATGATGCATGTCAAAGTGAACTTTTATATTTTGATATTTATCATCAAATAAGACCCGTGGGTCTTTTAAGATATTTCTCCAACCTCTTTTTAATAATTTAATATTTTTAGCCCCAGAAATTTTTATTGGATCACAAATTACAGAATCAAACTTCTGTTTCTGATCATTTAGATTGGTTAAAAGATATTTATTTATATTTTCTTTATTAATTATGTCATTTGTTTTGTCTTTAATCCAATACCTTCTTTTTTGACAAAATCCAATCCACTGATCATCTTTTTCTAAAGGTAATAAATTTTTCCAATACCAATAATGAAAAGTTAATTCAGAGTAGTTTTTTTCTTTGTAAAAAATATTATCTTTATAATCACACTTAATATAGCCAAGAGGAGATTTGTCTTCACCAACCCAAGCTAAATTATATTCTTCAAAATTTATAAAATTAATTAATTTATTCGTAACACAATAAAACTTAATTTTTTTCATTTTGATAAAATATTATTTATATTAAACTTTATTAAATTATTAATATATAAGAAATTAGTATGATTTTTAAACCGATTAAAAAAATTATAAATTTGTTTGGATATAAACTTATAAATAAAAATATTATTAAAAATAATAAAATTCTATCATCACACTCTAAAATTAACTTAAGGCTAATATTAGAGAATATTTTCAATAAGCAAAAGATAGACCAATTAATCCAAATA
>MDSX01093790.1_pt1 | contig 11746 bp, 12 predicted proteins | sample 811141 | NCBI WGS metagenome assembly MDSX01 (sample SAMN05326642, study PRJNA326480) | marine metagenome | isolation source: seawater | place: Atlantic Ocean: South East | collected 2010
AGTGTGTGGAGTAGGAAGTGTGTATGTGTTTGTGTCTCAGTTTGTGTATCCACCCTTTGCGGGCGTTTGTAATCAATTAGCTTCTTCTAGTTGATAATGAATGCCCGTCGCGACAAATTTTTTGACTCATTTCTGTCGTGTCAATGCTATGTCGTGTAGAGTGATAGATTCATGCTGTGCAAACACAATCAGAAAAAGAATGGTTACTTCTGTAAGCTGTGCTGGAAAGAAGGCGTGCGGGGTAAAGGTTTGTGCATGCATGGGCGGAGCCGGTACTACTGCATGAACTGGCAGTGTAAGGAATTGAGAGAACACGGGAAGAAATTCCGTCCGGTCGCGTTTGAGGCTGTGGTGGCCAGTACACCTGAGAGAGTCTTGGAAGAGGTCCCCGGACCTCCAGCCGTGGTAGATTTTCACGAAGGAGGCGTCATCGCAGCCGACTCCCCCCTGCCCATGTACGATGACACGCTGTTGATGAGTGAGAAAGTGATGCTCCCGCCTTGCATTCCCGCGGCAAAGAAAATCAAGAAAGAGCGCAAACGATGCATCCATGGCGGGCGCAAGAATGGCTACTTTTGCCTGGTGTGTAAGGACAGTAACACGGGTGGCGGAGGAATGTGTCAGCATCGCGTGATCCGCTCCCAGTGCAAACAATGTAGTCTCGGTGTCTATCGGTGTGTGCATGGAAAAAAACAGAATGGCTACCAGTGTGTGAAGTGTTTCGACGAAGGCGTCCGTGACAAAGGAGTTTGTCGTCATCGGAAGCAGAGATACATCTGTTCCCATGAGACATGCAGACACTTCACGCTGGTGAAATTGGGTGCATCGAGCTTTGAGAAGGTGTATGACTTTCTGGGCAAACAAGTGAGGCAGTGGAATGAGATGAGGGCTGGTAGTGCGCCGATCTCGCTGGAGGATTGTGATCTGGTGTATGTCAAACCTTTGTTGTGTTTTGGAGACGAGGAGAAGAGTGCCGGCTATCACTACACAAACATTCAAGTTATTCCCACAGACATGCGTGAAGAGGTTGTGGTGGATGGGGTGTGGTCTGGTATGGATGATGAAAGATTTAGAAGAGAGGTTCAGTTCAACACGGCTCGAAATTTCATATTCTTTTCGAATTTATTATCTATGCCAACTCAGCAAGCACCATTTTCATCATGAGAAGGCCAGATTTCTGAACCTGGTCAATCTTTTCTGTCTTGACTTGCACCAAGTTTGCATACGACTCCTGCAAAGAGGCAACAGCGGCTTTGAACTCCTCCTCGGCTGCCAGGACGACTGCTTCCTGTTCATTAATCAGCTCTGTCAGTTGGTCTTTCGACTTGCCGAGCAACTCATCCAGCTGTTCAATTTCCTGTGTGGAGCAGAGGTCGCGCCTTTTCGGGTTGCAGCCGGGTTTGATGGTTTCGGCGTGTTTTTTCAGTGATTCGAGGTCTCTCCCACCCTTGTAATCCTCTAGCGCGTGTACGCTGCCGTACTTGATGGTGGGAAATCCTTGTACTTTGAGGTGTTCACAGAGCACCTTTCCATCCTCGGACGTACAGTCGACTTCACTGACAAAGAGGGAATCAGAGTCCTTGTATTCGTCTGTCAGGGTCTCCCAGGCTGGTGCCATTGCCTTGCAGTGTCCTAGACACGTACATATTTGTCAGTAAAAGCTACATGGGTGCATAGAGGCATCTGGGATGGAGATGTATTACCACACCACGGCGCATAAGCCTTGAGAAAAACAGGCCGGTCTCCGGCGATTTCATGTAGGTTGTCTTTGGTGATTGTGGCCGTGGCGTAGACAAGCATAAGACTGCAAAGGGTACAAACTATGGTAGTATGCATTGGCGTTGGTATGCGATGGCTTATGTATGGTCAATGTATATGAAATGAAAATTAAGCCATTTGTCAGGATATAAATGAATGGTGATGTAAAGTGGTATGCGTTCGTTTTTGAGAAAGCTGATGGCCATGTGCGTTGAAGTGCAAGAAGAAGAGGATATAGTGATTATTGTGTGTGACGAGGAACATGTTTAGGACGCCTGAGCGGTGTCTTGCAGCGATTCTTCAATGTATTCGTCGTTGACATGTGTCAGATTCGCGTCATCCAAGATTTTATAGGTTCTGATGCGTGTGAGGGATCTTTGCTGCTTCACAATGATCATGCGCGCTCGACGTGGCCAGCCGGCGCGTCCATATGTGGTGTAGCCTACGCCCCCCGCGTAGCAGAGATAGACCCCCCCATTTTCTCGTGCACAGAAGTCGTTTGTGTGGTCGTGTCCAACGCTTAGTAGCTTGACATTACGAGCCTGAAGTGTTTGGTAAAGATTGCTCGGTGTTCCGTAATACACGCGCTCAAAACTGAATCCTGACACCTTGGACATGTTGGATTGTGACCATGCCTGGACCAAATCGTCGTATTCCTGTAGAGGGATGTGTGCGAAGGCTATGGATGTTACATTGGGGTCACTGCTTTGCTTAAACCAGTCGATTTGTGAGTCAGTGATTGGATGATATGGTCCTGCTTCGCCGTCTCTAGCGTGGACTCCGTTGTAGCAGAAGATACAGTGGCGGTGCATGTAATCAAAGAGATGTATGTGAAGAATGGTCTTCTGGTCGTCGATGATTTTGATGAGACCATTTCCGGAGAGGATGGCCCCTCCCCCTCCCTGTGACCGGTTGTGACGCATAAACTCATGGAGTGCCGAGACGGACATCCATGGGAGCTCGACGTCGTGGTTACCTATGATTACGGCAAACGGTATACCTGCTGACGCGACTGAATCTGTGATTTCTAGCATGATTTTTTGGGATTGCATGTCACTGCGACTGCCGAGAACATTGTCACCCGTGAATATGACAAGATCAGGTCGATCGTACTCGATGAGACGTCGGATGAAGGCTGTTGTGTTTCTGCCTGAGCATGGAAATTGCTTCTCCGATTTTGTCAGATCTTTGCACGATTCGTCCATAACCTTGATTTGCACGTCAGCGAGCTGCAGTATCTTGAGCTCCCCCGTTTTCTTTGCTCTGCGCGGTAAGGCCACGATTTTGGTGTCGTGACGCTGCTGGCCTCTGATGGTGACGTGTCGAAATGTGGCAAGCGTGGCAATGATGGTTGTAAAGGTCAGGAGGACAATGCCACAGGCTATGAGGCATTTTGTACGGGTCGATTTCATTGATTTGGGTGAAAAGAAATGGTGGGATGATATCATCTATCAATTCCGTTCTTTTTTTTAGTCAAAGTCGGTAATGGATTCGACCGAACAGCTGCTTCTGATGGGGATGAATCATACGGAGACGCGAGATCTGGAGTCGTGGCAGAATGACTTTGAGACAGTCGTGACAATTGTGACGAGCGCGTATCGGCAGTGGTCACAATCGCTGCTGGTGTGGATGCTTTAGGGAGAGTACGAGTCAAACATGTCCAAACCATAAGGACAGACAGGTGAATAAGTTCGCGAAGACGACCACGCAATCTCCCAGCGCTGCAGTTCAATCTGCATGCAATAGTTCTGTTTCTCAAGTTCAGTGACGCGCGCTTGCAAGCGAAGCGTCTCGTTAGCTGCAAAGACGTCCAGCGCCTTATGGCATGTCAGGCCAAGGGCAGAAGAATGCATGTTTAAGTGCTTAAACATGGTCGTCTTTTTATACTGATTTTTTGGACACCTGCTTAATCAGGTTGTCGCAAACTTGTTGCCATGCCTAAGAAGCACCTGAACAAAGACAAAAAGAAGCGCGCAGTGAAGCGCCAGGGTTGCTGCGGTCTCTTTGCTTGTCTGTATGCTCTGGGTATCAAGGTCAAGACGGCGGAAGATATCGAAAAGTATCGGCGCATGTGCCTGGAGAAAAAGTTGGTGCTTTGTCCTCACGGCAAGCGCTGGCTCGGCGGGACCACGAGGTGGGATCGGACGCGCATCTTGAACCACTTTGGCGCAAAGGTGGAGCCGGTGTCGTTTCAAACCAAGACCTTGGGCAAAGTGTTGAAGGAAAAGCAAATTTTCCAGACCAAAGGCGATTACCTGGTGACCGTCACAAAGCATGTGCTGTTTCTGCGCACAAACATGAGCAAGACGAAGCTTTTTCTGGTCGATCAGCGTGGAGTTCGCATGTACTTGGGCTCCGATGCGTTGAAGCGGAATTGTGGTCAACGCGTGAAGGATATTGTTCGTGTGTCTGTTCCGGTTGCAGCTGTGTGATGCAATATATTTAAGAGCAATGTTTTTACGTGTGGTTGACACAAGATGTTCACCGAGATTTTCGAGAAAATAGATTGCTGGGCCGATGCTATGATCGCAAGAATCATGGGTCCTGCATCGGCCAAACCTCCACCGGCCGAACCGGGGCCATTCGGGAACGAGGAGGAGTTTTACACTCCGCCAACGTCACCGCGGAGGATGGAGTCAATCCATTGACTTCAGAACACACCGAGTTTAGACACTTTCATTTAGATTGTGAATGAACTCGGGAAGCGACATTTTACTTTTACCTGTCCTGTGCACATTTAACGTTTTTGAAATCATAACAACCATGATTTCGCGTGCGTGTGCGTGTGTTTTCCTGAGTATTGTCCTCGGTAGTGGGACGGTGGAGGCCTTTCTGCCATGTTCAATGCCACTACATTCATCGTCTTTCTCGACCGTTAAGTCACGGCCGGCATCGCCTGTACGCATGCTAGCGGACGACTCAGCGCAGTCAACGCTTCACCAGAGTATCATTGTGCTCAAGATCAGTCTTGACAAAGGCAAAGAGACCGTGGCGGTGGAACGCGGTGCGGATTGGGTCGGCGACATGCTTCACAAAGGGATACGCGAGATGACTCCCAATTTGAAGATGAGCTCGACTTCGTTGGCGCCCAAGATCGAGTATTCTGCATCCGGGTACAATCCCCGTTTGAATGGGCAGATGTATAACGGTTATGGTTTTTCCGGGTATGATCCACACAATCGAAAAAAAGTTGAGTAAAATTTTGAATTGGAGTAAAGTTGAGTAATGTTTGTACGACTTCACCATAACGAAATCTTCTGTAAGAAGAGAGGCCGCAACGAACCAGGGAATGCGAGTACGGGGCGCGTTTGCGATGCCCGCTCCGGCGCCCGCGCCAGCTCCTGCGCCCGATCCGGCGCCTGTGGGCAATGGGCGCAACACCGGAGGCAGAACTCAGGAGAAGCGCCTGAAGCCCTGGCTGGACACCATGGACGCAGACACGCTGGCGCGGTGTGAGCGCGCCATGAAGCAGAAGATTGCGGTGATAAGTGAGGACCGGAGCACCGGTCTCTTCCGCGTGAAAGGCAAGACGGATGAGTACGAGGTCAAGATCGAGAACACTCCGTGCTGCACCTGTCCCGATTTTCAGAATCGGCATCGGCCATGCAAGCACATTCTGTTTGTGTATCTCCGGGTTTTGAACGTGGATGCTCAGAATCCACTGATCTGGCAGCGCGCTCTCTTGAGTGGCGAAGTCCGGACTCTTCTCGACAACACGCTTCCGGCGCCTGTTCCGGTTTTGGCGCCTGTTCCGGCGCCTGTTCCAGCGTCTGTTCCTGCGCCTGTTCCAGCTCTGGCGCCTGTTCCAGTTTTGGCGCCTGTTCGAGTTCCGGCGCCTGCTCCGGCGCGCCATTCTGCAGCATCAACAAGCGAACGACCGACAGCGGAGGCATGGCTGGCTGAAACGATGCAAAGACCGGCAGCGGATGACTGGCTGGATGGGCAAATGCAAGATTGGACAAAGTCTGCTTCAACAGCAGTCGATGTCAATCCGAGGCAGATGGTGGTGGCCGAGGAGGATGAGATGGAGGAGGTTGGGGACGACGAGGTTGAAGCTAAGAAAGATGAAATGGAGAAGGTTGAGAGCAAGAAAAGTGCCGAAAAACGCAAATCCAAGAACGCTCGATGCGAGCACAATCGTCGAAAAACCGAATGTAAAGAATGCGGTGGAAGCAGGATCTGTGTACACAAGCGTCTCAAACGCATGTGTAAAGACTGTGGTGGAAGCAGTCTCTGCGTTCATGAGCGTGTGAAAATCCAATGTATAGAATGTGGTGGAAGCTACATCTGTGAACACAAGCGTCAAAAAAACCATTGTAAAGAATGCGGTGGAAGCAGCTTCTGCAAACACGGACGTCAAAAAAGCAAGTGTAAAAAATGTGGGGGAAAAGGCGTCTGTGAGCACAATCGGGAAAGAAACAATTGTAAAGAATGTGGTGGGAGCAGCATCTGCATTCATCGGCGCCTCAAGTTTACGTGCATAGAATGCGGTGGAAGAAGCTTGTGTGTCCACAATCGGGAGAGATACAGATGCCATGAATGCCCACGATGCGTGATCTGTCTCACCAGTACGGCGGGGTATGGGGACAAAACGGACATGTGTCTGGGATGCTACCGATTGGCTGCAGTGGCTAGTGCACGGCCTCAGGAGGCCGAGCTACAACGATATCTCGAGAACAAGAAAAAGATACAGATGAGGCGGGATATGATGCCAAAGAAGAAGGACGAAATGGCGCTCAAAAAGTTCTTGGATGAGATGCCTGGGCTTGAGGTTGTGATTCATGACAAGGCGGTGGTTGGGGCAGACACAGAATGCGAGGGGGCCAAGAAACGACCAGATTTTCAGCTTGGTGTGAGGAAAATTCAAGAGCATACGTCGATTTGGGTGGAGTGCGACGAGAACCAACATAACTTGCCCCAGTACGGCTGTGAGCTGAAGCGAATTTGGAACATGTACGCAGCAATGGTGAACAAGAAGTCTGTGCACGTGATCCGGTGGAACCCCCATGCATTCAAAACAGGGTTCAAGCTGTCTAGTGAGGCAGTGAAGAAAAACGAACGATACGAGCTACTGACGGAGGAGATCAACCACAGTATTGAAGAGGCAGAGAAAGGCCCCCTGGCGTACACTTTGAAGATCACGTGGATTTGTTTCGATTGTAAGTGTGGCAGCATGGCGCAGTGTGGGTATGTGCACTCGAAAGTGTTCAAGACAGAGCAAGAGGTGCAGCAAGCCATTGATGGTCAGAGTTAATAAATTTTACTTGACTTCAATGTGATTTCTTAGGCCTGCATTTGTTGTACCACTTTTTCCCAATCTTCTGTCTACCAAACTTTTCATAACCTGGTTCACAGTGCATGCCACAAGCGTTGGAACACCCTGCTTTCTTTGGCATGTACCTTGGAAATGTGGTCTCGTAAATATTTGTTGCGTGAATCTTATGCTGACAATGGCACCTCAATACTCTGTCCTATTTCCACAGTCTCGAGTTCCGCGTTCTTGTCTGATTTGGCGTCATCGCTGGATGGTTTGATATCTGGTATTGGGTTCTTGATGTCGGTGCTTGTTATGCTGTTGGCGGTGATGGGCGCGTCGGTGATTCCGTCGACCTCGTCACCCATCAACAAAGCCAATTCCGTTTGGAGGGTGTCGTCGTCCAGGGTTTCATATGTCAGTGACGACGAGAGTGTCTGTGTGATGTCGTTTATGTCGCTTGTGCTGTCTTGCATGTCAGCCATGACCTCGTCCACGGAGTTTAGCGTGGAATCCAGACCCAGCGACTTCAAAGCCTTTGAGGTTTCCTTCATGGAAGACAAGACCTGTTGATTCAACTGCGTGGTGGCAATGGCATCCATTTGTTGCTCCAACGCCAGTCTCCTTTTGGTGGTGAGAGAGAGATTGTTTCGTTTGGATACACTACTGACAAGCAATTGTTTGACTTTGCTGGTGGCCTTTACTGCTTGCGCGCGCTTGACGGACGCGGCAATTGTATTCAACTCACTTTTCAACTCCGTTTCCTTGTCTTTCAGTTCTTGAATTGTGTCAGTGAGTTGCATTTCAGCAAAACGCATTTTGTCCTCGTTTTTCTCGGTCCCAATTCTGGACATTGTCCACCACCAACAATGCTGTAACGCCATTGAACAGCATATGATATTTGCTATATACAGGGTGGAGACTTTACGGTATTTAAGACCACTTTTCTGAACGGTTGCCCTGGCATTCGTCGAAAGATGATGATCAGGTCCATGGTTTTCTGGCACTTCTTGATGTTGTGCCTGCTCAGCGAGGTTAGAGCTTATCGTCCGAAATCGGACGCATATAATGTGCATTGGATCTGCGAAGGATGTGAACAAAAAAATGGCCCAGAGCAGCCGGAACAAGAGCAATGTGATCGGTGGTACAATGATTCGAATAAGTTGGGACAATGCCTGAAGACCAATGCTCTTTTGCAAGATGAGTTGGACGAGTGCAGGGATCCACAATCGACCCATTCTGTCAACTTTACCGACTTGAAGGCCGGGAGTTTCGTGCCCTGGGTCAAGAAAGATTTGACCCTTTCGGTTGTCGGGATCTACACCGTTTGCCTTTTCGTCCTTTGCGCGTGGATGGGATTTCAACTTGGCCGTCTATGGACAGCTTTTGCCATTCCCATCATGAATTCCAGGTGTTCCTGGAAACAGAAGAAGGCCTTGAAATGTTTCATGTCAATCTTTACGTCACAACAGCGTGAAGAAAGATTGGAGCTTGGAAGGTATTTCTCTGTTTGGTTCAGAGAAGAGTCTGAGCGATACAAAAACTTGTTCACATCTGACACGCCCCAAGACAAATTGAGAAAAGATTGGTCCATCAGTCGCGAGATTCTGCGTTACCAGAATCTATTCGATTGGTGTGGACGCCTATTTCTCTCGGAGTTTTTATGGATAATTCTGGTTTATATTTTTATTGACCTGGATTCAATCTGGAACGACATTGTCGTTGTGTGTCTGATTGTCCTGCACATGTGGTTAATTGTGTGGGGCTATTTATGTATCATCAGGTGTGACAGACAGTTTGTTGCGAAGATGCCAGAGAGATTTCGCCCTGCTGGTGATGGCCACTGTCCGATGTTCGACTTATTCCTGTCAACGCCGTTGCTTTGTTGTGCCCTTTTTTATTTGAGGGAGGCACCTCAAACAACAACCTAGCAGAAACGGTTGTTTCATGCGCCATTTTGTGCATGGCGCAAAGAAAGTAACAAGAGAGCTTAGCTCTCTTTAATTTAGCTCTCTTTGCGCTGTTCATAAAGACCATTACAAAAAAAGCTTGTTTGTCTTTATTTACGACCTGTGATCTGTTTCTCAATTATGACTCCCACCACCTACGAATTCCAGCCAACGTCCTTTGTATTAGACATATTGAATGAGTTCTGTTCAGGCCAGGAAAGTGTGGAAATGCGCCACGCGCCCATGGCACTGAACGCTCTGCGCAATCGATTGAAGTTGCGGTCGCTGCGGAAAGACAAGAGAGTGTCGCCCCTGGAGCGCATGCAACACTGTCGCAAAGCATTGGACCGACTGGACAATGCAGGCTGGAAACGGAGCTACCACCAGCGGCTGTTCCATGACGACTTTCTGAAAGCCTGCACCCGCAGTTTTTGGAAGACAGAGCCGCCTGGGAGTTTTGCGCGTGACCATGGCAAAGTGTTGGAGATTAACAGCTGGGAGCATCTTGCGGCTGAGGTTTTGATCAGCACGCCTCGACGCTTTGGAAAGACAATCAGTGTCAGTATGTTTGCCGCGGGCATGCTCTATTCGGCGCCCTCTATTGAGCTGAGTATTTACTCTACGTGCAAGCGCATTTCCCAGAAACTGCTTCGAAACGTGAACAAATTCTTCGACATCATTGTGAACCATGACATGACGCTGGAAGGTTTCAAAGTCATCCGTCAAAACATGGAGGAGATTGTCTTGCAAGGCCCTTGTGGTGTCACGGACGTGCGAGTGGTAAACAGTTACCCGAGCAAAGTAAGTTATTCGTGTCAGTATTTGTGAAGTGATTGCTTTGCCTTGCTTTGCGCTGTGTTGGTCGGCCAACAGTGGGTTCGAGTCCCACCACAGTTTTTTTTTTTCAGATATTTTGGTTGGACGTCAGTTGTTGACCCCACAAAAAAGTCACTTATGCAGTCTGCACAGTGGCAATATTATGATGCCTTGTCCACCAGTCGACTGGTTGAAGAAATTGAAAACATGTCAAAGAGATTGCAGTACAAATACTGGCAAAATAGAAGCGTGATTGCGGTGCAAGTTTTACAGCAAAGAAACGTTCATGTTATGTTTTAGACCACGGACGGTAGATAAGAAGATAATATGATAGAGTAGAATGAAAATTTTGCACTGGTTGCTGTTTTTGATTGTGTTGGGGTCGAACTACACTGAGACATCTGCAGCGTCCGCTCTATCTGTCTTTCCAAAATTCAAAGTAGACGTGGAGACTAGCATTAGCCGTCAAAATAATAGATTGTTGACGGCGTTGGGAGGTGTGCGAGCAAGAGAACCCCCACTGACAAGATTTGGATCGCGATTTTTGTCGGCCACAATCTTGACGGTTTGGATGGTGGTGTTCAACATGGCTAATTTCTGAGAATCAAATAAAAAAACTAATGTCTTCGTGTCTCGACTGCCGTGTATGATCAATTTGATGTCGACTAGACAGGATTTGGAAGTGTTTGAGTATAGAAAGTGTGATCTGAGTGCTCATGACAACCAAAATATACAAGAGTTGATCAAGAAGTCGTTCCATCGCAAAAATGACCCGGATAAACATTGCTTTGACTCAGTGATTATGTTGAAAATACTTGAAAATGGCGTTCCTGACCGCTTATTTGGATGCATGTTGGTGACAAACACACCGAGCAAGAAGTATGACTTTCAAGACGCCTTTCAGTGTTTGAACGTGACATGTCTTTGCGTCGACGAGGGTGTGCGTGGAAGAGGTTTGGGCAAATTCATGATGAGAAAGTTTTTGGAGAGTCTCTGCACGGGGACAGTGGTGTTTTTACACGTTGACAAAAAAGTGATGACCAGTGATGACACCACGCTTACCGATCGCCTGGTCGAATGGTATCAATCGATGGACTTCAAGATTCAATATAGCAATGACGTGGAAACAGCGTTGTATCTGTATGTGAATGAACCGGAAATGCTGTGTACTTCCGACGACTGCTCATCCAAAAATTCATACCACGAGTATTGGTCAGATCTTGACGTGGATTGCGACCCCAGTGATGATTATGATCCACGCATATGGTGTCAGGAATATTGGTCGGATCGCGGCTCAAACTGGGACCCCAGCCTAGATGTATTTGACCCGTAAATGGTGACTTGAGGCATAAGGATGCGATATAAGATTGCCACCGTCGTTGTCAATATGACCATGTTTATGATATTGCTGTGCTGGATACTTGAGGCAGCGTGGGCTGGGGATGTCATATCACGACATGATTTGGACCTGGCTGTGTATCGAGGCCGTGTGACGCATTGTTCGGCACATGCAACGTCAACTGCGGACTTTTCGGAATGCCAGTGTACGGCGGGATTTTTTGAGAGTGGAAACAGCTGTGGGGCCTGTGCAAGCGGAAAGTACAAGCCCAGCACGGGAAACAGCTCGTGTGTGGATTGCACCGACCACAGCACGTCTCTGCCCGGTGCGAGGTCGGCAGCGGACTGCTTATGCAACAAAGGACATTATTTGAGCGGTCAGATTTGCGACGAATGTGGCTCAAACACGTACAAACAGTTTGTGGGCCCGTCACCGTGCACCGGCTGTCCTCCAAATTCGGTGACGCTGACGACTGCGTCCACGCTTCTGACAGACTGCAAATGTGATCTCGGTTACACTGGCAGTGATGGTGGTGATTGCAGTGAATGTGGCGCCGACACTTTCAAAAACGAGACTGGTAGTGTGGGATGCTTTTCATGTCCAGAGCATTCGACGACAAGCTCATCGTCG